>Ga0179593_1404145_pt1 | contig 22689 bp, 35 predicted proteins | sample CZODoug2_1_08_16_FD_185931 | JGI IMG/M metagenome (GOLD analysis project Ga0179593, IMG submission 185931) | Vadose zone soil fungal communities from Angelo Coast Range Reserve, California, USA - CZODoug2_1_08_16fungal (PacBio error correction) | ecosystem: Environmental > Terrestrial > Soil >...
GCCAGAACCAGTCGCCACTGTCCTCGGGAAAAAAAACACAAAGGAAAGGAAGGAAAAGTGGACATTTAGTTTTTCGAAATGGCTCCAATCAGTCCCGAGATGAAATGGGGGAACATCATAAAAAAGGGGTGGCGTGGGATTGGACCGTTGTTAGTTGGAACGGAGGGGAAGAATGGAGATGCATAAGTCCCTTGGTTTGGAAAGCTTTTGAAGGTACTTGGCTAAAAAAAAGGAAGAGAGGTGACATAAGGAAGGCAGTTTGGGGGGGAAGTAATAACAGGCGGGCAACAACCTAAAAAAAAAACGAGGGGAAAAAGAGGGGAAAATGGCCGAGGCAAAAAAAAAAAGTCACCAATGAAAAAATAGCAAGGATTTCTCACTTGGGAAAAAACCTTCCGAGTTTTGGGGGGAAAGAGGTCCAAAGTGGGGGGCAGGAGCGTGGTCATGTAGGGTTCAACAGGGACAGAGGTAAACTGGGCATCAGGGTGAAAACGATGACGGAGCTGAGGAGGATGAAGATAAAAAACTGGGGTTCAATAAGGAACGAATTACCTTCAGAACTGTTTTCCCTGCAACGGTGACAACAGAATGGGAAAGAAAGCCACGGGGGGGGAGGACCTCAAACTCAATTTAGACAAAGGAAAACTGGGCCAAAGAAAAACCACCCAAAGGGGAAAAACGGGGGAAACTTAAAAATCGTAAGGGGGACAGGAAAGAGAAAACTGGGGGTGCTAAGCGGCCCATGGGTGGGTGGTGGGGGTTGGCACAAAAAAGAAAACGGATACAGGGCGCGTCAAAAAAAAGCTCACATGTTTGACTACTATTGATCCAACCTCCTACCAAGGGGAGGCGGGGAATCGGGGGGGAAAAAAAAAGAGCAGCAGACCCTGAAACCCGTAAAAACACAGAGGAAGAGAAAAAACTTTAAAAAAGTCCTATCACCCAGAATACGCAAAAAGACTGAAGGATACCATAGAAAAGTTGCGGTAAAGGAAACCACGAAGCAAAGAGGGAAGTGTGTTCTCCCTTGGGAAGATTCAAAAAAAAAAATATGAGGATAGGAACCTCAAAAGTAGAGTCAACGGAAAAACAGAATCAGTGGTCAAAAGGGGGGGGAGACTAGCAAAAGAGGCGCTACGCGGGAAGGAATTTTCAAACCCCCGCCCACAGGACGAGGAAGAAAAGGGAGAAGGGGGGGACTTCAAACCCCAAGGTCTCTAACCCCAAAATGACGCCCGGGGGGAAGGCAAAGAAAAAGTCAAAAAAAAAAAAAAAACAAACAACACCGGAAGGGGGACAAGTGAAAAGAAAGGAAAGAACATCAAAGGTTTTTGTTGCGGAAAAAACGGAACAGAAGAAGAAAGAACCAGCCCTCGAAAAAGGGGCTCACGCAAAAAAAAAAAGGTCGGGTCAAAACCAGGGAGGCGAAAAAAAGGGGAAAAAAAACCGGGGAGGAGTACGGGGAAAAGGGGGCTCTATGCAAAGAGTATGAGGGGTAGTATGCCGCTGTAAACCACGGACACGCAACATCCGGGGGTGACGGGACCGAAAAGGGGAAAACACGAGAGGCAAAACTCCACAAAAGGAAAAAAAAAGAAACAGGGATAACCCGGGCACAGGAGAAAAAAGGGGGGAATGACTTTCCAGGGGAAGTTAAAAAGGCCAAGGTCGGGGTAAACCCCAAAAAGGCACGAAGGGGGGAAAAAAGCCCCAGCGGGGACACAAGTGCGGATGGAAATGTAAACCACAAAACCCCACCTCCCAACAAAATTCAAAAAGGACATGGGGGGGGGGAATGGAAAAACGGGGAGTTCGGTTCACTCTGGGGAACCGAAAAGGAACTCCGCTCGCACGAAAGTTGGAATGTCAGGGGAAATCGAAAAAGAACAACGGGCATCGAGTAAAAAACGTCTTGACCTTCCAAACCCACCAGGGGAAAAAAAAAAAAACTTAAAAACAAAAGGGGCCAGACAGGGGCCAGGAACAAAAAGGGGTACAGAATCCCGTAGGAAAAAAAGTAAAGGGGGGGGGGGGACTACACCCACGGAAGGCTTTTCGGTAAGCACACATTGGTGAAACATGGGAGGGGAAAAGGGGGGTGGTGGAAATACAAAGAAATCGTTGTACAACGCGTTGGAGGAAGAACCGAGAAGTGCTTTTTCTACACTCAAAGCCTAAAAGGGGGCAAACCCCTAAAGGGAGGAAGGCCGGCTCAAGAGTTCTGGGCTGAAGCGAGAGGGATCTGCCGACTGGCCTGAAGGAGGGCTTGCCAGAAAGTGCCAAGGACGCGGGGTCTCAGCTGGAGACGATCAGGGGGGGTGTGTTCAAGGCATGGGGCAAAAAGCTGGGGAGTCCATCTGGGAATCGAAGATTGCTAAAAAAGACTAGGGCGCGGAGTCATAACTCTCACAGGAGGCAAGGTGGGGTGGAGAAAAAGGGTAAGCACAGGGGTAGAACTACAGTGGGGAGGCAGGGGAAATAGTAACAACCCGGGAAGAAAAATTTGAAGCGGTAGGTGGGGGCTTAAGGGAAAACAGGCGAAAAAAACATGGGCAAGACGGAATGAGGGGAAGATCAGGGGAAACCGCCGGGGCAGGTCACGAACTGAAAACGGACTGGAGAAAGGAGTCGTGTTCCGTTTACATTGTGTACCGGTCAAACTAAACGAAAAAGGGCCTGGGCGGGCGACGAACGAGCCAAAGTTGTGAAGGGAAAAAAAAGACGACGGTGGCACACCCACTGTGAAAAAAAACGCCTTCACGAAAGAAAGGGGAACTTCTTGCCCCATGGGGGGGTAGATGGGGGAAAAACGCAAATTGTAGGGGGGGGGGGGGTCCGGGGCTCAAGCAAAGAAGAAATAACTATCCCCACACATGAGAAAGAGGAGAAGTCTGTGCGTGCGACCCAGATAATCCGAAGGACAACACTAAAAAGCCCTGGCCGTAAGGGGCGAAGAATCAAAAAAGGCGGGAACGTGCCGTGGGAACAGGGTCTTCTGAAAAATGGACACCAAAGGCAACAAAATCGCGCGCTAGTCAAGTAAGAAGAGGGGGTGAGGACCTAAACACGGGGGGGGGGGGACAAAAGTAACACGAAAACCAGCTCAAGGGGGTACCTCGTAATTGCAGGGCGCATACTTGGGGAAAGGTTAGAAAAACTGTTAAAAAAAAGGGTACAGAAACCAAGCCCGGTTGATTCTGGGAAAGAGAAAGCGGTGAACAAACCCCCAGTAGACGCAGATAAAGGAAGTCAAATAAACAAAACAAGTATCGAGGGGGAAAGGGAGATATCAATTAAGACCCTGTTCTTGTGGGGGGGGTGAAAACAGGCAAAGCGGTAAAAAGGGGGACCGCAGGGGATAATTGACAAATAAGACAACGGTGAGACAGACAAAAGCCAAGAGGAAAAAAGCCGACAACTCGAGAAAAAGCTGAGCCGGGGGGGTGGGTTTACGGGAAAAGTGTCGGGACTGCACAAAAGGGGCGCAAAGGGTTATTCAAGAGGGGAAGTGGGAGGTCCGGTAAAGATGAAGTTGACATGCTGAAGGGAACTCCGAATTGGTCCCAGAAAGGGTGAAATCAAAGGGACGCTTTCAGAAAATCGTAAAGACAGGGCCAAGGAGGTAAACGAACGAACTCATCAGGAGTGCGGAGAAAAAAAACGTCACGCAAACGAAACGAGAGGAAAATGGGAAGAAGGGGGAAGGCAGGGAGTGGTAGGAGAAAACTTTGGGCGTCAAGAAAGACCAAAAAAGACCAAGGTCCATCAAGAGAGACCCATTTGAAAAAAAGAAAAGGGAAAAGACTCTTAGGGGGGATAAGTGGTCCCCAGGCGTGGGCCGAGGGACAGGACCGATAGGGGGTAACCTTTTAACCCAGATCAACGAACGTCGCCAACAGCGAGCGGGGCTCAGGGAGGGGTGTCACGAAAGGAGTAAAAGGAAACCAAAGAGAAGTCGTGGGGAAAAAAAAAGACCTGTTCACACAACAACGCCGGGGGTGGCAAACAGGCGGGGCAGGAAATGAAGAACACGCACAGATGCAAGGGGGGACCCAGAGAGAAAAAAAAGAAAGAGCTCAAAAAAAAATTAAGGAGGGAGGGGGGTGTGTCAACGGATGTCGCGGACCTTGACGTCGTCAAACGGCTTGGTAAGTGGGGAACCGCCCGCCCAGGACGGGGGGAAATCCAGGCGTAAGTTGGGGGGGGGCCAAAGAAAGGAAAAAAAAGTGCCCAAAGCCAAAGTTCCTGGGGAAGAAATAAAAAACCTAGGGAAGAAAAGGGCCAACAGGGGGGCCTCTTGGCCCGGCTGGGGGGGCCAGCGAACGAAAAACAAAAGGGGTCCAACCCGGGAGGACAGAAGATCTGCTCAAGCGGGAAGTTAGGGGAAACTGTAGGGTGCCAGTCGGGGGTATGAGGGTGAGAAAAAAAATAAACTGGTAGGCAAACCGGGCGTGGGGGGTGGGAATGGAAAAAAAAGAGGGGATGTGGTCGTCCCAAAAAGTGGGAATGGCGGGGGGGGGGGGGGGTACGGCCCAGGGTAAGGAAGGTACTTTGGTAAAAAACAAAAATACGGGGGGGGGGACGGAAGAACCAAGGGTAAAGTGGGGGGGGGAGGACAGGGAAAAAAAGAAGCACAAGGTAAAATGGGGGAAATAGAAAAACTGGGGAGAAACGTGGGTGTGTGTTGGGCACATGAAAAAGGGGTAATGCCGTCGAAACCTGTCTTGGGAAAGGTGGCGGTGGTGACGGGGCGGAAAGTCTTGTCAAGGGGCAAAGGAAAATCCGGGGTGTAAGGGGGGGGGGACGATGAAAAAGGTGGGTTGGGGGGTGGTGTTGGGGGTCGGGGAAGGGCAAAAACTAAAGGGGGAAAGGCAAGGCGGGGGGAACCAGGGGGGTGAAAGGGTGGGGGGGTAGGGGTTGGAACATCGGCGAAAAACAAACCAACGACCAAATTTGCCCGGGGGGTTAACCAACAAAAAAAACGACGGGGGGGGAGGGGGGGGGTTGTTACAGGGGCCCCAACGAAAAAAAAAGGGGGGTTGGGAGGGACAAAGGGATGACGGAAGGGTTCAAACTCAGAAGGCGGAGAACGCCAGTTCCAAAACGGGGGGGGGGGGCGGAAAAAGGACTGAAAAAAGGGGCGCGTTTAGATAGAATGCTGGGGGGGTTCAAAAGGGAAGGAGGGGGGGCGAGGGACAAACCCGGGGGAAAACACTTAGAATGAAAAAAATCCACCACAAAGTATGGTAAACTGGGGGTTGGTGGGGGGTAGAAAAAAAAAAAAGCCCGAACGAAAGAAAAGTCAGGGAAAGAAAAAGCAAAAGGGGACAGAAACGAAATGGAAACTCAACGGGGCCCCAGACTAAAAGGACAGCCAAATTGAGAAAAAGGGGAAAGGGGGGACACACACCCGAGAAATAGGGGTACAATGAAAATTGACCGAAGAGTACAAACTGGGAAGGCTGAGCAGAAAAACGGGGGATTGGACTGGTCCGGGGGGGAAGAAAAGACACACAAAAAAAAAGGGGAGAGGCGTAAAACTGGTAATTGAAAACGTTGTGGGGGGCACAAAGGTGGGGGGACGGGAAAGGGGGGGGGTCCGCAGCCCAAAGGAGGGAAAAAGAGTGGTTGGGAAATCGAAAGTCCTCCGGTAATGGGGGGAGTCAGGAACAGTCGCTGAAGGGAGTGAACTTTAAACGCTCAGAATATAAAGGCACCTCGTCCGGATGGAGGTTTGGGGAAGGGGGAAAAAGGGTAAGATAAGTAAAAACCTAAGGGAGGGGGGGGGGCAAAGCAAATGAGGTAAAAAAAAAAACAGGAAGCCGAAAAGGTAAAAGAGACCACGGTTTCTGAGAGTGGTATTAAAAAACCAACATCGGACATGGGGAAGAAAGACTAAAAAAAGAAAAAAAAAAAGCACCCAGGCTGGAATCAGGGCTAAACAGGTAAAATACGGGCGGAAGGGTCCAACTTTACAAGAAAATGACTTAGGGAGCCGGGCATGGTATGGAGGGGGGGGGGGAACTGGACAGGGAAGTAGATGGGTTCATAACCGAGGGGGTTGGTGACACAGCGTGCGTGGGGGGGGGGTTACGCGGTAGGGTCATTAGCGATGCCCCGCATGACTCCAAACCGATCTAAGGTTCATCAAAAAGGCCCTGCCAAAAACTCAGGTGTAAGTTGATGGGGGGGGACTGAGCAAAGGGAAACAGTACAACGGGAAATTGTTGGGCTGGAGAGGGAGGTGGGGTGTGGGATTGTCGAGGGCCTGCAGCTGGGCGGGGGGGGAGGTGTGGTTTGTTTGTTTTTTTGGTTAATAGTGTTAGTCCGAACAAGCAAACCACCCCTTTTGTAACCGAGGGGTCCAAATTAAAAAAATAAAAAATACGTAAAATACTAATACCTGTAAGGAAAAAATTGTCAAAAGAAAAGGAGGGGGGGTTCGCGAGTTCCGTCCTGAGGAGGGGGGGACTGACAAAAGGAGAGGATCAGGGGAGAAATCGACTGGGGCGAAAAAGGGAGTTTGATTTCAACATGGGGGAAAGAAGAATGTGGATAATAATGAATATATAATAAAGTGGTTCAAAAAATCACTGGGTCCCATCATCCTTCAAGTGAATAAGGAAGCAGTGTAACGACCACCTGCGTGTAAAAACGACAAACTAAACACAAATTAAAAAAAAAAAAAATGTGGAAGCCAAGAAAAAGACGCTCGTGCAAACAACGGGAACAAGGATCAAGGTGGAAGCAAAAAAAAAACTGCTGGCAGGGAAGGAAAACGACAACAACTTGGGGGAACAAGAAAGTACCACTACAAGGGGGGGGGGGGAACAGGGGCCCCCAAAATGAAAGGAAAGGGTGGAGAAAGGGAGGGGGTAAAAAGCTACGGGGGGTGAGGGGGGGGCCCCCGGGACGCGCTGGGGACCAGGGGGAGCGGGGGGGCAATTCCACCGCCCCACTAGCAAAAGAAAAAAGGCAGGTGGGAAGGGGGTGCGCACAAAGGCGCTGCCGGGGAATCAACCCCACAAAAACGGGACCGTGGAAACCGAACAAGCGAATGATGTTATCTTGGGGGGAACACGGGGTGGGGAGCCGCACTATGAAAAGGCAGTTACCATCACGAACGTGGGGCGGAAAAGCTCAAAGGGGGCGTAAGAAGGAGTGTCATGGACAAGGGGGGTGGTCCCCCGATACGTTCCACTAAACATCAGCGTGTGGCAAATTCTGTACCCGAAAAGGGAAAGGAAAGACGTTTTTGGTTCAAAAAAAATTGGGGGGGAGAAGAAAAAAGGTTATCGTGTGGGGTGGGCCGTATGTAAACGGCAGTGAAGTGGGACCTTCAAGGAGGGGGGAGACTCCTGGTCAGTGTGGAAAAGGAGATATGGCTAAAACCCCAAGCCTCAGAAAAAACAAAAGAGGAATTAGGAGAGGGAAAGGAGTAAGAAATGCAGCGAGGGTAAGGGGGGGTACAGGCTCTCGAAGGCACGGAAAATCGGGTACAGGGACAGTGGGTCAGGGAAAGGTCACTGTCACGTTGGGGTGGGAAAAGAAAAGAGGGGGAGCCAATGGACACATGTCTTCATGGAGCCACTGTGATGGAAGTGGGGGGGTGGCCTTGGGTGTGGGGGGGTGGGGGCTTTGTGGCTTTGGGGGGGTTCATGGACTCAAAAAAATGAGGTGAGCCGGGAATGCGGATCACACCAGCCAAGGTGTGTGAAGTGGTGAAGGCTGGCGCTTTCAAAGAGTTGGAGGTAAAAAAAAGAACGGAACTAGTTAGATGGCTTGAAAACTGAGAATGCGGTCTCGGGAAGAGAGAGGTGGGCATAGTGCTTGATTGGATCTCTATAAGCCAAGATCGATGTCGAGAGAGGAGAGCTAATATGATAAGCGAGGGCGGGAGGGGAAGAGAAACCAGATACGCGCAGAAAAGGAAGTGATACCTAGGGAGGGGAAAGGAGGAAGCAAGAGGAACGAGGGGTGGGGGGGGGGCCCGGGCGGTGCTGGGAAAGATTCAGTATGCGGGAGTTGTCAGAAAAAGGCGGATATGACAAAAGGGAGAGATGGAGCTGATACGTGGGGGAATCGGGGGGATAGGGGAGGGAGGAGAAAAACGTGAGAAGAGAGGGGGTGATGGGGGAAGGGGGGGGGGGTCGCAAGGAAGCGAGGGGATGGGGAGGGCTACTCGGAAGTTGCGGAAAAAGGAAATGGGGAGGATGGGGGGGGACAGATGGGACGGGATGACATGCTGTTAAGGGGGGGGGCCTTAGTGGACGGTGGGGGGAGGCGGAGTGGGGGGGTAGAGGGTCAGGTGGAAAAGGGGTTACTGTCAGTTCGGCTGCAGCGGTTGGGGGACCGTAGTGTGTGTGACCGGGGGAGCGGCGGGGAGAAACAGAGGTAAAGTGGAGCGGGAGGAACGGGGTAGGTTACGATAAGCGGGTCCGAGAGGGAAGCAATGAGGTCTGAGCTAGGGATGGAGGAAGGGGAGGAAGACAGATAGATAGTGGAGAGATGGTAAAAGCGTGGCGGGGGAAAAGCAATATGTTAGAGGAAGTTCACGGGGGGGGGTGGTCGGGGGGGAAGAGCGTAATTGGTGTAGGAGGGGGGTGGGAAAGTAAGAGAAACACAGAGCAAACTAAGCAGACAGAAGGAAACATGAGGGAGTTTGGGTATAAAGGAGAGTAAAAGGGGAGGAGTGCAGGGGATTAGGGATCAAAGGCGAGTGGCGAATATGAAAATGGCACACGGTGAGGAAAAAGGAAATCGGAAAGGCGGGGAGAGGAAGAAATAGGGGGGGAAGCGGTGGAAGTTCCGAGGAAGGGAGGAAGATAAAGGAAAGGGAGGGGCGGGAGGACAAGAGCGTGCGGGCGGGATTAAGGGTGTAGACAAGAGGTCGAGGGACAGAGGAGTGGGGGGGGGACGAGGGAGCTAGGGTACGAAAAAGAGAACGGTGAGGGCGAGAGAACAAAGGATAAGCCGACTGGAGATGAGGGATAAAGAGAGGAAAGTGGAGCGTGGACAGGCGAAGGGGTGGCGAATGGAGGGGGCGGGAGAGTTAGAACGTGAGCCAGAGAGCGGCACAATTGGAACGGCCAATGAGGGAATGGCAAGAAGGAGGAGAGGACGGTGTCATTGGAGATCCTCAGGAAGAGGAGGAGGGAATGTTCGGGGGGGGAAGGGTGGACGGGTAAAGTCTGGAGACAGAGAGTGGAAAGCGAGTCGGAAGAGAATGACAGAGGGATAAAATGGAGAGAAAGGGGATAGGAATGCGTAGTGAGAGGGAAAGGAGGAGGGTGGGGTCGAAAGGAGGTGGAAGAATAGAATTTAGTGGGGGGTGAGGGTGGGGACGGAGTGGGGGCGAAGAGGCTGTGGGTGTTCCTCGTGAGATGCGAATGTTAGTATGAAAAAAGGGAGGTGGGAGGGGAGGAGATAAAAGAAAGAGAAGGCAAGGAGATTGGGTGGGCGTTGCAGCGTGAGGCGAGGCGGGGGGGGAGGCAGGAATCTCGGGGGGGAGATGATCTAGGGAGGGAAAAATTCGAATGTGAAGGGGGGGGCTGTGGAATGAATGAAACGGGGGAAGGAGTCGGAAATAAGGGATGCACATAGGGATGAGAGGCGGCGGCAATGAGAGAAGATAAGGGGAGGTGAGGGAGGGAGGAGAGTGGGGGAAGTGGGGAAAAGAGAGCGCGGGCGGAAGGGGAGAGAATAAAGTGGGGGGTGGGAGGAGGGGGGGGGGAGGAGAAAGGGGGTAACGGTGAGAGACAGCGTGGGTAACGAAGAGGGACAAGGGATCAAGAAGAGAGGTGATCGGACCGGGGTAGGAGGGGAGAGGGAACTTGAGGAGGGGGGAGGGATGTGGAGGGGAGGGAAGAATCGGGGGGAAGGGGGAAGATTGGAGCGAGAGGCGCGGCGAATGGGGAGCTTAGGGGAGGGGAAGGGGGGTGAGGGGCGGGAAACGGAACAAGCAGGGGTGGGGGGGGGGTGATTGGGGTGAGGGAATAAAGGGAGGCAAAGCGAGGGAAGGGAGCGATAGGGGTGGGGGGAGGGAAAGCAAGTGGGGAAGCATTGGGGGGATCGTTGGACGGATGAATACAAAGGGGGGAGCAGACAAAATCAGAAGAGAAGAGAGTGGCGGAGGTACATCATTAGGGGTAAGGCGGGACCGAGATGACTAATAGAGAAGGGCGCGACCTCTGGGTGGCGGAGATGAGGGTGGGGCTGGGTAGGGTTGTGGGGAGGATTGGGCGGTGGGAGGAGGGGGAGGCGGGGTGGTAGGAGGTGGGAAGTAGCAAAGTCGAAAGAGAGGGCGGGGAGGGTAGGGGAGCTGTTATGGGGGGGGGCGGGATAGGGGGGGGAAGGAATTGCTTACTAATGGAGGTGCACGGGGTGGGAGGAGTAGTAAGGGGGCGAAGAGGGAGGCAGAGAGAGTAAGGGCTATAGAAGAGAGAGGGGAGTGGGCAGAGGCGAGGGGAAAGGGCGAGAAGCTCTAAAGGGGAAAAATTATATGATAGCGGGGGGATTGGAGGGAGGTGGGGGCTAAGGGAGAGGTGAGTGGTGTTGGGAGAGAAACTCGGGAGTCAGAGGGGGGAAGTGGGGGTTAGGGGGGAGCGTGGGGGGGAGGGGGAAAGCATGATAGTGAGTTGGAAAAGGGCGGAGGTGGAGGGATATGGGATCAAGGGGATGCCGGGCAAGATCACGAAGCAGAGCGGTAGGTGAAGTGTGGGAGGGAGGAAATGTTTCACGAGAAGATAGGGGAGTAGGAGGGAACGGGGGAGACGGAGAAGGGTGGGGAGGTGAAGAGAGGGACAAGTAGGGGAAGGGTGAAGTTCGGGAAGACAGAAGTATATTGGTAGAGCATGGGAAAGAGGGACAAAAAAGGGGGGGGGGAGAGGAGGGAAGACGCGAGCATTGGAAGTGCGAGAGAGTGGCCGAGGGAGGCAAGGTACAGGCGTGGGAAGGGATGGAAAGGGAGGAGAAAAAGGAGCGGCAGTAGGGAGACAAGCGTGAGGGGAGTATAAAAAGCAAGAGTGTGGAGCAGTGGCAGTAAAAGGAGGGCAGAAGTCGAGAGAAAATACCAAGAGGGGAGTTGGGGATGAGGGGTAGGGGAAGGATGGGGGCGCGTTGGGTTGTAAATGTACGAGGGGGAGATGAGAGGTAGATGTTAGATAAAGGAGAGGGACAGGGGACAAGCCGGGAGGTAGGGATGTAAAGGGAAGCAGGGGAAGGAGTGGGAAGAGGGGGTGTGGAGAGGAGCGGTGTTGACAGAGCGGCCGCGGGAGGTGAGGATTAAATAGAGGGAGACGCGGGTCGTGGGGTGGATGAGGAGTTTTGGGGGGGAGGGAAGGGGTGGAGAGGCAAGAAGGGTATCTGAGCAGAAAAGCGACGAATGTAAGAGGGGTAGCAAAGAGGGAAGGGGGTAGGAGAAGCGACAGAGGAAACTATGCGGGACACGCTAGGAAGGGGTTTGGCGGGGGGTGGAACGGACGTCGATAGGAGAGAAGGAGAGACGGGGGTGTAGAGAAGAGGGAAGGAGGGGGGAGGGGCAGGGATGCTGATGATGTAGAGAGTCGGTGTACACTGGCGGATAAGAAGAAGACGTGGCATAGCCAGAGGAGGAGAGGGGTGTGTGGGTAGGGAAAGAATAAGAGGGACATGGCGGAAAAAGGGGAAAAGGGGGTAGCATCGAGGTTAATCTTTTTGTGGTACTCATTGACGGATTTGGGGGGGGATGTCAAGGAAGAGTCAGGGCTCCCCTGGAACAGGCAAGGGGCGCAGAGAAGACCCAACCATTTTTGTGCAGACAGATCAAATTATGGGGCCAGGGTGCTATTCGATGGGGGCTAAAGGGTTTTCAATGAGGGGCCGCCTGAGGATGTACACGGATAAACGGGGGGTAATGAGAAAAAAGGGGGGATGAAATAGAAAAAAAAAACAGGGAGGACTTGCATACTCAACATCCAGGAAGACAATGTACCGGACCTGCACCACGTGGCGACTGAAAATTCAATAGAACGTTTCGCGATAAAACAACGGTAAAGAACCAAAAGACTTGAATGAAATACGTAACGAAGGGGGCTGGGGGAAAAAAGGGGTGGTGCTGACAGCCCGCCACTGTTTGTGGGTTTAGGAATCAAACGTCAAAAAGGCCGCGACAGGGGCGGAGGAAAAAAACCCAAACCTGTTCAGACGCCTGGCACCAAAGAGGGATGACTCTCGGGGAAGGAACGGGCGCTCGGGGGCGGACCCAAGACCCAAGGAGCAAGGGGAACCTCTCCCATCTACCCACAAGAGGGGAAACCACCTCCTAAACTCCCACTGGGGACTGACAATACGCGTGCCCACACGGTAATGGAAAAAACCAGCAAGCCGGGGGGGGAGGAACAGGGTTCAAATTGAAAAAGACATGGCGCCAAGACATACTAACAGAGGGACTTCATAAACGGGAACAAGGAAAGAGGCGACTGGGGTTACAGAAAAACACTCAAGGCGCCACTTACTGCCTCCAACTTTTCCGCCCACAAAAAGGGGAAATACAGCGAAAAGGGGGCCTGCCAACCGCCGTACGAAAAGACCTTCCCTGGGGGGGAAGACAAGTCTACACACACGCCGGTGAACAAAAAAAAGGCATCACTCGGAAATGGTAGGGCCGCTCCCGAACGCGCACAGCCAAGCACTCCCAGACATGCCCCCAACTTACGATGGGGGGGGGGGAAAGGGAGCACGCTCTCGGGACACGGCCACCAAGGGGCTGCGCCTGTCGGTCAGGGCTGTGGTGTGAAGGATTTGTGCCTGTGTAAGCGAGGTCGGGCTTGGAACAAACAAAAAAAGGACCGAAAAATGCAGTTTGCAAGCGACATTGGCCACGCGAACGGGCCTCACGCAACAGAAAGCACAACAAAAAGAATAACCACGCCGCAAGGCCCAAGCTGTCACCCGTGACGGCGGTTCTCACCGGGGGAGTGCAGGGAACAAGACAAAAAAGGGGAGGCCAAATCGGGGGGCGGGACGTGGGGGGGGCAACCCCACGAACTTGGCAAAGGGGGGGTGAAACTTTCGGGAACCAGGGGGGCCTCACTGTACACGTCCCATCCAAAAGCAGCAATATGGACTGTCAGGCAGACCTAAACCAAACGTCAAGAGTACAACGCTTGGCCCATCACCACGACAAAATCAGCCGGACCTAAGCAAGGGCCTACATGTTGAAAGACCCAAAAACCCAGCACAATGAAAATTTGGGGGATAGGGTGGCCAAAGGGGACTTGTTGTCCTTGGTCCCGTGGCGGGGGAGGGCAACCTGAAGGGGGGTTTCAACACACCTCATGGCAGAAAAAAACGCGTAACCTAACATTTCTGGAGGGGGGGGGCACTAAACATCTACACCGGAACGGGACCTCCCAAACACTGGCGACCGGCCACACCGGAAGGAACGGGCAAGGGGCTGGAGGGCAGAGAGGATGGACCCCGCAGGAAATGAAGAGGCCTGCATGGTTGACGGGAGTCACACGGATGAGGGTCGGCCAGAAAAGGTCGAGAAAGCGTGACCACGACTCAAGGGACGAACACTGGGCTGGGGGCTGGTGAGCACCTAATCGGGTTTTGTCGACGTAAGCCAAAAAGGACCGAGAACGTGAACGCGTTTGTCAACCCTACTTCTTCGAGGACGGAAACGGTGCAAAACAAAAAATTTTTTTGGGGCGGCGTCACGTTCAGCGGGTCTCGACACGAAAACAAACAAAAGGGGGGTCGAAAAGTAGCCCCTGGTCTGACCACCGCCGGCCTCCCCTTAGCACGTTAGAAAACAACCGAGCAAAACCCTTCTGAGGAGAAAAGGATCATGGGAGAATTCAACAAAAGGGGACCGCATCCGTGGGGGGCCCCAAAAAGGGGCCAGGCAAGCCTTGACTAAGACGTTCATGAGGGAAAAAATGTAGGTTGGACCGACTGGGGAGGTGCATGGGGGAAACTGGAACAAGCGGAACGGATCCAAAGAACCCATGAGATCGGTGATGAAAAAAAAAAAGGAAACAAGGTCGAAAGAGCAGAACCAACATGGCTACGAAAAGGGAGCAACTATAGAAAAAACAGAACGACGGGGGCGGAGGACATTAAGTGAACGAGAAAACCTCGGAATGCGATTCACACGGAATCAGGGGTTGGAACTCAGGACCATGGTCAACGTCCACCCATACGACCCCACGTGCTCGAGTGGTGGGGCTTTGTCAATTGGGAGCACAGTCCGAGGTGAAGGGGACAAAGGGGGGTTCTTCTTTACCGAGAAGGAGGGGGGGGGAAACACAAAACCCCACATCTGCAGAAGGGAAAAAAAATCAAAAGAGAAAAAAAACAACAAAAGAAGGCGGGAGGAAAAAGGGGCAACTAGTTGTTAAGAGGGAAAAACCCCATGGGGTTGTGGGTTTGACCCACCACGCCGTCTCCCGGTAAAAAGAGCAAACCCACCCGAAATAAAGGGTGCCCCTCCCACGCCAAAGGCAAACAAGAGGTGGGCAGGGTACGCCTTCAGAGACACCGCTGAGACGTTGTATTGGGGACAGTGGGAAGAAGTGGACGGAAGAAAAAAACAGGTTAATCAGACAAACCCTTCGGTTGGGGCTGTGCATAAGAAACGCGCTCGCTGTCGCAAGCAAGGCTCGCCCACCGGGTACCCATCGCCACCGTTGAAGTTAAACGGTCCTGACCGATGCAGCGACCCCGACATATCTAAATTTGGTAGGGGACTCCGGGCTTCTCTTCCATCGCAGCACCTCCAAGGGGGGTCGCGTCAGGGGGGGAAAAAAGGAACACGACTCACGTCGGCGCGGCCGAGGGGGGTTTCAAAGGGGCTGCGGTGTTCAAAAATCACCATTCGTTTAACGGGCGGTGTCGCCCGGACCAAGAAAAAGGGGGGGCGCGGTGGCAAGCAGAAGGATCCACCGGGGACGATAAGGGGGGGGGGGCAAAACAGAACGGAGGGAAAAAAACGTTTCTCTGGCAACGTGAAATGCCTTATTGCCTTGACCACGTTCACCGCTAAATAAAGGGAACATGACGGTCGCAGCAGTCAGGGTTGCGGCCTTGCTGGAAATGGTGAATCGGGTCAAGAAACAACAGGGCCAGTGAGTTGGTCACGCCCCGGATACTTGGGGAGAGACTGGGTACGAGGCCCCGCGAATGTGCCACTACTAACACCAGCTGTAAAGGTACCGGGCCCAAAATTTGCAAAGACGCCATACTCATCCTCAACGCAAAGCAATTCAAAGTCGGGAAAGTTCCAGGAAATCGGCACGGGAAAGTGTCAAAACAGGTGGTTGTTCCTCGGGGGAGCTAGGTAGAAAAAAACACAGAAAACTGGTGTATCTTGGGTCACGGCGCCACACCACTCTTGGGGGGAACGGGAACCGGAGGTCGGGGGGGAAACAGTCGCAAGCTTGAGACAGTAAAAGGGGCGAACCGACACCAAATCTCCACAAAGTTGGCATGATCAAAACCGTCCGAAATTGTGGCAACGGCTGGGTGGTTGGCCTCGAACAGGGTAGATTACGGGGGAGGGGGGTCACGGGGGACTCTGGGGCACACAGTAAGAACGGTGTACTCGATGAAATTTGAATGGGGGGGGATAAATACCGTAAAAATATTCTGTCTCGTGGTGAGAAAATGAGGTTCGCATTGCCTAAAGTGGTCAAACTTTCACAAAAAAAAAACGGAACCAAACCACGACCAGTTAACGGACGGCAAATCAGATCGGGGGAGTGGCAATTGTAACAGTTTTCCCGTCCGTCAGCCCAACAGGGTCGGCAGGAGGTCACATAACCGAAAAAAGAGGGGGAGAAACAGAAAACGTCCCACTTTACTTAGAAAGAGAACTCGGATGGTGAAAGGCAGGGTTGGTGGGCAGAACTCCCGGCATGGTAATGTACGGGGGGGGGTCTGGCCCGGGAAAACGGCAACGGACGCCCAACCCTGGGTGAGGGTGGAAAGGACCTACACTTCAAAATAAGAAAGACACGGGCAAAAAAAAGAAAAAAAAAAGGGAGCAACGCCACGGGAAAAAAGACGTCCGCTAACGCCAGCGAATCAAACCCTGGGGGGGGGGGGGGGGAAGACAGGAGCTCGGGAAAATCCCCATGGAAAAAGCGGGGCAGGACCGAAACAGAAGCTGGCGCGTGGGGAGAAAAAGCCCGGCCGAAAACAAAAAAAAAAAAAAAAAAAAAACAACCAAAAAAAAAAAAACAAAAAAAAAAAAAAAAAACATGCACCGGTAACTTCTCTTGTATTACAAAACTGGGCCTTTGAATATGGTCCAGTGGGGCCAGGCAAAAAAAACTTTGTGGGAAAAAAAAAAAAAAGGAAAAAATGCTGGTGGCAGCCCTACGGAAAAAAAGTGGGAGGGTGGACTCCTCACAGCCACTTCCTTCATTTTTTTGCCGGGAAGGTAATAAGGCGTAGGCGGGGAAGGAAAAGTGAAGTCGAGGGACAAACGCAAAGCCGCCGTGTGGCCAAGTGGGTTGATCGAGTCCACGGAACAAGATAGCCCACGCAGGGAAAAAAAAGGGAACAGGCCGGTCAAAAAACGGGTGGAAGGGGTCAAACCGGCAAGGACGTTATTGAGGGGGGGCAGGCGGCCGTCTGCAAAGGGGGGCAAGGGATGGTTTCTTGGGGGGGGGGAAGGCGTAGTGACGCAGGGGCATTGAAAGAGACAACGAAAGGAAAAGGAAGGAGACGAACCATTGGGGTGTGTTCAAAGGCGTTTCGTCAAAAGGGGACAGTGTCTAGGTGCGCGCACAGGGGGATCTGACTGGTTCAAAATACTGGGGGAGAAACCGAAAAACAACATTCGCTGTGTTACATCACAATAAAACAAGATCACATCTTCAGAAAAAAGTCAAAAAATTAATAAAAATAGGGGTGAACCTAGGTGGGGGTGTTGAGCGGCAGGCGGGAAAAAAACTCCTTACGAACGCGGGGGGGAGTGTACAGCAAAGGGAGTGAAGGCAAGGCCCCAACGGCTGAAAGGTCTGGGAAAAAAAGCTAAGAGGACTCAAAACACACTTTTCCTTTCCGGGGAAGACGTAAAGCCTTGCACGTTTTATAAACCCAAAAGAGGCAAGGGGGAATACGACAGCCGCAATAAACAACAAGCAAACAAACCCCCCACACCCCACCCCGCCCAAAACCCCAACCCCACACCAAACCGTAGAAACCTTGTACGAGAGGTTATCCGATCAAACCATGGGCAAGAAGGGGGGAGAAGCAACCAAGAACGACAGAGGGGGAAAAGGGGGGGGGTTAAAAAGGTTGGCGAACGGGGAGCTGGACGCTCCCACGGCCTGGCCGAAAGGCCGCGTTCGGGGGTTCAAGTTGGCACGCTGGGGCATGCACTGTGTCCAAAGAACGAGGGGGGGGGCCTATCCATCCTCCCCCCAAAAACCTCAAAAAAAACGAAGGAAAATCGGATAAAACCAACTACACACAGCCCAAAAAAAGGCTCACTAGCGGCAAAGGACCTAAATCCCCAAGTCGGAACGAAGGGGTCCACCGAAAATACGAGAAGACAAAAAGCGGGTGAAAAAGGAAAAGAGGCAGCAAAGTCGTCGGCCAAGAAAACCAGTCATGGGAAAGGGACGAAAAAACGGGTCCGTGTGTAAATAGAAAAAGGCGGCCTGGGAGTAGAAAATCTGAAAAACAACAAAAACGGAGAGATAAAAGAAATGAACAGGCCCAACGGCCAGGAAAAAAAAACCACGAAGGGGGAAGTACTTCAATGTAATTGAGGACGGTTGTGCGAAAGAACTTCAAACCACCTCGGGGGAACGGGACCTCGAAGTGCTGTCAATTGCCGAAGGTGCGTGACGAACGTGAAGGAGAAGATCTGATCCGCCAAAAAACCCACCCCCCCGGTCTGTGTAGAACCCCCTGACGAATCTAAAAAAGGTGGAAACACGATACGGACATCAGGGGGCGGAGGGTGGGGGGTGGGGATAAAGCCGCAGGAGGGACCCCAGCCCAGATGGGAAACAGGGAACAGGCCGAGAAAGGAGGCCCCCAAGTTTGACGAAGCATATCAAACGCTGGTTAATAACACCAGAACGGGGAGAAGCGAAGGGTAGAGAAAGAAGACAAGGGGCACTGGCCGAGACAAGGGCCCGAAGGGGAACGTACCAGGGAAACCCACAAAATGAATGGGGTGAGAGAAACGGGTCATGGTGGTGGCGCAAAAAAGGGGCGAGTTGGTGGGAGGTAAAGGGTCGTTGGATGCGGGGGGGGATGGTGATCATCCTTGCGCAAAGCGTGAAGGGGGAATGCAGAGGAAGGGATTAAGGATGAAGTGCTGCAACGGGAATCACTGACAAAAAGGAACAGACCTGGAACAAAGTCAACATGCGGTCACGCCTGGGCGCTTCACTATTACAAAATCATAAACAAAGTTGCTCACCACTCAGGACAAGGAACAAGAAGGCAACCAGCCTGTAGGGGGGGGGGGGGAAAAAAAAAGTCCGGGACAAGCCGGCAGAGGAGCCGCGGGGTAGACAGGAGGCCTGGTTTTGGTGGGGGTGAAAAACAAACGGGGACAGCCACCACGGGAAAAACCCGCAGGCAAAGGGCGAGCACCCACCGGGGGGACAAAAGGCACCAGCTGAAAAGGGGGAAAACAAGACCGTGGGGGCAGTGGGGGGGGGGGGGGGGGGTGGGGGGTGGTAGGGACCAGCGCCGAAGCGCCTGGCAAAGGGTCATCCTCTAAAGTCACGACAAAAACTTTGGTAACATGACCGCTCCCCGACCGAAAGCAGTCCCAAAACCCCCAGCCGCGTGGGAGGGGGGGGCAACCCAGAAGGAAGTACGGGACGCCACGGGCAGGGAGCAATCGATCGGCAAGGATGCGAAAATCAAACAGGGCTGAGGCGTGCGGTTCTAAGAATCACATGAACTGACAGGCCTACGCCTAAGACCATTAACCTTGTGCAAACCGGGCCACACAGACGAGGACGAGGAAGGAGAAGACAGGAATAAGGGGGGCTTTTTTGTCACCAACACGAAATACACGCTTCGCACTGGCCAGTCCAGGAAAAAAAGCTAAAAAACACGGCTGCCATGCATTTTTTTCCCAAAAGCGACTCCCAATAAGGGGGGGGCCCGGACTCCGAACCAAGACGCGAGCTCATCCTGCCGAACAGGGGGGCCAGGGAAAAAGTAAAACTCTTGCTCACAAGGGACTGAGCAAAAACGTGACGCCCGGGCGAAGAATTGGAGGAAGGGGTAGCCGTGAACGAGTGGGTTCGGAAAAAAAAAAAATGGTCGGGCTGGGGGGACAAAAAAAACACACCACAACCAAAACTACCTCAATACGTGACGGGGTGCAGCCTCAGGCCATCCACGCGACTGCACCCAAAACCGAAGCCTGGACACCCCACAAATCCCCGAGAGGGTCCAGTGTCAAAACCGGGGGTGACGGCGTTCGTACCGCTTGGACCCGAAACGCCGACCTGGCGCCCATCGTCAAGGAGACTGTACAAACCACTCACGAATGCAGAACCGTGACACGTGCACGGCGGCGGGGCCGGAAAGACGAAAAAAAAAAGGGAACAGGGGCATAGCCTATTCCTGGGACGCAGGGGGAACAAGGACAATCGATGGTACACACGGACTCAGTGCAAAAGGGGGGCAAAACAAACAGACCCACACTACGTCAGTCTACATTTTGCTGAATGACAAGAAATCCTGCACCGTGGGAAAACATGGGACCACGACGGCAGGGGAGGGGGGAAAAAACCCTTAAACCGGGAGAAAAGGTCAAACGACCCTCAGCTGACAAGACCGGGTTTTCCGGGGGAGCAAAAGGGTCGGGGGGGTTCAAAACTCCCTACCCGAGGGCAAAAAAAAACCCCGACGGGGACGAAAAAGAGGGGTCAAGCATTAGGCAGGGGGGGAAGATGGCCCCTAAGCGGAGGAGCGGGCCCGCAAAAGGCCAGGAGAGGGCCAAAAAGGGGGTATCAGAAAAACTTTGGTCAGGGCACAAGAGGGTCAGGCCATAACAGGGAGAAAAGAGGGAGTCAGGGGGGGACCACCGAAATGGACAGAAAAATGTCTGGCAGGTTGTAAACCTAAAGTGAACTACCGACGTCTATCAAACAAAGGGAAAAGGGGGAAAACCGCCGACTTGGGAAAAAGCGGAGTTTGGTTATAACGGCGTGGAAAAAACAACGGGGGCATGAACTTCGCTTCGTCAATCTCCAGGCAACGCACCAAGGGTCAAGAGAGACCCTGGGTCGCAACGTAGGTGGGGTGAAAAAAAGGTGGAACCAGAGCAAAACGCTGACGGCGAACGAAAATCTGGTGGGGGGGGAAAAAAAAGCCGGTCCCCACCCGGTGTCCACAGCAAAAAGAAGGGAAAAAAGAAAGTAAAAGCGTGCAAATTGAACCAACTGGAAGCTGCGCCGGTATGGAACGTTATAAGGGGGGAAGGGGAGCCCACAACCGCGGTAAAAATACCTTTCACAGAAGGGGGGAAGAAGTGCGCAACCAAAGCATCTGGGCTGCCCAGGCAGTAAAAACCTAACCGGGGGACCGGGCGGTACCACTGAAGAACGAAGCGATGCGACAAGGCGGACGGCCGTCACTCTTGAATAGACGGCCAACAACGGCGGGTGCAACCGTTGAAACGAGATGGTGACAGGGAGGAAACCATTTCAACACGGAAACCCACCAAAAAGCACCCCGGAGAGGCGGGGCTCATGGGGGGGGAATTTCAGGAGCATCTTGTCTCAAAAGTCAAAAACAAAAGGATCAGGGGGATTACACAAGGTTTGCTGGTCTAACACGAAAAGCGGGGTGGAAAAAAACAAAAAAAAAGCCCAGGGTCTGCAATGCATCAATGACCTGACAAACAACAAAGGGGGGAGAGGTAGAGTAACAATTTGTAGCGAAAAAAAACCAAAGGTTGGGGCTGTGGGTGTTGAAAAAGACGCAAATGTAAGCAAACATCGGGACAAAACAGCGGCGAAAGGCCTGAACTCCAGCAGAGAAAGGCTCAGGGGATATGGGGCGAAAAAAACAAAACTCGTACGGGTGGGGTTGACGTTGGGGGGAAAAAAGGGGGGCGGACGGCACACAAGAAGACAAAATCATCGAACGGAACGTGCGGCCTAGGGACTGCTTCGCAACATAAGAAAGAAGAAAAAAACAGCCGGGCTCCGCATCGCTCAGGGAAATAGGAAAAAAAGACGCAACAGGGTCGCCCGGTTAAGGACCGGGGCCATACCAGTCAAGGACAGACTACGAAGGGGGTTAAAGGGAAACTCTACACCGGCTTGAGGCGTTGGCTGCCAGAAAAAAAAAACAAAAAAAAAAAAGGGGACCCAAAAAGCGGCCCAGGAAGGGTCCAAAAAAACCACGTCGGGAGGGCAGGCTGAAGGGGGGGCCAACAACAGGGCCAAAAGGAAACAGGGGAATTTTCACAAAACCATTAGGGGGGGGGGGGAGTTTGAAGGAAACCGGACATTTTGGGCGCGGTGGGGGGGGGAAGAAAGAACAAAGGGGATAACCGGAGCCGCGGCAAGATCACTGGGAAAAAAAAAAAACGGGGGGTGACTGGTTCAGATGATCACGTGAAAGAAATCCCGGTAACAAAAACAAAAAAAACAAAAACAAGGCACGGGGGGGAACACCGGTCGAAGAAAAACGCGCGTGCGTCGTCGCGTTGGGGAAGCGCGGGGGGGAAAAAAAGGGGTAGTCGAACGGGGCGGGGCCACCAGTAAGTTTGTCGCCAAAAGAAAAAAGGAGGTGGGGGGTCAGAAAGAATTCACGTACGACGACTTCACGCCCCAGTGTGGAAAAAAAAAACCCATAACAAAACAAACATCACTGATCGGGCCGCACCGGTGCCAGGAGGGTCAAACTTCCAGAACAAAAAAGGAAAATGACCCACCCTCCCTGCACTCTCAGGCGTGGCGGGGTGCCGAAAAGGGGGGGGAAAAGGACGGCTGGTTAGAACCGAACCAGAAGGGGTGAAACGGGGGGGCACAGACCAAAAAAAGGGGGGGGGCGGGCACGGGTGTGGTAAAAAAAAGGCAAGGGCCCAAAGTCAAGGAGACGAAATCAAAACGTGGACCAGGAGAGACCGTGCGAGGGGTTACAAAAACTTCGGGTTAAAAAAAGGGGGGGGGGTCGGGAAAACATGAAGTGCCGGGCGTCCTGAGGGAACTGGGTCCAGGAAAAAGCCAGGTGGGTACCGATATCCGTAGCGTCGATCCCGGAAAAAAAAGGAAAAGAAAGGGGGCCCATACGCGTGGATGAGTGTTCGGCACCAAGACCACCGTTCAAAACCCACATGTGCAATCCCCCATTGTGGGGTGAAAATCAAGTGACACAGCACGCACGACCCCGATGGGGGGGCCGGGGCCCCCAGTGGGGTGGGGGACCCAATTTTCGGACTAATGGGCAATCTAAAGAGGGGAAAGAACGACGTTGAAAAAACAATGGGGGGGGGGGGAAGAAACCCAGAGGACGCGTGTATAATAAAGGCGTTGTGAGGGCGTTTAACGGGGCGTGATGGGCCTGGGTGGGCAAGGAGCCGCACACCCAGCCCACCGTAGGTGCGAAAGGGGTACGGGTTCCACAAGGAACACTTCAAATAGGAACAACAGAAGAGACAAACAACGAAACAGGAAATGACCTCCAAAAAAAGGCCCTACCCATTCA
>Ga0179593_1707096_pt1 | contig 22689 bp, 35 predicted proteins | sample CZODoug2_1_08_16_FD_185931 | JGI IMG/M metagenome (GOLD analysis project Ga0179593, IMG submission 185931) | Vadose zone soil fungal communities from Angelo Coast Range Reserve, California, USA - CZODoug2_1_08_16fungal (PacBio error correction) | ecosystem: Environmental > Terrestrial > Soil >...
AAGGTTCTCCGCAGGTTTCGCTGAATGCTTTCCATGAAGATCAGGGCATGACGCGCCCGGATCTCTTCCCACAACGAAGGCATCACCGTGAAAGTGTTCTGAACTTGAATCTGCAGACCACGTCAAGCTCGCATTTTGGGGTGTCCGCGAATGATAATACAAGGACAAAAGAGATAGGGGTCTGTGAGACCTTCTTTGAGCCGTTTTTACGAAGGGAAAAAAGATAGTTTTGCGCGCGGGAACTGGGTACATGTCGACTGCGAGCGTAACGTCATAAAGGGAAGCGCGCGAATGTGGGGGGCGGATCAGGGAAAGTCGACAGAACGAAAAAGAATTAAGGGGAAAAGTGCTGAAGTAATATCGTAGAATGGCACCATGCACTTTTCCGATGAGTTAAGACTATGTCAGTTCCGAACTGATCCGGACCATTCAAACAGATAGTGGCTTCTATTAGGAAAATCAGAGGGGTAAAGAGGGGGAAATGGACGAAATATGGGTTGCAAGGGGATGTGCACTTCTTCTAGAGAAAGACGGCGGGAGGGAGCCCCAGCGCGTCCAAGGATCGGCCAGAATCAAGATGAAACCTGAAGGAGGGAACTGGGAAGAGCCCTACAAGCTGAAGCGAAGCGCATCGCGGGTGAAAATAAAAAGGGGCTCGTCGTCTCGACCTTTACCGCAACAACCTGTCGAGAAAAGGATTTTTGCACACCATGCATTCGTTGGCGTGTCGTTTAAAGGTGCCGGGGAAAAGGGGAAGCCAGAAGAGCCAAACAATTATCGAGTCGGGAACCAGGGGAAGGGGACAAAGACGTGGATCGCGAGAAAGTCGCCCGGTGGTGTGGGAAAACCGCGAAATTCATCGAGCTCCCGAACGGCCTCGAAGGGGTTTTCCTTACGAGGGGGGGGGGACAAATTCTCAGCAAAAAACAAAGGATAGGCGATGTTACCTGGACTTAAGAGAAGGGGTCCTTCGGTCGAATGTGGGGGCGGAACTCTCAGGAGTTTGAGCCTGTCCGGAGAGATAAGACGAACAACCCCCAAAGTTTTCCTGAAAACCGTCGAAAAATTACGGGATACGAAAGGTGGTCACCCACCTCAATGAAAAAGGGGGGTGCGACAAATCGTGGTAGCATCTAAAAAGAATCACCGGGGAAGGATTGGAGCAATTTCCCAGGGGAGGCTGAAAACTCCGGGGAAAAGGTTGGGTGTATCAAAGAAAACACATAACTCGTCTAACAAGAAAGCAACGATCCGGCGACGGGGGAACATCGTCGAGATTTAAGAACGGGCAGGGGGGAAGAGGTCGGAACGGGATATGGTTTCGGGGGAGCAGGGTGCCCAGAAAAAAAAGAAAAAGGGGAGGAGAAGAAAACAAGTGAATGAAAAAGCTGAACCGGGGGGGGATGGTGTTGACCGACTCGAAGAGGTCGAGGCCGATTGGGGTACGCAAAAACAGATGGGGCACGTCTGCGAAGGGTTTTCTAGTCAAATTCAAAAGGGGGGAGCAAAATAACCTCGAGGGAGCTCGAGGATCACAACTTGCAAAGACGCAAGCTACATCGACAAGGAGAAGCAGCCGGAGGAAACTCGGAGGACTGAACCATCCGGGTCGGAGGAAGGTCTGCGGCAACACCAAAGGGGGGGTGGGTTTTTGTTTAGAACAACCAACCCGATCGAGAGACGAGATGCCACCCCCCAGGGGGGGGGTCTTCAATTTTACTGAGAGAAAAAGAGGGACGTATTAATATTTCACTACAAAAAGAAGGTATTTAGTAAATATAGAAAGTCCTCGATCGCGAAAAATGAGGGGACATTTGTAATAAAGGGCCCTACTCGAAGCCGGGGGGACGTTAACATCCTTCCGGCGTGCGCTAAAACCGACCCTTCTGGGAAGGAGGGAACCAGGTGGCGAGAACTGCTGGTGGGAAACTTGTCTAGGTAGGCTGCGTAGAACGGGGGAATAGGATCACATCGCAGGTTGAAAAACAACAAGAGACATATCGCCTGAAACCAGGCACTTGATCAAGGCAGTGCCTCTTCACTTCAAAGGAATATTTGAACTAAGGTCGGAAGATTTGAGGAACACCTCATAAAAAGGCGTGAGGGCCATCATCCGGACTAGGTTGGAGCGATAAAAAAGGCGATTTTCACAGCGGCTACAAGATCAACTAGAAAGCACTTTGACCGCTGACAAAGGCATTGATTAAATAATGAGGTATGAAACAGATCCGAGACTAAAGGGTCTGAGAGGTGATTGTGCAAAGTGGATTGTAATCCACCGGACAACGGATTTAAAGAAATAGAAAAAAAGGGTGAAAAAGGAAGGAATTTTATTCAGGGTCTCCTCAAGGGGGGGGAGGGCAAATGGGGGGGTGAAAGGAAATTAGTGAGAAGGTCAGCATTGTTTTGGGAAAAGGATCTCAGAATCAAAAACGCGACCCATGAAAAGGGAATAGGGGTAAGAAACGCGAATATTGAAAAAGGGGTCAAAATAAGAGACCGGAAAAAAAAAAAAAACATGCAAGGGGGAAAAAACGAAAAAACACAACACAAAAGAAAAGGAACCAGAAAGAGCCTGGCAGAAAAGGAAAAGAAGGGAGGAATTTTAGGGGGAATAGACCACCACCCTTCAAGGGGCTATGAAAGGAGTGCGCAATAAGGTCTCGTTGAGAGGCGAGTGTAAATGTCAGGGGGGTTCCGGCAAAAAAGGGACAAGAAAGGGAGGGGCATGACAAAGAAAACAGCGAATGGTGAGGAAAGAGGCATGGGGGAGGGCCGGGAGCCAGGGGGGAAAAGACTATGGTTTAGGAGGAACATCAGGGGAGGTTGAAAGTCCCTCGGATAGGGAAGAAAAGAATTGTCAGAGGAGGAATTAAGTGGAATTTGGGAAAGGAGAAAGACTGGAACTATAAACTCTCGAATCCCAGGGCTCAGAAGGGGGGGACGAAAAAGATCGGCCGCACGGTAGTGAAAATACCTCTTGGAATATATATCATCGGGGACTAGGGGAATGGTTATCGAGGGAAGGAGAAGGTTCGGAGGAAAAAGACCCGTTGAAAATCACCGGGCCAAAGAAAAGTCGCCATCCAAAGAAATTTAAAAGAGTCTACAAGAGAATTTAGCCAGGGTCGGGAAAGAACGAAAAAAAAAAAAGTGCGCAAAAAAAAACGGGAGAAGAAATAAGGTGGGGAGCATTTAAAAAACTCTAGGAGAGGAAAAAGTGGCTGCAACAAATAGGAAACACCGAGAGATAAGAGGATATTTGGAGAAGGAATATCCAAAACGAAACTTTCTAAGAATCACTAGAAAGTTGAGACGTTGGCGGTTAAAATGCGAAAACGTCATTAGAAAAAGGAAAAAAACTCGAGAAACTTCCCATCGTCGGAAAGAGAGGAAGGGAGAAACGTTAGCAGGGTAAAAGGGAGCTAGAGAAAAAGGAAAACTAGACAACCACGGGGGAGAGAGAAAAATCTGTAAAAAAAATCCCTTATGCAAAGAGATACGAAGATCCTGAAAAGAGAAAGGAAAAGGGGGTTTCAAGTCGTATGGAGCTATAAAAGAAGCCTAGGCGAGGTCACAAGTCCGAACAAACTGAAATTGGAAATAAGGAAGCAGACGGAAGAAAGGTTCATTTGTGGGAAAAAGGGTCTTGGAGAAATATCATCCCGGGGGAGTTTCGGAAGGCTTTGGGGATTTGGAAGAAAACGCCAAGGGCTGGAAGGGGGTCCCGGAAGGAAACTTAGAGTAACTTACATGCAGGAATCGAAGGGCTAGGAAGGGAAACCCTGGGCGAAAAGAGAAGAAGTGAAAAATTAAAAAAAAAGAAAGTCAGGAAAAAAAAGGTCATAAGATATCCAAAAAGGGACGAAAGGGGATGACTTACAAGGACTCGAGGAGAAAAAGAAGAGCAAAAGATAAGGGGGAACGCGGTAAAAGGGGACTAGCTGAGAGGGGGCACGAGAAAACTTGGGACGAGGAAGGGGACACTCGCTGGAGAGCCCCACTAAAAGGGGTACTTAACCGCTCAACGATGAAATCAGGATGCTAAGCGGCGAAAACCTTTCGATAAACCTGGCACAATTCCGAAAAAAATGATCTGTTTCCATGCCATAGGAAACAATTGGGACATAGGAGGGATCCAGGGAAAAAAAGCTGAAATCGTCTCAATTGTACTGGGGAGAGGGTCTCCAATTTTGGAGAAAATCTGGAAAAGAGTTAGGGATTACCATCGGCAGAAAGGCCTCGAGAAGGGAAGTTTGTACAATATCTTAAGGATCTAGCCCCAAGAAAAGCAGGAGGAGGTGTTGGAAAGAAAGGAGAGTCGGGGGTCCTTCAAAACACTCAAGTTTGGTCGTAAAAAAAAACTAAAGAAAGCAAGGAAATCGAAGAAGGACATGGGGCAAGGGGAAAATCGGCTGGAATAGCTAAGGTGTGAGACTTGAAAAAGGGATGAAATGTTCAGGGCCCGAAAACCACAGGGTCACGAAATGTACGGAGAAAATCTTAGAGAGGGGAAGTGACCTGAAAGGGAGCTTCGGAGAGGCCCCATCAAGGGAGACAATGTCCAGGACAGGTGGTTTGACGCGACAATCAGAAGGAGGATCGAAAAAGCAGAGAATTACCAGGGCAAAAAAAGGGGGAGAGAAGCGAAGAGTTGCCGCAAAGAACATTCGAAGAAAAAAGAAAAAATACAAGGGGGGAAAGAAAAGAAAGGAAAAAAGCAAGCAACTGGAGGTACAATTTGACAACAAAACCTAAGGTAGACCTGCTAGGTCCTGTGGGAAGGAGGAAAAAAATCTTATAGAAACAACAAGGAGTATAGTGAAAGACTATCAAAGAAAGGGGAATAAACGTCAGAAGAAAGTGATTTGTTTTTCACCTTTAAAATCGGGAAGGAAAAATTCGGAAGATCCTGGTATTGGAGGGAGTTATATTTTGAAAGGTATTACTGAGAAAGGGGGGGGTGTTATCATCGAAAAAGGTCGTCGGGGAAACATTGAAGGCGACATAGAAAAAAGAGACACCTTGAGAGGAAAGGGGAAGTCTGCAAGATGAATAAAAAACACCTCAGAAAGGGGAATGTCGAGAGAGAAAGAAAAATTCGAAAAAGGAACAGAGGATCGCCGACCCTGATTTCACAGAGCCCGGCATTATTAGAAATTCCGTGAGGAGAAAGGTGAGGACTTGTGTCGATTGGAAAAAAAAAAAAGGGGAAAAAAATCCTCTCTAGCCCTGGAAAAAACAAGGCCTTTCGCGCAAGGGGGGGTCTCGCAAGGTGATTTGGGAAGGGACCATGATCAATCGACGAATAAATGCAGGGTTTTCGCGAGGGCCGGAACCTACGGTCTCCCGAGAAAGAAAAATTCAAAAAAAAAACGCGAGGGAAAGGCAAAAGCAAATCCGGCCGTTAGAAAAAGGGTGAACCCGCTCCAGGAACTTGCGGGGGCCAGTTAGAATGCTACGCAAACAGGAGGCGATGGTCGAAGAGCAACGAGAGCCGGGGGGAGAAAATCAAGGGGAAACAATGTATAAAACATGTGGCAAAATCCCGAAGAAGAATAAAATAGGGACTAAGGGACCGGATTAAGTGTCAAAAAAATCTCCAGAAAAAGGGGATAGGAAGCGGGGCTCTGGAAGGGAGTCGAAGGAGGAGTTGAAGTGGAAAGGGGGCAAAGAGCCCATGAGGCGAGAAAAGGCCTGTCAAGCGTCTTGTCCCTAAACCATAAGGTCAAAGGGGGTTCGGGGGGGCCGGATAAAGGGGAAAGAAAAAAGTGCCCCTCACAGAGTTCCGGTTATAGGAAGGGGAGGAGAAGGGGACTACCATCGGCGTCTTGCCTTCCGGAGGGTCTCGACCAGAGGGACTGCCAAGGGAAGGGGGTGGGGACGTTCTCACTAAGTCAGGGAAAGTCCTCAAATCCGGGAAAAGAAATTGAAACGATCTTCTCGGGTTCTTAGGAGAGGCCGCAGGGGGGGAGAGAGTAGTCCGCGGGTCTTGAGACCCGGACCTTGGGGAAGTGCTTGGGGAGCCGGGCGGCTTGCAAAAGATCCATCGAAATGAAGTCAAGAGGGGGAGGTTAGTAGTCTATATAACGGGCAGAAAGTTCCTGGAGGAGTCTCGAAAAGCGGTATGGAGGTCTATCAGAAGAGGCGGCGAAAGGGAGGCTCGAGAAGGGGGAGGGGGACTCTCGATTGTAGGGGGGGGAAAGAATTGAGAGGGCTTTAAAATCCTGCGAGGGGACTCTTGGCACAGGGTAGGCTCTACAGAAGAATAGCAGTTTGGAGGAATCGAATTAAGAAAAAAAAAGAATATCATCCTAGATAAAAGAGCGGTGGGAGGAACGGGGGGACTGGAGCTCCCGCGATGTGCCTGTAAAGGGGTAACTTGACATAAAACGAAATTTGGGTGCGAGATCGGTTGGAGGAGAACGAGGGGTCTCCAGGGGTAATATCACTTTTCCTAGTCCGGGAAGACTAGAAAACGGATCCGGGGAGGGAAAAGCCCAAACGGTTCTGCTAGGAGTCGGGGAAGGGGATTCCTCCAAAACTCGCTAAAGTCATTAGATGAATCGAAAAAAATCGGAAAAAAGAAAAGGACTACGAAAGCCGGACACTTATTAAGAAGGGCCGCTGAGAAGTTTACTCCAAGAACAATGCTGTACGGGGGGGGAAAACAACCTTGGGGTTTGAAAAGAGCGTTGGGGAAGAGGGGAGAAAGAGAACCGACCTGCTTCAAAAAAAAGGAAACCACTGGGAAAATCTCAAGTCCAAAGCCGTTTGGGGGATAAATCAATCTGAAAAAAGACCTTCAGATTTGGTTTTTGGGTCAAAGGAAGAGGGAGTCGGGGAACAAACGGCGGATCTGGGAAGATTTGCGTACTCGAGTTTGTGGGCCGATAGTTAGACGAAAATCAACGGAAAGGGCCCGCGAAGCTAGTAGGGGACCTTAGGGGGGAGAAAAAAATTGACAAACTACAAATACTTGAGGAGGAAGGGGAAGATTGGGGATGAAGGGAGGGGATGAGGAGGATGAGGAGGGTATGCGGAGTGGGGGGGGGGGGATGAGGAGGGGGGGAGGGGGGAAGGAATGAGAAGGGGCGGGATGGGGGAGGGACGGGTTGTGGAGGGGTTCGAAGAAAGAGGGAGAGCTCTATGGGCGGCTGGGGGGGGGGGGGGAGGGAGGGTAGGAGGTGGGGAGCGAAGGGGGAGAGGGGGGGGGGGTGGTAGGTGGCGAGGAAAAGGGCGGGTTGGGGGGGGGTCGCGACGGTGATGGTTGAGTGGAATCGGAGGAAGGAGAGAATGGGGAGAGGGGAGGAGAGGCGTGGAGGGGGAGGGGGGCTGGGGGGGGGGGGGGGGCGAGGATGGAAGCGGGGGTATAGGGGAGTGTGAAAAGAAAAGGGGGAAGGGAAGAGGTTCTGGGTGGGGGGAGAAATGGGGGGAAGGAGGGGGTGGGGGGCAGAAGGGGAGGGATAAGACGGGTGGGTGGGAAGGGGGAGTGAGTAGAAGAAAGAATGGGAGAAAGGGGGGGGAGTGAGGGAGGGAAGGTGAGAGGTCGGTGGTAAGGAGTGGGGGCGGCTGTGGGGGGGGAAGCAATGTAAGCGGAAGGAGGAGGAGAGAGGGGTAGGAGGTGGAGGAGGTGAAGGAGAGGGGGGTTTGTTAGGAGCAGAAAGAAGGAATGATGTGGGGCTAAAGTGGAGAGGGGTGGAGGGGGGGAAGAGGGGCAGTGGGGGAGACCATAGTAAGAGGAGGGGGGAAGGGGGGGTAAAGGGGGTGGGGGGGGTGGCGTAGAGGGAGGAGTGAGGGGTGGGAGGACGGGGGGTGTGGGAGGGGATGGAGGAGCAGAAAGGAGTTAAGGGGGGGAGAGGAATAACAGGGAACGGGGGGGGGTGGGGGAGAGAGGGTAGTGGGTAGAAAAAACAGTGGTTGGAGGGGGCGAAGAGAAGGGGGGAGAGGGAAGGAGTGAGAAGGGGTGCATCGAGGGATGGGATGGGAGGCGGCGGCGTCGGGAGGAGAACGTGGAAGAGAGTAGAAAGAGAAGGTAATAAGTAGGGGAGAAAGAGGGGGAGACCAGGCTGGGGGAGAAAGGGATGGTGGATGGCAAGTGGGAGAGGGAGGGGAGGGAGGGGGGGGGGATGGGGGGTGGGGAGCGTAGGGGGGTAGGGGATTGGGAAGGGGGGGTGTAGGAGAGAGGGGGGGGGACGAGGAGGGGGGTGGAGAGATAGAGGGGGGAGTAGGAGGTAAGGGTCGTAGAGGTGGGTTGGGGGAAGTAGAAGGAAGGGTGGGAAGAGGTGAAGGGGGTGGGGGGAGGGGGCGGGGGAGGGGAGGAGGAGGAAGGGGGGGGGAGGGGGGAGGAAGGGGAAAGGAGGAGGGGGGGTAGGGCAGGAAAGTGGGTGGGGTTGCGTCCGATAAAAGGGGGGGGTAGACTTATGCCAGGAAATCAAGTGGAAGGTCAAGGCAAAATTGGAAAATTTCAACTTCCGCAAGAATACGGGAAAAGAGGGAAAATAGGAAATCATGTTCAGCGATATTTTGGCAAGCCGGGGGAAAAAGTCTCAGGGAGAAAAGAGGAACTTCATTTGAGACACTCTTAAACTGTTAAAAGGTACAGATAGAGAAGTATTCAGGGAAAATCGTCGGAGAAAATATCTGGGGGACGGGTGGGTTGGAGCAGGTTTATCCTCTAAGGTCCGAAGATGCCAAATGACTAAGAAAAACTCATCTGGGGGGGGTGGGAGATAACGTTCAGAAGAAGGACAAACATCTTTCAAATAAGGAAAAAAAAGAAGAAATTCATTTTCTGCGAAAAGCGTAAAGGAAATCGTGCATACCGAGAAAAAGGATCAATGGGAATGGGGGAAACCGAGTAGTCTCTCAAAAAAAAATTAGAGGGAGGGGGGAAAAAGTTTCTGAAAATACGATCCGTCCCAGGGGGCTACGGGAGGGGGGTTTTTCAAATAAAAATAACTAAAAAAAACTTTTTTTCACTGAGGGAAAATTGTTCGGAAAAAGGAATGGGGGTCTTTCTGAAGACTTAGTAGTGGGTCGGGGGGGGGAGGAAGGCACTTGTGAGCCTCAGAAGAATTTAAGCCTGAGAAAGAAAAAAAAGACATGCGTAGGAAGGAGGAATTCGAAAGGGAAAAGGGCTCAACGAGGTATCTATGTCGGAACCCTGTCAGAAATCTGCACTTTTCTGCAAAAGTAAAAAAAAAAAACGGACCGACCAGAAAGAACAGAGCACAGAGGACAGGAAGATTTAGGAAGCGCCTGTATCGGGAAGTGTGGGCCCATGGGAGGGGAAATGAAAAAGTGGGAAGGAATCCTAGAGGGCTAAGAAAGTTAGTTAGAGGGATACTGGGCGCAAGATTTGGGAAAGGGTTACAGGAAAAGGGTCTGGGGGTCAGGAAGTTGGAGGGTCTCTCCAGAAAAAAAGTCAAGTCAACTTAGAAAGCGACCAATTCGAATTACCAGCCGAGGGTCGACAAAGGGGCAATCAGAAAGTGTTCAAGCGGTGAAGGGGAAAAAACAACAAAGCGGGGCCGAGGGTACCAGAAAGGGGTTCAGAAGCCAAAACCCTTCGCACGGCAAGCTCTATCACGGGGGGCCAATGTCCCTGGGCCGGAAGTTCTGGGTGTTTGCCTGTAGGGGGGCTTCAGGACACTCAAATTGGGGGAGAAAGAAGGGGGGGAAAAAGAGAACTTCGCTAATGGTGTGGGGTCCTCCATAAAAAGGAAAAAAAAGACTGTGGCCAGGGAAGGGCAAAAAAAGGGAGGGAGGTACGAGATTCTCGGGAAGAGAGGGTCATCAAGTCCACTAAGAGTCGACGTCCAAGAGACTGAAAGGGCCGCAGAGGAATTTCGGGGAGCTTTTAAAGAGCTTTGAAAGAAAGCGAATGCCAAGGGGGATTGGTCAGGGGGGAAGGCTCCAGTTCGTAAAAAAGAAAAAAAAGGCAGGAAAATAAAATTCCTTCACAAGGGGAGACAGAGGAGGGAGTTCGCCGGCGGAAGGGGAAACACCTAGAGAAACACACATTAGCGAACGTTACTCGATCAAAAGACTCGCAAAAGAAAGGGAGAGTTGAAAAAGTTTCCAAAGAGAACCGGAAACTCTATCTTTCTAGGATTAGGTCTTCCATTCGAGAAAAAAAAGCAGGACCACTGTTTCGGCGAAGAGAATAGCGGGCCCGGAGGGGGGCTCTTGAAAGGGCTTGCGCAAGGGGGAGGGACTGCATGCGTCGAAAGGGGGCCTTCAAATCATCTCGGAAGGACATAGAGAAGGGGTTCCAAGGTGAAAGGTTTTCAGCAGGAAAACAAAGGAGAGGATGTCGAAACGCGGGGAAAGCTTACATGAAACTCGATCGGAGAAGATAGAAGGGGTTCGAGGCGTGAAGAATTTATAAGACAAAGAGGGAGGCCGAACCCCTCCATCAAAACCGGTAAAGGGAGGTCGAGAGCATTGTGTGGGGTTCAGTAGGAAGGGAATCCGAAGAGAAAAGCACTGTGTCGCAAAAGGAGGGGGAAAAGACGGTTTGTAGGAGGCGCTCCATCGAAGGGGGACGATGGACTTCTAACTCAAAGGGGGGGTACGAGGGGGGGACCTAAAGGAAGGGACGAGTAAAAGAGCCGGGGGGTGGAAAACGTGCTGAAGGGGGATATGGCAAGGGCCTAGGACAGGAACTATGGATGGAGGAGAAATATAGAAACACCTGGAGGAGGAAGTCGGAGGAGGTAAAAGAAGGGTATGTTGCAAGCGCTGAGTCAATTAAGGAAAGAGCTGGTATTGACTTCCCCGACTCATCTAGGGAAAAGAATTCTACGGGATAAAGGAAGGAGTCCCGAGAAGAACGTCAGTTTTCCACTGGGGAAATCTATTTTTCACTTCAGGGAAGGGAAGGTTTTGTAAAGTCCGTTATTGTGAACGACAATTTTGAAGGGGGGGAGGCCCTGGAAAAAATAAGGGCTTCAAAGGACGGCGGACCACGAAAACGGGAGGAAGATTGATAGATCTCCCCGACAATACAGGGGGTGAACCAAGAAAAGGGACCCGACATGCCCTCTTCGGGAGGGAATTCAAAGGGAAGGAGAAGAGGTTCAAAATGGAAACTTGCGAAAAAAACCTGAGTCTCGGGGGGTCCGGGGGTCTCAGGAAGGAGGCCGCTTTCGAATAAAAAGGAACGTCCGCCTGGGAAGTTCGATACATTTAAGGGCCCCAGCAAACAAGTTGCAGACCAAGAGCATCTAAAAGTCTGCAGACGAAAGGGGGGAAAAGGGGTTTTCCAGGGGGCACGACTGAAAACCGAGAGAGAAAGTCCGAAGGGGGGCTTAGACTGCAAGGGCAGGCCCGGGGGGGAGAGAGAGAAAAGTGTCTGCACCGGGAGAAACAGATTACTGCGGCCAAGACACACGTAAAAAGGGGTTTAAAAATATGTTAAATTTCAAAGGGAACTCCGAGCAGATGGGGAAAAAGTTCTCACAGGGGACCAGCGCAAGGATCGTTTCAAAGGGTCTCAGAAATGTAAGCGATCGCGCTACTTGAAGAAATTCAAATAAAAAAACAGCAAAAAACCAGCCGGAATTTTAGGAAAAAGTCTTGAACCGGTGCACACCCAAAGGGCCCAGGTGATGTCTCCGGTTAAAAGGAGGGAAAAAACACGGGGAGAAAAAGAGGGATATTAGGGGGCGGGAGACAGGGCCACATGTGGGGCAGATCGACGGTCTGCGCGATCAGGGGACGGGGCTCGGTGAAATTGGAAAAAAGCTTTTTCCAGGGAGGGGGGGGCTCAGGGGTAGTTTACAGGTCGGGAGGCTGCGTACCGTTGTGATGAGGTACAGACAGTTGATGTCAGCAAAAAGGTCTTCCGGGGGAAAAACCATGAAATGGGCAATATTCGGAATCAGGACTCTTCCTGGGGATCGAAGACACCGGAAGCTTGTAAATGAAGAACATTCTCCATAGTTCACGCGAGAGCAAGGGGGAACCAGTCAGAGATCTCCTAACCTATCACGAAAAAGGCACAAGAGTACTACCTTATCCTGGGGAATGTGGGGTTATTTTTGGTTGGGGAGGGAAGGGGAACTACACACGAGGTCAGTCCTCATTAGAGGGAAGGGGGGAGTTGTTGAGGGAAGAAACGTTGGAATGAAGTTGGGAAAATTCGAAGGTGTTGTTTCAGGCTGGGGAAGGGGTGGAGGGGGGGGCGATTAAGGCAGACAGGGGCCTGGATAAAAGAAACCCGGGCCTTGGAAAGGACACATTCGACAGGAGAGTAATATGGGGGGCATTCTCCTCAGACTTTTGAAATTTAGAAGAAAAAACGAGTCCCGACCCTGAGAGACGAAATGGTTAGGAAGGGTTTCATATCAAACCACACAAAAGAGGTGGGAGATCGAGGTCCACGAGGACAATTCCCCCGATCCGGGGACAAGACCGATAGGGTGAAGCCGTTATTAAAGGACACGCAAATGGGGGGGAGGTTGGCAAAGAAAGAAAATTTTGCGGATAAAAAGAGGGCATGTCGCGCGCCATTGGGGAAGGTCCCGAATGCGCCAGCGGCAAACCTCGTCCCAGTTGAAGAGCTGGATCGAGAGGGAAAGGGAACAGGAGTTGGCAGGAAAAAGCTGGATGCCATTACGCGAAAAGGCAACCCATTACTCGCAAAGGCGCGGGGAAAAGGAAATTAGAAAGCAGTTTTGAGTTTCATGTTCCAATAAGGGCTTAAGGAACCGATGTCACCGGTTTTATTCGAAAAAAGGGAAAGAAAGAGGACACTGAAACAATATCTTGAGAAGGGGGATAAGGGGATTCGGTACCCGATCGAAACACTAATATTACGTCCTCAGTAAGTACCAGGGAGAGGAACCTCGATGGGCGTACGGTAAAAACAGAAAAAGTTTCAACAAACCCTCATATTCTCTAAGGAGGAGTTAACTTAGGATAAACCTGAGACCGAAAAGGACCCGCATTACTCGTTGTGCGCTGATCATGGGAAAATGCTCAAAAGGGAATTCTCAAAGGTTGACAAGTCACACATAACTTCTTCAATCAACGAAAGGGAGCGGAAGAAACTAGCTATTGATCATCGGGGGGGAGGGGGGAAAACGTCTTCTCTCATCAAAAAAAAAAGTTAGGGGGGGAAGAGAGGATCGAAGGAACCTTTATAGGGGGCACCGTTAAAATCGGCACCGCGAGGCTTCCGGAGGAGGGAAATTAAGGAAGGGGACTGTTCAATGGGGAAGGTGGGGCCAGCATGAAGAGACGAGTCGAAGCAGGGACAAAACCACAAAACCTTGTCGAGAACCAGAAAGAGACGCAGGAGGACCGTGAAGAAAGAGTCATCCAGAAGTTTGGCGCTTCTTTGTTACCGAAGTTGGGGTTCTCCATTTAACTGGAACGTAACTTATAAGGGGACTCTATGGGGTGGGGGCTATATCGGGGGAATGCAGCCAGTAGAAGCGTAAATCCTAGTTCAAGGATGGTCTTCAACGGCTGAAGGGAAGTCCCCTGAAAATTTATTTAAGAAAAGGGTAAGCTTAAAGGAGGGGGCTCTAAAAAAGAAAGGGGGTCCAACCCGGAAGTCTCATAAGTCTTCATGAATGGTTCCAAAGCGAGGGAGAAAAAAAATACACTAAGCTTCTCATCGTAAATGGGGAGAGAGGGGGGGGGGATTTTCGAGTCCGGACTCGAACGGCTCGATCCCAAAAGAGAATATACGGGAAGAACTACCAGACGCTCGGGGAATTGCGACCTCGGGCAAGAGGGTTATACACGAATGCGCCGGCGAGACCTTCATATTTGTAAACTGCTCTGAGTATGTTGGGAGCATTAGGGAGGGGAAAAGGAGAGTCACAAGAATCTCAAATTAATCGAAGTCGGGGGGGAATTGAGGGGGGAAATACATTGGCTCCCAAAAAAACGTTTTGGAGAAAATGAAGAAATAGACAGAAAAGCTCTCTGGTCGGGCGGGAGGAAGGGTGGGGGAACAGAAACTGAAGAGGAGTTCACGAGAACCTCGCAGGGGGGCTGTCAGGGGAAGCAGCGTCCTAGAGAGTTGAGGGGCCGGCGCTTTAGGAAAGGATGGCTGACACCCCAAATTTTCAGGAAAATGCTCAGAAAGGGGGGAACACCAAAGAAGAAAAGGCAAATCTGAGAAGAATAAATCACTGGGGGGAATGTCAACAATTATGAGACTGAAAAAAGGTCAATTCCTCAAGCTTCGACGATAACAAGAAGATATGGGTCCAAAAAAGGTTTAATCAAAAGGGGCGCGCGAAAGGGAGAGGTGCGAGCTCGCGGACACATCGCAACAGGGGGCTCGAAAACTTTCCCTGGGGGAGGGGACCTACATCGAGAAAGCTAGGCAGGGGTACGACGACGAAGCAGTTCAGTCAGCTCCATGTTCCTGGGTTTGAGAAGATTAAGGGGGGAGGAAGAGATTTAAAAGAGAAGGGTATCACAACGTTCCTACATGATCAATAGAAGCAAGCTTGCAACCGGACCAGCCGGGAGGGGGTACTGCTGCAACGGGGCCTTTTCACACAAAGAGATTTCCAAGGGAAAGATTCTAAAGCGAGAGGGGGGGGGGAGTTCAGCGGGACAACAACGGAGGAGGAGGAAAAATCCAACGGGGCGGAGATCGATCCAAAAAAAAACCATCGACGAAGGTTTTCACAAGAAGGTACCGTTGAGAGCTACTACCCGGTTGTGCCCGCTGGACGCTTAGTTAAGGGTCTAATGTAGGAAACCGTAAGGAGTTTTCATTACTAGGAGGTTGCGGCGGAAAGGAAGAGGCAATAGAGGGAAGCACATGAGCTGAGACCACTTGAGGGGATACGTGCAGTATGCTCGTAAAATTTAAACGAAATGTCTGGGGAAAAAAAAAAAACCCTGTTACCTGCCATCGAAGCTCGGTTCACGAACTTTGCATTGACCCTCCTCTATCGAAGAAAAAGCGCACTAAAAAGCATTGAGGGGGGATTTCTTAAAAAAAAAAGGACGGGGGGAAGACCTTGAAGGGTTGAAGTTGTGGAACAGGTGTCGGAACCACCTACACGGAGAGCTGATATCGAAAAATAAGTGAGGAGGAGGTTCAGATTGCAGATAGAGATTTGGTAGAGTGAGTGGGGTATACCGGAAGGCGCAATCGGAGGGTCATTGTTTAAAATCTCGAAGGAGCCGTTCGAAAGAGGGTACTAACATTGCTGAAAAAAACTCCGCAGTATAGTTTTGCGACCATTGAAAGGATCTCGCTGACTTTCAGTTGGAACCCGAAGAAAGAACACATGTGGGAGACCGATGTAGATTCAGGACCACCAACGGCAAGAGAAAAATCTTGAGAAAGGAGAAATGGGGAAAATCCGATAATTTGGGGAGGGATTTTTCAAAAGGGTCCGTCAGATCCTAGTCAACGAAAAAGCCATTGTGGGGACTACAGCAAGGTTCTTAAAGAGAAGGAGCCGCGGACCATTGGGTCCACGACGATTTCTATTTAGCAAAGGAAAAAAAAACTCTTAATAAAGGGGGAAGTCAGCTGGAAAAAGTATCAGGCAAGGGAACGGGATTGAATCTCGGGGGGCAAGCTCTATGAAATGCGAGAAAAAAAAGGGCTTTGCCGATGAGTAACGGCATAAAAAACCAGAAGGAAGCACATAATCAACGTTGGGGAGAGTTTTTTCGTCGGGACCTTATGCGGGAGCCCTCAAGGGCAAACATTAAACCGATATGAATTCACGTAGACTCTGGGTACGCTTTCCAAAGGCTCACGAGGGGAAAAGTCCCCAATCTTCAGAAGGAAAGGGGGAACCTAAGGAGGTCGGGCAACTCGCAGTGGCAAAAGTTTGGGGCGTTCACAAGAAGGGAGGAAGGTCTCTAGATGTGAGGGAACTGAATATCCCGGAAAACTGGTCTCTGAAGGGAAAAGGAGAAAAGTTGATGGCCACGAGGGATTCACTCCGCCGAGGAGCACCACTCAACATTTCCCGCGAGCCCGAAAATCGCGAAAGATTCGGGAGAGGTAAAGGGGAAAGCATCGGGAGAGGGGGGGGAAAAGAGTCTCTCTCACGACAAGAGAGGATCTAAAAAATTACGATTATCGTGCAAACCCTTCTTCTCTCGAGGAGGAGAGAGGTCCCTCAAAAGTTCTTAATGCGCTGGCAGACCTCAGCCTGAATAGCATAAAAGCACGAAAAGGGGAACCCACGAGGGATACCTCTGGGGATGGGGCTCGACAGAGCGGGCTTGGATAAGGAGAAATATCATAAAAAGAGGATCGGTACGGGGGTCTCCCCGGTCTTTGGGGAAAGGTCCTTAATTCAAAGGCTCTTCTTGAATGGGGACTTCTAAGAGAAAGGAGAAATGCGTCAGAGGGAAAAGGGGTTTTGCAGACCTATACGGGAAGAAAAAAGTTAGGCCTATTCTCAGATTGGGACGTAGCGAAGACTCATGGAAAAGAGGCGGTGAAAGGTCCTTTCCTGAAAAAATCTAGATCGCAACCGGAGCGCGGAAAGAAGAAGGTATGAACCGCGAGCGGCAAGAGGGTTGCCAAAAAAGGAAGATTCTCTAGGAAGCTTAAGGGAGACAGAGCTTCCAAATCTGCACACGACCTTCGACGGAGAAGAAAACCTTAGGATCACGCAAAAAAGAAGGAAACTAAGAAGAATATTTAGAAGGGAAAAACCTGAAAAAGAAGACAGTAGATGGAAGATCTTATTTGGACACCATGCATTAGAACAGGGTAGGCGATCTACCGCATTTAATCTGGAGAAAAAAAGACTAACGCGGGGAAGGACTTGTATCGAAACGGGTGTCCTCTAGTGCATCGCTAAAAATCGCCCGAAAAACATCGTTGGGTTCAATAGCTTCTAGTAGGAAAGGGTCGAACAAACTCGGGGTCGTCGTAGGGTTTGGGGGGTTCGTCCCGTCTCAGGGACTGAGGGGGTCCTCGCGGACCTTTAAGAAAAGATTCCGGAAAGGGGGGAAAGTCTCTTACGAGAAGGGATCAAACAACATTGCAGACAAAGCGTGCAGAATATTGCATCTAAAAATAGAAAACAGCTTTAACAAGGAAATATTACTGAGATGTTTCTGTTGGGCCTCCACGGGAAATCACAGAACCGCAAGGAGAAGGAAGTAAAAAATCGGTCTCGGTTTAAGACTGCCTAGGGAAAGGAAGGTTGTTTCGGAAGTCCAAAAGACCTCGCACCGATACGGCGATGGGCAAGCGGGAAAACAAAGGATAGGGTGTGGACACACGAGTTAAAAAGAATTCAGAGGAATAAAAGGAAAGGGGGAGTCTGAAAGAATGACTGGGGGGTAAGGCCGATAAAGTCAATGGCGACCGAAGTGTACTAGCGAAGTACTCATAAACAGAAAAACACGTGAAAAAGGAACGCCCAGCAAGCCGGGGAAAGGTGTCTGCGCAACGCGTACCGGATGGTTTCAAAAGGTGCACCCCACAGAAGCGAGCAGAAGGGAAAGCAAAGGAAATCAAATTTGGAAGGGGGAACCGCTCTCCGGGAAATCGATAGAAAAAAAAGAAGTATTGGAAAAAAAAGGGTTGTAAAACGTCAATGGGGGGAACGAGCCATTTGAACGGGGGCCATCGCGACAAAAGTCTAGAGAAGGTGTGTGCCGGTACGCGAAAAAAAAATGGGGGAGAAAAAACAAGGCTGATCAGGGATGGACAAGGGTACTGCTGGATAAGGGGACGATGGTAGGAATGGATGTTATAAATCGATCTCGTACAATCGAGGGGCGCCGCAATTGACCTTCGCAGGAATCCAAAGGGGAAAATGCAATAGAGAGGAAAAGCGATGGGGCCTCGACACAGGGGGGGCGTGGAAACCACCATCCGCACCGGGGTCGGAGGGGGGAATCGCCGGAAGAAGGTTTCGCAGTTTCCAAAGGGAGAAAAAGGGGAAGGGGGACCCTAGTAACGGAAGGAACCACAGCAAAAAGATTGATGAGATCGCTGTATCAGTTTCTTAATTGGTTAAAAAAAGTGTGAAAAAAAATTCATTGGGGGAAAAACGTAGTGGGGAACCGTTCCTAGGGAAAGGGCGACGCTAGGTTTAGCTAAGGGGGGAGTATGCTATAGCGCAGATTTGGTGAGTGATTTGGGGAAAATTTCCAAGGGGGGTAACGGAGAGAGAGGGGTCCCTGAAGGGGGGGTTTTCGGGATGAAGCAGGAAAGAGGAGAAAAAAGAGATGATCCGATACTTTAGCGTACCACCTGAAGAAAAAACTTAAGAGGGAACTGAAAAAAGGCCTTTGTCGCTGGGTGGGGAAACCCGGGATCACGGCTTCCGGTCGGGCGAGGTAAAAAGGTCGCGGGGGGGGGGATCCCACCAGCGGGAGGGGTAGTCGAAAAAGGGCCTAGAAAGCCGAAGTAATTTTACCTCCTAGATATTTGGGGGGGATTGGGTCAAGGGGAAGCATCGTAATAAAATGAAAAAGATTGTCTCAAGAATGGGGGAAAGAGCCTCGGAGGGGTATACAAAGCTGGCGGAAACTCCGGCCGAAGGAACCGGATTTCGGTAAACTTAGGCGGGTCCCTCGAGAGTTTCCGGAAGAGTTCCATAGAGTGTGACCAGAGCTTGGGCGAGATTCCGCTCGAAGTCTCAACCCTGACAGAGGGAACAGCGTCGCAACTCCATAGGGGGAAAAAAGACGAGGGGAAGTCCGAATCAAAAGAATCACTTGGGGGGCGGAGGGCGGGAAAAAACTCCGGGAAAGCCTGGCAGTCAAAAGCCGGGCCAAAACGGCAAGGGGGAAAAGGCCAAGGAAAGAAAGAGACCGGACAAAAACGGGTCGTCCACAGCATGTTCTGAAGACATCGGCGATACGGCGGAGGAAGAAAGGGCGCGATGTGAAGGGGAAAGGGAGAAGAGGGAAAAGTGATACATCGAAAGAGAGGGAAGGAAAAAAAATTGCAGGGAGGGCAGGAGGGGAGCGTGGGGAGGAGAGGGGACTAAAAACTCGAGGAAAAATCCGGTAAAAACAGGTCAACAAGGCCAGAAATAGATGATAGGAAAAAAAAGCGACGAGAAAACCGCCAAGAGAGGTCGCAACCCGGACAGTAGGCCAAGTGGGGAAAAAGGCGAGCCGAGCAGCTGGCCCGAGTCAGAAAACACACGAAAATTGCCCAACTTCACTCTCGCAGGCCGCTAAAGTAAGAGAGCCGCGAGGTAAAGGTGCGAACGATGTGGAGGATAGAGAGAAAAAAACGGATTAAGGGGGGGGGGGTGGAAAAAAATAGAGGGGTCGTGAACCGCGAAAAAACAACGCGGCCTAAAGAAAAAACATAGGGCTGGAGAGGAAAAGTTTACCAGGGAAGTGCTGGGAAGAATAAAAACTAGGCGGAAGCGCCTGCGGCCACAAGCGCAAGAAAGAAAAAGCGGCTCAGACCAAAAGCCTTGGGAGGATCGTAATTAAGGGGGGGGGAAGAAGAAGAAGGGATCGAGGAGGGAGAACCAGTCGGGGAAACCGAATAGACGCCAGCGTTCTAGGACGACCTGGACTATGTGGGGTCAACTCATACACGTAAAAAAAGTGTTTGCTAAGAAAAAGAAGAGCGTAATGAGGTCGTCAACGGGATGAAGAAGGTCTCTAAATGTCCCCTAAAACTTGGAGAGGAGTCATACTAGAGTCCGACTTGGAGAAAATCGTAGAAAAAAGGAAAAAACGCCAACAAGGTGGTCTCATGAGCAGTAGGAATGGTAAGGGTCGCCCTAAAATGGGATGGGAGGCCACTTGAAAAAAAGGAAAAATATCGAGCAGGGAAAAAAAACCTTCCACGGCTAGTCGAAAGTCCAGAAAGAAGCGTATACGGAGAGAATCACGCTAAGGGGGAGGCTAACTCTGAAAGAGTCGTTTGAGGAAAGAAAAAGAAAGGCTTCCGCCAGTGAGGGGGCCGCCACAAAACCTGGGGAAAAAATTTTGTGGAAAAAAAAAGAACTAAAAATTGCAGGGGGGGAAATGCCGGGAGAGAAATCAACATTAAAGTCGACTTAAAGGACTGCTGACAGACGGGAGAAAAAAAAACAATCTTCAGGATATGAGGAGTAAGGGCAGAGCAAAACATCCAGGAAGCATCTACCTGCTTATCGGGCAAATGCAAGTCTAAAAAACAGAGGAAGGATTTGGCGGTAATAAAACGGTCCCGCGGGCGGGTCTTCCAAAACCCTATGTAACCCTTCCAAATGGGAAAGCTTTTGAAAGGGTAATCTAAAAAAACTTGAGTAAGGAGTGGACGATCGCTTAACGAGGGTTTCAGGAAAAAACTCAATGAAAAAGGACCCAAAGAGGAGGCTTTAGCGAGAAAGAAGGAAACTCAACGCGGGCCATTGCCCAGATAATTAGATCCGGGTGTCGGGGAACTCAACCTGGGAAAAAAAACCCGGAAAAAACTTCCGCACTCGAAAAGGAGGGATCTGGAAGTTTAACAAAAACGAGGGCGAGAAAAAAGGATTCTGGAGAAAAAGAACGGGCTAAAAAAAGACGGAGAAGAGGACAAATTTCATGTGTACAGAAAAACTATCCAGTCGAAGGGATGAAATCCAAGACGAGCATGGGAAAAAGAGGTGCATTTCTCAGAGTCGCCCGAGGAAGAAAAGGGGGAGGGTTTCTAAAAGAAGGAAAGAGAGAACTAGCATCTGAGGAAAAAGTAGTGTACTCATCACGGAAACGTGTTCAATCATCCGTGCCACAAGGGGGAAACCGTTTCTGTCCAGGAGGGGGGAGAAAAGTCCCTTCATGGAAAAAGAAAAAAACCCTATCAGGGGGGCAAAGTAAGAAAACCTTTTCTCACAAATGGAAGGCCTCGATCGAGAGGGAAAAATCTCTCAACAAAAAACAGTCTGAATAAGAGATCGTTTAAAAATCTTCCACGAAGAGGAACTCTATCACTGAAAATAGGCATCTCTACTTGTCAGAGAGATGTTTGTTCAAACACGGGAAATCTCAAGTCAGCAGAAATTGGGAGGACTAGAACAAAAGGCTGGTTTACGACTTAACGCTTGGCGAAGGAAGGGGCGAGGTTAGGAGGAGGGAGCACTTTGGGGAGGAAAAGTAATAGAGAGGGGAGTCTCCCAATTGAGGGCTTCAGGGAAAAAAACCAGGGAATCCTAAAATCATCTTCGTACGACGATTGAACAGCCGTGGAAGTGATCGGGGGGGAAACATCATCACCGCGGGGATTGGTCCAGAGACACGTAAGAAAAAAGGTGTGAACCGAGAGGGCCGGTTGAAAGGAAAAAAAACGCCATCAAGAATCAGCCAAGACCCAAAAAAGACAAGAAAACCCGATCACGAGAAAGCTTCACCACGCCAAGGAATGGGAGGAACTCTAGAAACGGAGAATATCAGTCGACGATCTTTTCGAAGGGGGGGAGTTGTGGGCCCAGTGGATTAAAAAAAACGACACACGGGGAAACATATCGGGTGCTCCATCTAATTATCATATGGGGGAAGTTTGGGTCCGCTATGGGTCGGCAACGGTTGGGGAAAAAAGGAGTGGGGGATAAGGTCATGAGTAAGCGCTATGGGGAAAGAAGCATGAAAAGGGGGGAGTTGTCGGGGAAGGTACCTCCAAAGCGCTGGAAGCCCTGAGAATGAAACCAGAGAATAATGAAACAAGAGAGGAAGTTTTGGAAATCCGCATCGTACTAGAAGGAATTTTTCCGAGCATGGGGGGGAACCGCCTCCACGAAGACCCGTGAGGCGGGCGATGTTACGAGGGATTCATAGAACCCTTAAGGAAGGGCTTTGGGGGAGGAGAAAAGAAAAGAGGGGACGCAAGTCACAAGAGGGGGTCAAAAGGGATATGTGGTTGAAAGATCCTGATGCTCTTTAAGGGCATCGCTAGGGAAAGTTCTATGCAGGGGGAGTCCTGGCAGAAGAAGGGGAGGGAATACAAGAGGAAAGGAGATCCGTCCAGTGTGGTTCACCATTGGAGAGGTAACGCCCAGCAGGGACGAAACAGAGCGTGAAGAGCTCTGATAAGGGAAAAGAATGTCACTAACAGAAAGGGTGTAGAGAGAGGAAGGATCGGCTTTGGGACTGGCTCGAAGAGAAGTGACGAGAAGGGGAAAACCATTTTAGTCCGAAATCGACCTAAAAGAGTCTTTGAGAAAACTCATGCCAAAAGGGGGGTTCGATGTTGCGCATCTGAAGGGGAAGGAAGAAAGACGAGCCATGTCTTCCCTACCCCCGAAAACCGACGGCCACGTGGACATTCTTCATCACGGGAAAGAAGAAAGAATTCCCGTTCGAGGAAATTGGACTTTACAACCGTAGAAAAAAAAATTCGCGCGAGCCCCTTCTAAGGGAGCGAATTCGCATATCCCCGGAGCCGCGGCAACTAGGAGAAATTCGGTAAAATCCAAAGAAAAGGGAAAAAGCCAGAGGTTCTCTAGTTCTTCGTCCTTCGACGGAAAATAGAAAAAAAACGGGAGCTTGGACGCTGACGGAGATCGAAAGGGGGGGATCGTTGTGGGGAAACAGAAAGTTCGCTCGCAGACTTCAGGTTGATGGCCAGCACCGGACGCGCCACCCATCGACCTTCCTTCGCAACAAGGAATGATCTAAGAGGGGGAGGGGACTATATCCTAGGAGGGGGAAAGTGACCTATAAGAGGGCAGGCTATCTATCGGAGTAAAAGGGAGAGGAGGGCACATCGTCCCAGCTGAGAAAATCAAAAAC
>Ga0179593_1740327_pt1 | contig 22681 bp, 33 predicted proteins | sample CZODoug2_1_08_16_FD_185931 | JGI IMG/M metagenome (GOLD analysis project Ga0179593, IMG submission 185931) | Vadose zone soil fungal communities from Angelo Coast Range Reserve, California, USA - CZODoug2_1_08_16fungal (PacBio error correction) | ecosystem: Environmental > Terrestrial > Soil >...
GGCTCGAGGATATCATGGACCTATACATGCATGATCGTAGGGACAGCGGGCAACAGCGACGGAAAATTAGTATCAGAAGGGGGTAGGGATTAGAAACCTGTTTCGGTCCTTGAGGTCGAGGGTTCATAAAAAAACACAAGGCATACCCCTACTCACAAAAAAGATAGGCTGATGATGTGGTTCCACTGGGGGGAACGAACGCAATCTAGGGGTACATAGGGGGCCTTCTTTTGTGGGTATTTAGTCCGGGAAGGCCCGTTTTTCTTGGGGGTCCCCGTTGGGAAAACAAATTCAACATTAGACCCACCTCTCTCCCAGCCGTAAAGTTTGTGGGGAATAAACTGAAATGAGAAAAGGAGGATATCAGCAGAGCAGGCTTCTGCGGTGGCTTCTTTGGAGGAAAAAATGCAGCACCAGAACCCCGTGCAGGGCGATAAGTACGGGACTCCTCGCTGGAAGAAAAGAGAGTGGAGTCCTGGAGGGCCTTTTATGTTGCAAAAAAGGACCCGAATCTCGCTAAGGAAAAGGAGATTAGAGCACCTTGTCCGGGGGGGACAGCTGACTTCACAAACTCCAGAGAAAAGTGGGGCCAAGTCTAAGGAAAATACTCCGCGACTATGGGGGGGATTGGCGGCAGAAAGAAGACCTCGGGGGGGGAATCGAGGGCCCCCTCCCTAAGTGGGTCGGAGCAAGAAGGCGTTTTCTGCGCGTCCCTCCTGGGAGAAAAGTCTGGTCTTCGGTTCTGTTCCTTCCCGGGGCTCGGAGAGAAAGTTCCTTTTTTTGAGTCCGGAAACACTTGAGGAATTCCCATATGCCCCCTATGAAGCCGTAGCTCAGTAGAAAGGGATTGAGAGAAGATTTAGCCCCTAGGTTGGGGGCCTAATAAACTCCCGCTGGGCCGGGAAGGGCCATCCAAGGCTCAACTCCCATGGCGCCCCATGGGCAGAAGGGCTAATAAAAAAGTTGGGGCCCCCACCCCCCCCGAATAAAGTACAAGTGCAATAGGAAAAGGAAAGAAAAAACCACAGGGGGGGTGGAAGAGGAAGCTCTCATCACACAGAAGTAAAGGACAAGGCATCTACGAGACATCGAAAAACGGAGACATTTTGTGATTGTACGAGTACTAAGAAGGACCGCTCATAGAGGGTTGGGGAGTTTGGGAAAAAAAACCCTCAGAACCAAGCTCTGGGGTTGAAGTAAATGATGCAGTCGAAAAAAAAGAGAAGTGAAAGACAGGAGTTCTAGAGGATTGGATCGAGCGACTGCCCGGGGACCGCTAGCAGATCACGAAGGGGGTGGTCGGGGGTTAGAGAAGCTTCTTAGGCAGTATGCAAATGAATGCCAATAAGAAGGGGAGTGCTGGGATCGGCCGTAAGCCTGTCGCGCCCCTGGGGGGCGTGCCTGGAAAAAACCAACGGCATCAAGGGTAGAGGACCAGGTGTGTCCAAGTGAATTAATATGCGGTGATGGAAGGCTTTTCAGAGGAGAGCTCAAGGAGATGAGGGAATGGACTCGCAAAATCTATGCCGAGGCCGCGGCAGGACTAAAAACAGGACAATATTGGAGAGCGCGATCGAGAAAGAGCAAAAAAAGTGCGGAGAGTTCAGAACGGGCTAGCGGGGATGTGAATAGCTTCCTGAGGGGGTGGGCCTCTAGAGATGCATCTAAAAACGACACCGAAAAATCTGCTACTCCAGACTCATGAAGGGCTTTCTCCTTTAAGAATCTTTAGCACGCCCCATGGTTAGCGGTGGGGAAGAAAGAAACCTGTGAAGAGTTAAAGAGACAACCACAAGTAGGAGAAGAAGGTTCGACGCAAACTCTAGAACGAGAGGCAAGCATAGGGGGTATCAAAAAAAACTTGCGAAAGAAGACCGTTAATGGCGTTGGTTCGAAGGGGAGCGGCCAGAGATTGCGAGGAGGGAGGGGACTGCGAGAACTCCTGAGAGAGAAACCTGCGTCAGTGAAGGGTGGAAAGGGGGAAGGGTGGGTCAGCAAGTGGGGGCGAATTGTCATGGCCTCGCGTTTAAGAGGGGAGCGACAATACCGGACTGTTTCTGAGCCGTCGGGGAGGTTTTCTGCGAAGCTGGCCGCAGAGCATCTTAAAAGGGAGAGGGAAGAGGAATTCATGAACCGTCAAAAGGATACAGAGCAATGCTCAGTCTCTGAGGGGGGGGTTTAGATGTGGCTCTGGGGGGGTACGGCAAGTCACTTGTGTCAAAGAAAATCTGCTAAGAAAATGGAAACAAAGAAGGGGTTGCCGAAATACTAGAGGTAAAAGGAAAAAGAATCAAGCGACACTAGGGTAGGGAAGAGAAGCTGTAACAGGGTTCTTTCTAAAGCTCGAAGTTCAAAAAGGGTAGAATGATCGCTTGAAAGGGGGGGGGGGGGGCGAAAGGGTTAGAGTACGGGGAAAAAAAGGTCAGACGTCTTGCCACTCGGGCCCAAGAGCAGATCCTTCGAACAGAGGACTACGAGGGGAAAAAAAGTACTCGCCACAGTGAAGAAGTACGCGAGAAGGAGATTTCTGAGATACTGACTGAAAAGTAGGATTATGGGGGGAGTCGAGTCATGCTCGAATTGGGGGGGGGCGGGTCTAAATTGGCCGGGGGGGTTGATGGGACGGGGGAGGTGGAGCTGGGGTAAGCCGGAAAAAATCCTCAGGGGATAGAAGGCGGTGGGCGAATTGAGGTAGGGATGGCGATTACTAAAATGGAAGGCCAAAGAGGAAGGGCGGGGGTCCCAGGAGACCACGGGAGAGGGGGAGATCCTGAAAGAGTCGCGTTAATGGGGGGTCTGTTGGGGAAAGAGGTGGTTGCTGTAAAACGAGCCCCGGGGAAGGATGAGAAGTGTAGAAGGTCAAGCGAAGGGGGTTCTCGGGGACAGTGATGTTGTCATCAGCCAAATCCCACGACAACAACACTGGCGAAGTTGCCTGCCTATCAGAAAAGGATCGAAAGGCCCTAAATCGGGTCGTTGTCACCAGTGAGGGAAGGGAAGATTGGGGAACGACGGAGCTGTAAGTGGGGTGATCGATGACATTGTTAGGTTGGAAAGTGGAAGCTGCCCGTGCGGAAAAAGGGGAGGGGCCAGGACAGGGCGGTTTCAGGGAAAGGGGGGAGACTTTTGGCTGTTGGAAAAGAAGAAAACGGAGAAAGGCATTTAAAAGGACCGAACCACCAAGAGGGAAGCACTGAGACCCTCCTGCGAGACGAGTGCAACGATGGGAGCTAAAAAATAAAAAAGAGATTGGTCAAGGACTCCTCCCACCCAGGGGGCTGCCTGCCTCGGAAAGGAGAGGACGGCTCCCCTGTAAGACCAATAATCCTACTTTGAACACTATTCCGAAACCAAAATGGCGCGAGGGGGGGGGGAATCTTAAGTTCGAACCTTTGGGAGCCAACCTAGTTTGGGACTAAATGCGAAAACCCTCAAGGCAAGCAGTTTAATATGGGAAGGCATAAGAGGACTTTGGGTACCAGAGGATGGGGGGAACGAGGGGTGTTTTAGATTGGGGTAGGGTGGGATACGTCTTGAACCAAAACACAACCGAAGCCCCGTAACAGGTGGTAGTTGCAGGAAAGGGGAAAGGGGGAAACTATACTCTCGGGGGAAAAGGAGACAAGGCTGTGTCGATATTGGATGGGGGGGTATTCCGAAGTCGGGGACTCATGTGATGGGAGCCTATCTCGGGAGGCTATCCAGGAGGAGGAGGAAAAAGAAGGAGCGGGATTCTTCATAGACCTGCAAGACCATCAACAAGAGGGGGGGTTTGCCAATGAGTCAGGAGGAGGAGAGGGGGACAAGGAAAAGGGTTGGAAAAGATGTGAACGGGAGGGAGCGGGTTCCAATTTGGGGAGAAAACGTAGAGACGAAGGGTGCATACAAAAACTAAACACGGAAATGGGTTGTACAAGGAGCCCACAGGGAGGGAAAAATCTTAACTAAAAGGGGGTTTTTACAGGGGGAGCATGCCTACAAAGTTGGTGTAGTTGGGGGAAAAGGGAAAGTCTCAGCAGACAAGAACCCATATCGGAACTCGTTCGCCGAGTTTGGAGACAAGGCACCAGGAAAAAAAGTTCTTGGGGAAGATCATTTGATCCCAAAATCCAAAGAGGGAGGACAGAAATAGATTGTCTGAGTAAAAAACCAGTTTTGGTTCGTGACCAGGAAAAGCAAATTTGGTGGAAGGAACTGGTCAGAGAGGCGACTTCCAGGGGCGCTTTAAGCTTGGGGGATTTTTGCGTAGACAAGCGCAGCGGCGAAAGAAAGGAAAGACCGGATATAAGCAATTTCTTTCCAAATCCAGCCGGGAGAATTACGAAAATCAACCTGGGGGATTACAAGGGTGCAGACAACAGAAGTGTATGAGAACTCAAGGGGTTAAAGGTGCCCCCGAAAATTCCTCGGGAATTGGCAGATCGTCTTATAGTCGCGAGAGATACGGGGGGGCGTCTTTTTGAGGCTGGAGTTTCGTGGTGCTGGAAGCTTAACCTCAAGCAAGTAGGGAAGTTAATGTCATTGATAGGAGGAGTCCCTCCCCTCTCCGGGTGTAGCAATCAGTTCTCTCGGGGAGCTATCTTGGAGGTTTCAGGGAGGTACTCCTAAAGGGTTTCCTTCCTCAACTAACAAAAAAGTGCCCGAAAACCCTGCCGATCAAATATTCAAAGAACGGAGGGCGCAGTACCTGGCTAAAAAGGCCGCGACGCCAAGGGCCATCAACAAGGCCTTAAAGAAAGAAACAAACCCCTGAGTCCCGGCCTTCTAACAAAACTGTAATCTATTGCGCGACAAAGTTCATGAGGGACAGGAGGGGGGTTTTCGAAAGAAAGGGAAGCTTGAAGACCTCGGATCGACGGTCGGTTGGAGCCGGCCGCGGAAGAAGGGATCAATTGGGAGCTAAAAACTGAAGCCGCCACCAAAAGGGAAACTCAAAAGGTCTAGAAGAAGCAGCTCCAGAGAAAAGGGAGGGAAAAGGGGCAAGAATCACAGCAGAGGGGTTGGGGGGTCGGGGAGTTTCAGAAAGCTACTAGGAAGTCAGGAAACTAGTATAATAGAACAGGCTTGCGCGGAAAGACGGGTGAGACGGCGTAAAAGGACACTTCGAGGCGGAACAGGAAACCGCCTGCAAGGGTGGAAAAGTCAGAAGGGGGGGATTTTACAGCTTAGGAAAAACTTGAGAGAAGTGTCTATCGAACGAGGTAGAGATGAAAGGTTACGTACTAAAAGCGTCAGCGAAAGAAAACTGTCAGGATGGGTAAATGATGAACGCGAGGGGAGAGGGAGCAGAATGCTGGAGGATCCAGAGAGAGACTTTAACTGCCGATATTGGACTGGGGACGTCTTCGGGGGGGAGGGCGCGAAAGAAAAATCGCTACCTCAGAAAAGCACAATCGAGTCCGACTCCGGGAAGAGATAATTTGAAGGGGGGAAGAGGGAAGGAGCGGGAGAAGGTTGTAAAGGCGGAAGCATCATCAAAAAAAAATGCTATTACGGAACATAAGAAAAAACAAAGGAAGGGGAGGGAAGGAAAGGTGACAAAAAAAATTAAAGACCACATCCAACATAAGATCGTATGGAAACAAGGGGGGGAATCGGATGCGGTTTCAAGTTTGCGAGGGAAAGGCTGAGGGAGTTGTGGGGGAGGGGTAAAAGGCATCGAAAGACTCAGGAAAAAGGCCAAACATGGCCAGGGTTAAGGAAGGGGCCATGTAAGCGGGTAAATTTAGAGACACTCGCGGGGGGGCTCTGAAAATACCAAGGTAAGGGAGACTCAGGGGGGGGGGGCTGTTATGCAATTCGGACTTAGAGAAAAGGGGAGGAGGTACGGAGAAATCGGAAATCTCCAAGAACGCTTCCTCAATAAAAGATCGGAAGGGGGGTGGGGGGGCAACTGGAAGAGGCCCTTAGGGGGAGGGTCTTTGGGAGACTTTTTAAAGAAGGAGACCTCTTGAAGAACCAGAAACTCTTGGGGCTCCAACGTCAAACTTAGAGGCAGGAGAGGGAAGGATATGGATATCAATCAACGCGAAGAACACCATCAAGAGAGGGGACTGGGGGGAGGTTCAAGGGCATCTGGGAAGGGAAAAAAGCACTGCAAAAGCCACTTTTATAATGGGCAAAGGGGAAGCTTGCCTTGGGGGGGACGGAACTGACATCATTGAAGATAATTCACCATTATCGGAGGAGGAAATCGGGAACAGGCATAACCAAGTCTCCCCTCTAGTGAAAGAGTCTTTCTTAGTATGACCCTTCCAGTTCGAAGGGCTCCCAGTGAGGAGGGGGGCTGAGAAGGTATCGAGGGACTAAGGAGTCACGTTCGGGGGTATCTTAGGTGGTGGTTAAGCGAAAAGGCCGCTTCGGGGGGAAGTCGGACTGCGTCCTCGTATGGAAAGGTTTTATGGAGTTGTAAGTGAGGATAGCCCTTGAGGGACGGCCAAAGAAGTAAAGAGACTGGCTACTGTCTCAGAGTCGAGTCGTTGGGCTTGGAGGTAGAATTACGAAGGAACCATTTATTAGAGGGTCAAGCAAGGTATGGGAAAGATATCTCGGATAGATCTTTAGAGAGGGAGTTGGGTAAGTTATTTTACTCATAATTGGCTTGAGGAGAGAACGGGGGCTGGACCCCGAGGCTTTTAGGAGGGGCTTGTAGAAGACGCCTACCCTTCAAAGAGAACTCAGGGTCAGGCCCTTTAGGAAGAATAACACTAGGCGTAAAAGGGAGAGAAACTGTGAATATAACAGTTAATTGTTCGACTCCTCAGGCTCTGTCAGGGAGAAGGATTGGGGAGGGTCCTTCTTTGATGGGAGGTTTGATGCCTTTCATGGCGATGTTTCTGGAAAAAGTTTCCAGGAAGCGTTGGGGGGAGTCTGAACTGTGAGGTGGGGGTTTTTTCAGAGGGGGGAGGGGTAAGATGTCCTCACCAAAGGGGAAAGGGTTATTCCAGTAGGAAGATATAGACCCAAAGGTATATCTCTGATCTGGAGTGGGACAAGGGGCGAAAAGATTTTGATCTGTCGGTAGGCAATCAGTCCCAAAGTGCGTCCGAGGACGCATTCTGGCGAAAAAATAAAGAAACTTTGAGAGGGTCTCATGGAAAAAAAAATATCTACCAAGTGCTTGGACGAGTTGGGGTAAAGAGAAGGGAGTGGTAGTACAAAAAGGGGGGGGATCGAAGTCACCGTTACAAGCGAGGAAAAAGACAGACCTGGGGTATTTTTCTGGAGGAGTCAGTCGTGGAAGGGTCATCTGAGGCGGGGGGGCAAAACGTAGAGGGGGTTAGTGGGGGGAGAGGTAACTGGAGGGAAAACTACTTCAGGAAACAAACCGGAACCCCCCCCAAGAAATCTGAGGCTGGGGGATTCTAATCTTGAAAAAGGGTACTAGTTGGGACTCAGGGGAGTCGAGGGAAAAAAAAGCTATTTGGGGACAAAAACTGGGCTAAGGTATTCGAAACACATACCCCGTATTACGAGGTCGACTGCAAGGAGCACAACAAAAATTTAGTGAGGATGCATTCGACTGGGGACCTCATCTGCTGCCAGAAGGAGATTCAGAAAGGCCAATTACGAGATCAAATATATTATAGGAACCAAGACGCGCGAGGGTTGAGGGGGGTGTAAAGGGTCTCCGTGGTTGTGTTGGGAGCCTTCTGAGAAAGCCAATTGAGACCCGAGCAACAGAGAGGACCTCATTGGGGGAAAGCATGTCGCCTGGGAAGGGAAGGACTTCATTACTCAGAGTCAAACGATGAGGGGTTGGGGAAAGATTGGTGCGGCACAACTTTGGGGGGAGTGGTAAAAAAACAGGGGCTTCCACAAGCGCGTCAAAAAGCTAATCGCCGTTGTCGGACCTGCCAAATCTCACAGGGGGAAGGTTCTGAAGGTTGAAAGCTTCGGGAGGACGTGCTTTGGGGTTCCTGCGCATGACGCTAAAAGGGCCAGGGGGATAACCCAAGGGAACTCTTGAACCTATATCTTGGACGTAAACAGTGCCGCACTGAGGGGGGAAATCTGGAAGACAATTATTCTGTGGTTTTCCCAAAGACTTCCACCACAATGGAAAGAATCGGCACCAACGTCATGAAAAAAGATTCAAGGGGGTTACAGGGTAAGGGGACTCCGGTCCTCCGGTATACGGATCGCCCCTGGCCCGGCTCCAGGGGGGCGGAGGGGCTCAGTCCCAGGGGGAAAGGTCCCTCTGTTGGGCATTGGGAGGGTACTTCAATGGCACAAGCAAAAAAGAGGACTCTTAGGTCCCAAGGTCCGAGGGGCGTCTGGAATTGGCGTAGATCGAAAAAGGCGCAAAGCTGGGGTGTCAGGAAGTTTCCGTGAAGGAAAGCTAAAAGACGGTGGTGAACAAAAAAATTAAAATTCCAAGGAAACTCTGATGACAAAAGAGGCCTTGCACAAGATGGTGGGTTAAGTTCTAGAGGGGACAACGCTGGGCTAAGAAGGAGGTAGATGGGTAGGGGAGGTAATCTACTTTTCCAAATAAAAAAGAATTCACCACTTCAGAAAAGCTTAAGGTAATAGTTTTCAGGAGAATGGTCCGGAGAAGAAGAAATCTCAAATTCGTAACCGGAGGGGGAATAAAGACTTCGGCGAGGGAATCTGGCAGAAAATAATCGAAGTAAGGGGATCGAGGGGCCGAGATCGACTTGACTAATAATTAAAAAAAATGGCGAGATGAACCTCGGGGATCTGACTATGTGGAGAAGGGTTTTGAGCAAACTCGAGGGAAAAAAAAAATAAGACAGGAGGTTGGTCGAAAGCTCGAAAAATAATGAGGTAACAAAAAAACGGTGGGTGGGGAAAAAAATTGAGGAGATAGGGGAAGCACCTCGAGGAAAATATTTCGCGAAACATGGGAATGGGTCAGGAAGGATAGGAGAAATCGAGGGAGGGTGTGAAAAAAGAATTAGAGCGTCCTCGACGGCGTGCGCAGTTAAGGAATGCACAGCTACGGGCAGAGACTCCATGGAGAGTTCAGAAGGCAAAACACGTGCCTCAGAGGAATTGGAATGATGGGAGTTTCTGCTAGAGGTTCATCCAGGTTGCAAAAATTTTTTAAAATAAGTCCTCTCTTGGGGGAGGGGGGGGGGGATCGAGGGTACTCGCAAAAAATTGGCCCGGGAAAGGGAGCTTCTAAAGATAAAAGATCAGAGCTCGCCTGAGGGGGAGAGAGTAAGAAAGGGGGGGGGTTGGCTTAGGGAAGTCCGGACTGAACGAGAGGTGGCATGGGGAGAAGACTGCCGGGGTGTGCAGGTATCGAACGGCGAAACGGAAACGCAAATCGAAAGCGACACGGCGCAAAAAAAAGAGGAATTTGTAAAAAAAGCCCGAGGCCCGAAAATGTTTGCAGAAGGGGGTCGCGCGGGATTCGTTGGCCAAGCCGAGTTGCGGGGAAAACGAATCGAAACGCTGGTATAGTAGGACGAAAATCGATAAGACGAACGTGCACCCAATCGAAAGCTATCGGAAAGGGGGAAAGGAAAACCTGGGAAAAAAAATCGCCTTTTTTCATATGAAAACGGGGGGGTTCAAAGACCGCAAGGAAAGCCGTGGAGTCGTCGGAGGAGGTCGCTGCTCGGAGGTCGGAAGAAAAGAGAAAGAGAAAAAATGAACTCGGCCGGGAGAGAGGTTGCCAAAAGAGCAGCAAGGTGAGTCATGAACTGACGAAAGTGTATCTATCGCTTGGTTCCACTAAGGACGGTTTCTAGTAGGGGCAAGAGGGAGTCTTATCTCAACCGGATTACAAACGCAGCGGAGGGGATCGAACAATCAGTCTGGAGGAAGATACTCGGGAAGCCAGAACTAACAAGGACTTGCAGGGTAATTGCGAGGGGTCCGAAAATTGGTCGAGGCAAGGGATTCAAGAAACTGTTGACTGCACAGGGTTCAAAAAGCAAGGAAAAAGTGCATTAAAGTCGGAAAAGATGACTCACCCCAACGGAAAGACATCCTGACCCCGAACGGAAAAAAAGGCCCACCTGTCCGCGGAAATAGAAAGAGCACCTTCCAATTAAAACTAGCACTGAGGTAGGGGGAACGAAAGATAGTATCAACCAAGGATGGTGTTTATTATGCCTAGAAAACGACTGACAGGCTTCGTTCAAGAAGGAAGATTGGAAAGAAACTGCGCCACATGGAAGGTCGATGAGACAGAAACCAGGGAAACTTGTGAAAAAGAGTCGAAAGGGGTGGCGATCACCGAGGCCGCTTCGGGTTCGGGGGGGTGCTCAGCTCGAGCCAGAAGCACAGGGGAGATACGGGGGGCTGCCGAAGAGGAGTTCCCTTTGAAATCTTGGGAGAATTTCGGGCGAAGGGTCAATTAGGAGAGTCCTTGAAGTGGGGCCACTTCTCTCTTCTAGGGGCGTCTGGGGATGTATATCCGAGACAGTGGAATCGGGAGGTCTGGAAGGGGAATGGGGCTCTTCAGAAGTGCCCCTATGAACCATGACTTCTCTCTCGGGGAGGGGCATAGAGACCTCGTGGGATTCTGGCCTGGGGATGGGGGCGGGGTCCCAGTTAGGGGGGGAGCCAATGGGGGGGGAATGTCAATGGCGATCAGAGGAACCAGTCAGGAAGACTCGTCGGGGGGTTGGGCTAAGAGGGTTTTTCCTGGGCCGGATACGGGGGGACGATCGCCCTTTGTTGGAGAAAGAACCTTTTGAGGAAGGGTTAGAACGTGTTGGGGGGGAGGCGACCCCAAGAGGAGGGGGTCCGTGGGTTACTGGGGTAGCCCTTGCTGAAACAAATCCTGAAAAAGAAGGGGGGAAAGGGACCTTTCGGAATGACGAGGCGGGGGTACGGGTGGGTCGGAGCGGGGAGAAATGAATAGAAGGTGGACAGGAAACGCTAGGGGTGAAGTTCGACAGCGGGGGGATCCGGATGAAGTCGGGTTCCCCTCTCCCGTGAGACATGTAGAAGATGCGAATTTCTTTAGGATGGGAAGATAGGGGCCAGACTCCCTAGAAAAAAGTCCTCTGTATTTTAAATTTCAAGGGAGGTTTTTCCTTATCGGGTTATCGTTTGGGAAGGAAGGTCGGGCGGGGGGAGCACTTTTGAAAGAGAAGCTATTCCGAGGGGCTTTACGAAAACTGCTTCTCCATTCTTGGCCTAATATTGTCCGGGAAAAGAAGAAAACGACGAGGTTTCCGGCAGGCAATCATGAACATATCTTACATTGCCTATTATATGTCGGAAAAAGGCCCGGTTAGAAGTGGGGGCTCAGCGAGGAGCGAAGTGAATTAGAATAGTGCCCGCCTCGCGGGGGAATTGTCATCTTTGAAATACCCCGCCCCCTGGGGGAGTCCTCCTCTACCTAACTCGCACGCCGATCATAAAAGGACTGGTTGGAGAAATTCCAGAAAAAGACCTTCGACCAGGCTTTTAGTTTGGGAGGTACGGAAGGTCGAGGTTGGGAAGGGGAACTGGGTCTAAAAAAAAAGTAAACATTTAAAGAAAAGCCTCGGGAAAGCACGGGGGAGGGTGACGGTAGGGAGGTGACGGTACGGGGACAAGGGGATTCGGAGATTTAAGTTGGGGGTGGTTGGGATAATGGAGGGGTTGGTCCCAAACCTGAAATCATAAAGGAAGATGGGGAAGCCACCCGAAAAGGCCGGGGGTCTGGGATAGGGTTAAGGTGAAAAGCCAGGGTGCCAAGATCTCGACTCATGAAGTCGCGGGGGGGGGTCGTATTGTTTCAGGAACGAAAAAGAAATGAAGGGGGGGAAGCAAGGGGGACCGAAGAAAATTAAAGAACTCTCAGAAGCAAACACAACTGAGAAAGGAAAAGCGGAAGGTGATGGAGAAATCTGGAAGCTTCATCGGGCCGGTTCCTCGACACAGGGGGGGGGCATTCCAGCTCAAGTCAAACACCCGACGCCCTGAGGGAAATTCCGAAGAACTTGTTGACTGAAACCAGGAGAAAAAACTCAGAGGGGTTTCTGGATCCGGGCGCTGCCGAATGTAGAGAATGAAGTGGAGAATAATCAGGGCCGCAACAGACTAGGGTGAATCTGCCAGATTCCGGACGGATGTGGAAAAAGGTTGTTTCCAGATAGGCGAATGTGCTCAATCTTACAAGGGGGTGCCGGGTGCGAAACCCTCCCCGTGGTCCAGGTGGGAATTGGGGGTTTTTAGGGGACTTCCATTCGGGAGGATACCGAGAGGAAAGGGTAATTTCTTTGGGTTTGGTGTCAGCGAAGGAGGGGAGTAGGTTTCCTCCGACCCGCGCCGGTGCCTCGGAAGGAGAACCGCTCAATAGGGTCTCCAGGGGGGGATGGGGGCGGAATTGTGAAAGGGGACTCAAAATTGTCTGCAAATTTGGAAAGGGGCATGCTTCGTGGAAAAGGACGAAGTTCGGGGGCTGTGCCACTGGAAAAAGCCAAGGGTTTGGAGACCGGGAGGCTGGAAAAAGGACATCGCTGCTCATAAAAAAGGGGTGCCCGGAGAAAATTTACAGGTCGGTGTGTCCAGTGAAAAACGAAGATAGGTGTCCCCCGGAGAGAAAGACTACTATTCCTTTAAAGCCAACAAAGAAGCCCAAGAAGCCCGGGCACCAGATAAAGGGCCTAGTGTATTCTGAAGAAATAAGCGGCTGAGAAATTGGGGAAAACGGTGGGTGGAGTGGGTTCCGATAGTTCTGAGAGGAAAGGTACTGCTCCCGTGGGGATTCTTGAAGGGGGTCAGGTGAAGTACCGAGGACTCCGACTTCCAAAGAGGGTTGGTGGCCCGGACGGAAGGGTAACAAAAAAAAGAGAGAGAACCTTTGGGAAAATAGTTTTGGGAAAGAGCTAGTTGCTTCAAATAACCCAAGAAATCTCTACTCTCATCTAGTTCTTCGAGGGGAGGGGTCGATACCGTCTTTGAAATTCAGGGTGAAGGTAGGCCTCTCTTATCCTTCCGGGTTTCCGCTCCTTAATACGTGGGGTGACAAGGAAAATTCTAAGAGGAAGAGTGGCCTTCGGGGCAAAGTTACCTTCGGGGAAGTTGCGTTCAAACTCCTGGAAGAAGGTTTCTCCATCCTTCGCAAGCACCCAAAAAGAAAAAACGGAAAACCACAGAGATCTCAAGGGGGTTCAGGACTATCTGCCCCAACAGAAGAAAACAGGAAGTATCAAGGGGAGAGCTTTCAGAGAATCCTTGGGGAAAAGAGTACGGGTCTAAATTTTCGCTCCCTAGAAAATAGTCCTTGGAGGCAATGGAAGGTGGAAAAAGGCCCTCGCAAGGGAAGGGAAGATCTGCCCGGGGAAAGAGGGTTGACGTACTAATAAGAAGGTAGGGGGGGAGCCAAAGAAAAGGCAAAAGGGAAGGCGGAAAAGATTGGGTTTAGGAGGAGAAAATTGCCGGGTGGATTTCTATCCCGCGCGGGGGGAAGGGGCGAGTGGGGAAAGTTCATGAGGAAAGAGACCTTCTTAAAATCATGGGGGAGGCTAAGGATTGGCCCCTCGGGGGGGGTGTGGCCAAGATAGAAAAACCGTAGTCTAGAACGTGAAACGACAAGAGAAGTATCTTCCGGAAACTGGGAAAAGGGTGGAGGGGAAATCTGGGTCAGCAGGCGGGGTCTCAAAGGGGGAAGATGCCAGACGAGCGCGGAACAGCAAACCAGTCCGACTTCGAAGGGGAAAAAAGGTCCGAAAAAGTAACTCCTCCTATACTAAAAAAATGGACTAATGGAGAGGCCCACCGTTGGTCGAAAAGAGGCCTTCTCCCGGGACAAAAGAGTGGGCCCAAGGGTGGAAAAAAGGGGGGGGGGGTGTTGCAAAAAAAATAGCCATCCCCCCCAAAAAAAAAAAAAAAAAAAAAACAACCGGCGAAAAGGTGACCTAAAACTGAAAGGAGAAATCTGCGACCTGCGAAAAGCATAAGTTTTAAAAAAGGCGGGGGAAGCAAGGGGGGGCAAAGCCGCCATTGGGGGGAAGCATTAGGGGGCGGACTTGCAGAGAAAAAAAGGTGCAATTCAGAGAGGTGCGCTCACTCTGATCAAAACAACCAAAGGAGGGAACAGCTGGGGAATCCACTAAGAAACGTTTATTCTGCCAGCTCTCAAATACTCTGGGGGGGGTGCGAACACATGTCGGGGGAAGAAAACTTGGGTGGCGTTGGGGTCGCATTGAGCTGTTCTCGTGGGATAGTTCTGTGGGGGGGGGGGGTCGTCAAATCTTCTTAAGGAGCAAAAAGCGAAGGATCTCAAAGTCGGTGGTAAGAAGGAGGGCCAGTTAGGGAGCGGTCGGGCCAGCACGGGGGTCTATTGGAGGATAGATCACCTGTGGGTATACCGGTAAGACTCTCGGGGCTGAAAGGGGGGAAATTATCTGGGAAAGGTTTTGCGTATCGAAAACCTACAGGGATCTTCCAAATACTCTTCAGGATGAGCAAAACTAAAAGTCAATTAATCACTGCAAAACGGGGCAAGAATAAAAAAAAAAAAAGATGAGTTTGTTCATGGGGCCTAGGGGATTTGCGCGGGGTAAACTTCATGAAGAACGGGTGAAAACCCGCTTTTCCAAGGGAGAGAGGAATTGAGGGCGTCGAAGACGCGGAGGTCATGAAAAGAAAGCGCAAGGAAGAACGCCGGCCCCGGGAAGAAATAAACCCCTTCAGAAGGCTTCTTGAGCCCGAGGGAGCCCCCCAAGAACTCAATAGGGTGTCAACTCAGAAAAAGGTGCATTGTGAGGGTTGTCTTCGCCGTGAAAGGCAATGGAATACATATCTTCAGAGGGGAGGTCCTGATATGGCGACGGAGAAAAAGAAGGGTGTGTTCGCCACAATAGGGGGGGGGTGTCTGAGGTTGTGTTCGGTCGCCCGAGAGGTCTGCACGGGGTAAAAGTAATTCGGGGAGTTGGGAAAAAGGGACTCGATTCCGTGCTGGGTGTGGGGTATATTAGTGAGGGGCTATCATAAGGGTGGGGGTGATTCCAGAATAAAAAATTGGGACCCGGAGAGACATGACTGGAAAGGAGAGGTCTGATCTCCTGCGCAAAAAACGAAATGATGAAGGATGGCGGCCAAAGCACGTGAGGGAGAGGCAGGAGGATTGGGGACGGGGCGTGAAAGGAGGATGAACGAACTTCCCTTCTGTACCAACGGGTAGTCCGGACAGAAGGCAAACGCGTCTCGCCGCCACTCCGACTGAAGGTGGGTGTCAAAGAAGATAAAAAAAGGCACTTTGGGCTCAACACACAGCGGATGGTACTGGGGCACTGCCAAGAGAAAAAAAAGACAGCTACATTTCTTTAGGGGGGAAAAAAAACTCTATCCGGAGACAAGGAGGGGCTTAAATTGAGGAGTAGGGGACCGGAACTCAATCACGATCGGGTTGGAAGTTCTCTGGAAGAGAAAGGGAGTCTGTGTGGGATGGAATGGGACCTTCTTGGAATTGAAAGGCGCTGACCATCCTGAACTACGGGTGAAGGTTGAGCAGTTGGGAGGGCGACACGGGGTAAAGGGGGTAGTTAACATGCAAAACCAATGCCCTTTAACCCCGAGGGACGACACAAATCGGGTCAGGGGGGGTCCGTAAGGTAAGATTAAAACCCTCTTGAGAGCAAGGATAGGAAAATCCAGGGTTTGGCTTCCTGAGGAGAGGGAAAATTGTCATGGAACTCATTGTTCTTGTCGGTCTGGGGGCAAAGACTCCTGCGGGATCAGGTTCTGGTTGTGTCCTCCGGGGTTGTAGAAGCCTTAACTCCCAGGCGAACATGGGGAGGGCAACTGATGAAGATAGTGGGGATGGGAGGTTGAAGGAAGAAGCTTCCTGGCAAGGGAAAAAAAGACCAGAGTGGGGGCATTCGAAACCCCCTCACGTTCCAGGGCGGGGGAAGGTGGATTTCAGGCGGGAGGGAGGACATCGGACGGAGGGTACCCTTGCACAGAAGGAGCGGACGCTTGGGGGGGTTTCGGGGTTGAAGGCATTTTGGGAAATTCTAAAAGAAAAGAACCTGAAGACCTCAAAACCGCAAAAAAGCCTTTTATGCTTCTTCACTCATGTCTCACCTATAGAATAGGGTGGGAAAGAGTGGGGAGGAGCTCGGGGGGGAGAAATGGAGGAGAATGAGGGTAGTCTTCAAGCATCTTCTATGGGGGCGTAGGGAATAAGCTCAAAAAATGTCTCTCTTCTCTCGGAGAACAAACAGCCCGCACTGGAGGGAAAAAGACTCTAGAGGAAGTCCGCAATGAGTCCTTAGGTCAAGAGCAGACTCCAGGCTTAGAGTCATCTGGGGCACGCACAAAAGGGGGGGGACAAAATTCCTGGCAAACCTAGAGGTCGAAAAAGATGTCACCAATACAGAAAACCGTGGGGGTGGGAAGAAAGCGTTGAAAAAAGTTGTTCAAGACTTCAGGGTTGGAATCAGTGAATCCCATCCGAAAAGAGTCAATAAAGAGACCCTTTTAATGTCGCTGAGAATGAACCGGGCCTTCATACATATAGGACAAAAGACGGGGGAGGGTACGAATTAAGGGGTGTGGTTTTAGTCTCCGAAAGGAAGGACCTATCCTCCACCAGAGAAAATCCGGAGTAGGTGGGAGGGTTTGGGGGGTGTAGACAAAAGTTGAGAAAAGGGTGCCCTAAAAGCATTTTAAGAAGAACAGTCTGGCTCGGGGTACATGAGGAGTGGGGGGGGAAAAACATCAGGAAGGAAACCATTGGGGGTTTGTGCTTCCTTACCATGGAGCGATAAGACAGTGAAAACCGTTAAAGGGAAGGAATGACTTCAAATGGAAGGGTATGAGGTTCAAGGGGAAACAAGAACCCGGGAGGTCGAACGATTCTTAAGAAATGTCCAAAAGATGGTGGGCATGGGGGAAGCAGAACGAGGCCAGGCAAACTAGTCATATAGATGGCAAAAGGGAGACCAAAACAGCTACATAGCTTGTGGCAGATCGAAGAAGAAAGGGGGTTTCGTCTGCGAAAAAAGTGGGCCGCGGGTTTGCCGATCTCTGAAGCTAGAGGGAGTCCGGCGGATGTGGGAAATCGTTGATTAATAGGACCTCACCGTTTGTGTTGAAGTTTACCATTGTGACCCATGGGGAAGATCAATAATCATGATAAGAGAACTAAGGATACGGGGGGGTCCGGGGTATGCCGGGCACCTCAGAAGCTCGAGGCGGGGTCATAAAGGTCTTCCTCGTCCGAAGAAGAAAACACTTATCGAGGGAGGGAGACAGGGAGGGCAAGCTAATCGGGGGAAACTTCGGGTGAGAAATCAAAGAAAAAGGTCCATAGTCGAAAAACAATTCTTGAAAAAACACAAAGATCCGTAAAACTAGAAATACACATCGGAAAAATCCATAAGTGAGAGGCAGCCAGGGGGAGATGGGAAAAAGATCAGAAAGGACGTGGGGTCACAAAAAGGGCGCCCCGGGAACTGGGGTCCACCCCGCAGGGGGTGCGCGGTTGAGGGGGGGACCGAAAAAAAAGTAACTCAGCTGCGTTGGGGGCGAAGACGAAACTCTTATTCAGTGAAAGGAAAAGGGATTGGAATTGAGTGGACAGGAAGGGCAGGGTCGAGGGAGTCAATAGGCAGGGCCGTTGACGCGGTATCAAAGGCTGCCGGGGAAGGGGGTACGCAGGATGACGGTCTGTCAACTGATGGAAATTAAGACCTTAATGGCAGTCTCGAGAGGATTTAGGGGGGAAGGGGGGGACGGGAGGGGCCGAGGGGAGCTCGGGGCCGAATGAACCCAAAGAACCGAAATGCAGCAGTGTAGGGGAAAGAGGGGTGCTGAAAGTGCAGGTCGACCTTGCGATGACTGGGGGGAGGAACGGGGGGGCGGTGAAGGTGAGGGTAGAGGCTAAAGCTGAGGCCCGCGGGGCTCGCATCGTCGACAGAAGGAAGCCCGCATCTGGGCTGAAGATCGGCAAGAGACCACCGGGCTTAAAGGGTTTCGAGCAAGCGCCAGAGAGGGGCCGAGGTTGGGTTAGGCCGGTTTTTGAGGCTAAGAGAGGTCTTCAGCTAACTCAATCTAGAAAAAAGAAAAGCGCAAGATACACTCGAAAAAAAAAAAACCAAAAAAAAAGAAAAAAAGGGGGAAAAAATTTGGGACCGAAAGATCCAATGTGGGTAAATTAAAACTCTATCTCAGGAGGTGGGGTCCTGACATCCATGGTATGAGAAGTTGGGGGAATCGCTCCCCCAAGGTGGGGGGGGAGTAAAAAAAAAAGAGCTACAAAGTGGAGTCTTAAATCCTAGCCATCTCCATGGGAATGGGACATATGGCTTCGGGGCATCTACGAGGGAAAAACTTATGGACGGGGGGGGAGTAGATCGTTCTAGGGGAGAAGGGGGGCAGGGAAGGGCTGGAGTGAGGAAATTGAAGGCTCAAAAAGGGCCACAAGGGATCTCTTGAGGTACCTTTCTCGGCAGGTTTCGGAAAGAGAACAAGAAAGGGGGGGGAGGAATGGAGCTCTGAAAGAAAAGTCCACTAAATTACGGTGAATAAGCTTGCGCGGAATCTCAGAGGGTGGGAGAACGGGACATCGGAAAAAATCGACAAAAAAGGGTCTAGCTAATATTATAAGGAAACATCACTTTCATGACTGGGAATCAAGGAGATGGGGGGGTTGGGGTGGAAAAGGAACTGAAGTAAGGAGGTTGACTAAACGCTTTTCCCCCTGTAAAGCCGTAGGGAGCGGGAGGTAAGAATAAGAATCATGAAAAGAGCAAATTCCAACAGGCATTGGGAGAGGGAGGTAAGGAAGATCTTCAAGTCTAAATAAAGGTTAGAGGGAAGTCATACCCTTGGAATGGTAAGGTTTAGGTAAAGTAATCTAAATCTTCCTCTTCTTTCCCTGGGAGGGAAAGGATCCCGCCAACACTAGGGAGAAATCGTACCTGGGGGCTCCCAGTTATAAGAAATGGGAACAGTCAGGAAGAGAAGTGGGATCATGAGGAGTTTGCGGGTATTTCTGTGAGGAGTTAGAGGTGGGGGTGGGGACCGAAAGGGGGCTCCTTCAGAACTAAGGGGGTCCAGGCATTGTCCAGAAAGAAAAGGGACCGTATTTCTACGTGGATGGGCGTGTTGGGGGACTAGGGCCAGGGAGACCCTGAGGAAAAAAGGGACCTGCAAGACGAACTGCAAGGGGGGGGCTATCAGTTGGGCGGGAAAGGATGAAAAAAATTGAGGGTGCAGGAGGGATCGGACAAAGAGGGTTGCATTCCCAGGGGGGGGAAAGATACTAATAGGGGGTGAAGGCGGGGGTCAGATTGTGTGACAGGGGCGGAAAAAGTCCGGGGAGGTTAGGGGGGGTAAGCACTCCACGAGTCTCACGGGGCTCCGTGGCCTTGCATGGGGAGTCATACTCTGAAGGTACGGACTGAGAGCGTTGGCCCGTGGAGCGGGTTGTGCCCGCATCCACTACTAGGTCAGGGGGGGGAAAAATTAGTTGGTGAACTAGTTCGTTGAAGAAAGGGGGTAACTTGGGAGGGGGAATCTTAGTTGGGGTGCTTAAATAACTTTGAACCAGGTCTGTTCTGGTCCTCAAGGAGGGCGAATAGGTGGGGGGGAACTTTGGGTCAACTCATAAACATTGGGGAAGGGGAAAGGCCTCCCGTTAAGGTTCGTCCGATAGAAAAAAAGGGAGAAAAAGCTGAGAGAAATCGGAAGACGAGGGGCAGTGCCTGAAGGGTCTCATAAAGAGCACTTGGGGCTCATAAGGGCAAAGAAAAACCTGGGAAAATGCGGGGAAGGGGTGGAAAGTTGTCGCAGAGGAAACCACTTCGCCCAGATGGGGGAGGAGCGGAGCTGAAGAAGGAAAACTGGAATACAGGAAAGAGTGGTTCAGACAACATTCGCCCTTGAAACAAACCCTCACTGGGCCCGAATTTTCGATACTGTGGGGGGAGCCGAACGAGAAAATTTTCCCCACGGAATTCTCTGCAATGGGGGAGTGCCTTTTTAAGAACTGCGGTGGAAGAAGTCAAAAGGAAATGTCAGGAGGACGGAAATGAAAACCACCTTGAAAAGCTTTTCGCTAAGCGGGGGGAAAAGTATACTCTGGTCCTCTTGGAAGGGGAAAGGCCTCTGGGCGCTTTTTTCTTTGTTCCGCTGCCTATCACTGGGGGGCTAGAAGGCAAAGAGACTCAGCAAACCTTCTCGCAACAACCCCCCCTGAGAGGAAAGAAGAGGAATAAGGACCTAGAGCAGAGAGGGATGGAGCCATGAGAGGGGGAAAAGACGACATCAACAAGAAGAAAAATTTGGGGCGTCGAGAAGAAAGAGAGGGATAGGAGAATGAAAGTGAACTGGGTCTCAATGTGCTTGCGCCGTGTAGTGAACCCCTCTTTATAAAAAAAAGAAAGACACGTGACAAAAAGGGACGCTGTCTAGCTTACCGGCATTAGAAAGGGAAAAAACGTGAAGATATTTGGTGGGACTCAGGCAGACTATCCAGTTTTGTAAAATGTTTCTCCACCAAGGAGGAAAAACAATAAGGCCCATCCGGGATAGGAAGGGAAGTCACCGGGGGGGTCTAAGCCGAGCATTTTACAGAAGCTCTTGATAGCTATGGGCGGACTTGTGTGGGAGGGGGGCCAAGAAGAAAAAGTTTGGGGCCTTAAAAGAGGTTCCGATAGATTGACGTTTATCCTCTATTCATTCAGGAGGAGAGGGGAGAAATGGCGGAAGGGACGTGAGTCTGGGGGGGGAAAGCCCCGACTAGCGCTTAGAACTTACCTAGGTAAAGAAGTGGAGGGAGAAAGGAAAAGCTGTTCCAGTCAAACTAGGAAGAGCGATGTACTGAACTGTAAGAGAAAAGTAGAAGGAAAAGAGTGGGGTGGAGTGGCCTAAGTTGATATTTGCCAAATTAAAAGAGGGATTTTCGACTATTAGGCCAGTACGGGGAACGGGCTGTTAGGGAGGGGTGCTTGGCCGTGCATACAATGGAAAAGTTGTGGAGGATGTCATCAAAGGAGGTCCTGAAAAAAGAGACTACCGCTATACATGGGAAAGGGAGAGTAAGTGCGGGGCTACTCAGGAGTCGGAATGTAATCGCTCAAAAAGCCCACACTTATCTAACAAGGCAAGAGAGAGGCAGGGTACGGCGCCTTGCTCCAGCAAGGAGAAAACGCACATCCTTCCATAGTCAATTCGGAAAAAAGAAAGGGGGATGGGAGGAGGAAAGACTGGAACATAGACGTCAAGCATCTAGGGATCTCTAATAGTGCGAAGTCAGCAAGGAATAGTTATAACGAAGCCACCCAGGAATCCAAAGAACTCTACTAGGGGAGAGGGGGATCCGGCCCGGAGAGGGAGGAATTAACCTAATCTCCGAATGTTTTAGTCGAGGAGTAGGGGGAATAAGTCCTAAAAAGAGGGGAGGTTAAAGGGGGGGGTGCTAGAAAAAAAGCTCAAGTAGGCTTGGGAAAGAGTCTTTTCTCTCCGGGCCAGGATGGGTGGGGGGGGGAGGTGGGGGGCAGGTTGGGAGGGGACTTCGGGGGAAAGGCATGAACATAATTAGAAGACGAAGGGGGGAGGCGAGGGGGGGGCAAGGGAGGGACAATACGAATCGCGAAAGGCCGAAGTGCGATGGAAACCACGACCCGCACGAGCTCAAAATTGGGGAGGTTAAGGTGACTCGGCAACTGGAAGGGCTTGGAGGGAGGGAGCGGTGGACGAGGAACAGAGGTTTCTCCGGCACGGGGGGAAAAAGCAAAGGAAGTCGAAAAGGTAGCTCAAGAGAGAACTCGAGTGAGGAAGGAGCCATCGTTTTAACGAGGGGAGAGTAGCGAGCCAAAAGGATCCCGGGGGAAAAAAGGAGTTGGCAAAAGTTGCCGAGGGAGTGTTAGGGGAGAAAAGAATATCTCTCTGCGTAGTGGAAGAGCGGGAGAAAAACAATAGGTCGCAAAGACCTGAAAAAAAGTTTGAAAAAAGAAAGAATCGGCAAGCCGAAAGGTGGACCCTTCCTATAGAGATGTATATCAACAATTCACTCGAGTGGCAAGATCTAGAGAAGGAATGAATGTATGCGCCAGGAGAAATCTCACCGGGGGGGGGGGCTTCCAATGCCCCGGGAGGGAAAAGAGTTAGCTGCGGACCGTGGGGAAAAATTATGTTTTGTCGGGGGCTGCTTCTGCAATGAGATCGGAACGATGGGGAGTCGATCGAGAACACACTCCGGAAGGAGTTCAGTGCAAACTTGGGGGGGAACCAGAGTATTAGGAGACCCGTGTGACTAAAGAAGAGTTGGTTGGGATTTATAGTAGGGCCCTCGGGAAGAAGAACTAAAGGGAGTTTCGACAACGCGGCAGGAGGAAGCAGGTCAGGTGTGCTTACAGAAGAAGGAATAGTAGTAGAAGCATGCCGGAAAAACCCGAAAGCCTAAGGACCCTCACTGGAGATTAACGGGGAATAGGTCAAAGGGGAGTTGGGAAAGAGGAACGGTGCAGAGAGGAGAAAAAAGTTTACTCAACGACTGCCAGGGAGAGAGATGAAGAGTCATGCATGGAAGAAGGTATTAACAGAAACAAAGGACACCAAGAAAGGAAAAAATAGCGGTCAAGGTCATCAAGGGGGGAAAGAGGTCGCAGGTAAAACTCCACTGGTTTAAAGGGCAAATTAAAAACGATTGGGGGGGGCTGAAGCATGGGGAACTGGGGGCTTCGAAGGGTCGGAAAGGCTTCATAGGGAAGGACCCCACACCCTTCTCACTTCTAAGATGGAGGTAAGAATCGAA
>Ga0179593_1591100_pt1 | contig 22677 bp, 36 predicted proteins | sample CZODoug2_1_08_16_FD_185931 | JGI IMG/M metagenome (GOLD analysis project Ga0179593, IMG submission 185931) | Vadose zone soil fungal communities from Angelo Coast Range Reserve, California, USA - CZODoug2_1_08_16fungal (PacBio error correction) | ecosystem: Environmental > Terrestrial > Soil >...
GAACAGTTTGGCTGTGGAGTTGATGGCGCGCACCAGACCGCTGACAGAGGGAAGACTGTCCATGTAGAAAGACCATCACCGGCCTGCACACCCCCAAAAAAAAAACCTTTCCCGCCGGGTTACCGGGGGGAATTTGCCGTCACCAGCCATTATATGGGGGTACAAGGGGGAGCTGGCGATCCTGGTATAAAATCTCGGGGGGGGGCGCAGGTGCCTGGGGGAAAAAAAGGGAGCCGCTGGCGCAGGAAAAAACCTAATTGCCACGGTGCTGGCGTTGAGGGCTAGGCCCGGGTTTTCGGTGCATAATCGGTCGAGGCTTATTTAGGGGATGTCTGGCAGTGGCGGGCGCTCTCGGCGAAATTCTCAAGCTTGTGTTGTCAGAATCTACGGGAACCGTGCATATTCGGAGGAGAGGAGAGTCTGCTTTGGCAAAACAGGGGGAGGGGGTATAGGGTTGGCAGCGAGCCTCAGGGTGAACATACTCCCCGAGGGACAGGTGGAAAAAAATGAATGTAGTTTCCGAGAATCCGCAAAAGGCTCCCCAGGGGAAGGTTTGCCAAGCGGTAGTATCGGGGAAAGGAGACAAACGAATGACCCTGGCGAAGGGGCCGGGGATTCTTGCGGAAGCTGGCGGGGGGAATCGCGGGGCTCGCAACCAGAGAGATCGAGATAGAAGGTGGGGAAAAATATGCCAGATCTGAGGAAATGCAACCAGTTCCAAAGGGGGAAGAGTACCTGAAAGGACCTGAAGAGGGGTCGGATGAAGACGAAATCGGCGAAAGTTTATTCGAACGTTGAAGGAAGAACTTGCTGTCATTCTTAAAAAGAAAAAATCACGAGGGGACGACTCCACCCGATTGCAGACGGGACTTGGCGCAATGCTTTACGAAACTAAGCAAAGATTTGAAGAGGGGACTTCCAACACACGCGCAGGCGACACCGGGTACCGGTGGGCAGGAAAGTTGAACGCAAAAAGCTCTCAATGGAAAAAAGGGGTATATTCGAGTTGAACGGGGGGGAGAAGTCAGGCGGAAGGGGGGTTACTGTGGAGTGGAGCGATTCGCGTGAGGTCGAGAGGATTACCGAAGTCCGGGCGACAGGGGGAAACCGTACTCCAGCCTGGGAGAAGTCGGCAGGAGCCGTAGACAAAAAGGTCCGTCTCAGGAGAGGTTGCAACATCCTAAAACCGTCTTCCTGGCGCAAAAAAATTTCAAGAGAAAAAAAGGGGGAGGGGGGCCGGGTCAGGGAACCTGTAGCGAGGAAGGGGGAGAATGTTTGGGGTGCGCAGAGTCAAAAAGTAAAATGCAAGGGGTGTGAGGGGGGAGCAGTGAAGGGGCTCGCAATGGAGGAGGAGGAGCGTTGTAGCCCGCCGCCTCAAAGGAAGACGATCTCTCAACAACACCGAAGAGAAAAGAGATCGTAAAGAAAAAGGCTAGGGCGAAAGCCACCGCCATAGAACAATTTCAAGGAGAATCTGAAAAAGAAAGTTGCTACAAAATTCGGGGGGAGGGGCAGGAGGGAAAAACATTCTGAAGGCGAATCCCCAAAAGAACGTACTGCTCAGAAAACGTGAAAGGAAGGGAAAGGGTGAAGGAAAGAAGGGTCAGGGGAAAACTGGATGTTGCAGAAAAATCCGAGAGGAGGAGAAAATTCAAATCAGGGGGGAGAACGTAGAAGCATAAACAGGAAGTCCGGGGAAAATCACGGAGGGAAGGAGTCTATTCCCGGAAAGGGGGGGGGAATCAAAGGAGAACAGGGTACATCAGCTCGTTTGCAAAGACGGCTGGAAATAGCCGTGAAAAAAAGAAGTCTAAAAAGGAATGAGAGATCGTGAGGGTCGGAGGGAAAAGGAGAAAAGGGTGTCCAAGGAAAGGGATCTAGAAACTGGACGTCACACCTTACATCTTCTGCAAAAGCTGGAGGGAAGAGACAAGAGTAGGGTCAGAGAAGAGGCGAGAAACGGTTATCATTGATATAAAAGGTCGGCTTCAAGGGGGGCGAGGGCACCGAGAAAATCATAAGTCCGAGGAGGAAGGCTTAACATAGTTCATCACCTAGGAGCCGGGGGGGAACCGGGCCCGGAAGAAGGCGAAAGGCGGTATGAGGAACGCGATCTCCTATAGACGGAAAGAAATGGAGGAAAAGGAAATCAAGCCGGCCCCCTCCTTGATGCCACAAAGTCGTTATTTCACCCTTCTTGCAAAAATTAGAAAAAACCCGGAATAGGGACGAGGAATGGACAAAAAAAAAAAATTTTTGGGGGGGGGACGTGTTCGGAGTGGTCCCGGAGAAGGAGAGAAAAAAATACCATGGAAAAGAGATTTTTGATAAGAGGGAGACAGAGAGCCTCTCAGGAAGTGTAAGTAGGTGCCTGTCCAGAAGAAAAAAAGTGAGACTCGAGAGAACGAGGGGGAGACCTAACTGCCCAGAAAAAGGAAAGAACAGAATTAGAAGCAAAACGTCCTCACGCAAAAAAGCAGAACATGTTGGGGATAGGCACAGCGAAGAGGGCTCAAGAAGGTATTAGAATCACCAAAAAAAAAAGGTCCGAGAATAACAACCTCCCAAGCAGAATGTCGGGGGTAAAGGACAATTTGACCACACACGTCTTGAGCCTGGGGAAGGGGGGCATGGGGGTGTGTGCCAGGACAACTCACGAATAAACGATACACGGGTGCTCGAAGAAAACAAGAAAACCAACGCTGAAGCTCGAGAAAAAAAGGACTAATAAGAAGGGACTTGGGACAAATCTCAAAAGGTTCCAAGTGGGGACGGACAGTGTCGAAAAGAGTTCCTGAACTAGCAAAGATTGAACGGTTCAGGGACCTGAAAGAGAAAGCCACAGGGGAAATTAGGAAAACTAGGGAAACAGGAACTGTAAATAAGTAGAGGCCGGGGGGAAGGGTGGGAAAAATCACATAAGGGTGAGGTCAGGAAAGAATAACACTTCAGGGAGCACTAAAAGAAAGGTTCTGATCACAAATCAGGCTTGGTGCCCCTCAGGAGGAAAAAGTGAGGAGACCCTTCTGCCTTTTCTTGGATTGGGAGAAGGAGAATAAAGAATGGGGAGTATGTCGTGGGACCTGGGGAGAGGAAAAAACTGGAGGCCCCCGGGCGATTTGGGAAGTCCCAATAGGATTCTCCTGGAAAGAAAAGAAGCGACACAAAAAGGGCGGCTCCAGAACTAATCCCTTCTGTGGGAAGGGGATCAAAAGGGTTGGGTGGGAAAGTCGAGAAAGGACCCTAAAGGGGCCCTATCGAAGAGGAATTTCTCCCCCTCTGAAGGGGGGAAGAGACGAGATGGATGTGCAGGGAAGGGGGCTGGGATCCCAGATTAGGAAACGACCTATGGAGTGGATAGGGAAATCCTCAGACAGGCCAAAGAACAGACCCAGCAGGGATGGGAAGAGGTAAGCAAGAAGAATTGGGAGATAAAAAACATTGCGGTAACCTTATTGGAGGAAAGTGTGACAAAACCTTGCACAGGGTGGAAAAAAAGGACAAAGAAAGAAGGGTACACGGTTCGGAAGTTTCGGTGCGGTAATGGTTGGAAGTTAAGGGGGGTCAAAGGGGGGAAAAGATATAAGCCGAGAAGAAATTTTGGAAAGAATATCTAGGGATTGGTGAAATTCAACAACTGAGGATAGCTTAAAAAAAAACGATCCAAACCCTTTTCAACGTTCACATGGGTTCGGATGTTTGATTCGGCGCTTTAGGGGCTCTGGGAACGGGCTGCGTCCGAGGGGAGCTAGAAGAATTAGGAAAAAATCGGGAAGGCTGAAATAAAAAGCTTTAATGCTTACAAAAGGGAGGAAAACTACTTGGGAAATCTGCAGAGGAAAGTCGGGGGGAAGGCGTTTCGCGAGGTCAGGGGTGGGACGAATATGCTTAGATGCAGGAGATGGAGAAGGTCGAGACCGGGGGGGGACGACCTGGAAAGCTACCGCAGATTGGAATTGAAATATGGGACCATAGAGCCGAAGATGAAGTCAAGTCACCGGGGAAATCAAAAAGGGAAAAAGGTCTGTGGTGCGGTGTATGGAGGGATGAAAGGGGCAAAAAAAGCTTCAACAGGGTCTGGGGAAAAGAACATGGACCTAGACCCTCCTACCAAAGGTGGTAAATAACTCAAACGGTCTCGTTCCCCACAAGAGGATGGTTACAAAGTCGAAGCCAGGTCACACGTTTTGAAGAGGTGGCAAGGGGGGGTAAAGTCTGTTAAAAACTCACAAACTCGTAGGGAGCGCAAAGGTAATCAAAAAGTCCTCCGAAGAAAAGCTGATGAAAGCAATCTCAAAAGGCAAATGGAGGTGGCGGATCGGAGCGGTAAAAAGGGAGGGAAAACCGAAACGGCGGGGACAGGAAAAGATGCAAAGGAAAACGAGCAGAAAACCGTGTGCATTTGCTAGGATCATCGAGGGGGACCATAAACGCGGTAATGTGAAGGAAATAGAAAAGAAAGGGGCCATTTGCATGCCATCAAAGAGAAAAAAGAAAGAGTATCTTTCGCCATGAAAGGGAGGTAGAAAACAATAGGGACTTCAATCTCTCTCCAGAAGGAGTCTGGACGACAAGGTGAAGAGCGGGAAAGCAATACGTGAAAAGAGGAAGGGGGGGGAAGAAATGTCAAAACCAAGTTCAAAAAAAAATCTCAAGATGTGGGGCTAAGAATGGAACGTCTCCTTGCAGACCGAGTCAGATGGGAATTCGAAGGGGAACCAGAAAGGGGAAAAAGGGAGGAAAGTCGATAATACTGGCGCACATAGATCCTGGAAGAAGCTTTTGGAAAATTTTAAAAGGCCCAGGAGAAACTGCGCAACAGCGTAAAAAGGGAAAGGGCGACGGCGAGCATCGGGGGGAACTGACGAACTCAAGAAAAGGCGACCGGACGACAACAAACACTTTCAAAGGGGCGGGGAGAGCCGGGTAAGAGGCAAAGGTGGGGAAAACCAGGGCCGACAAGACGTTCGAACACACACTGAAGAGCCTAAGAAGGGGGGTCCTTTCAGGTGGGGGGGGAAGGGGAAAAGTCTCCCTCCTACAGACGACCTTTTCCTCAAGGATCTTAAACTGAAGGAGACGGGAAATTTCGGGGGACCAAATGTCATCATTTTAAGGTTAAGTGGCACTAGTAGAAGACAAAAAAGTTGGGGAAACATGGGGGGGGTGTCACTCTATTACGCAGAGGGGGGATAAAAGAACGGAAAAGCTTCAGGCGAACCTGGGAGGGGGAGGGAATGGGGGGGGGGTTTCCAGCCAAACTAAAATGGCAAAGAGAGTAGACCGACGGAATAAGGGGGTTCTCCCGAGGCAGGGAAGTGGGAAAAAAAAATCTCGAACAAAGCGAACTCTTAGCAAGAATATCCCGGGGGCGAGGGGGAACAACACGCGGAAGACCATTCAGGGGGGGGAGACGAGGAAAAGGGGAAAAAACCAAAAGGCTCAGACGAAAAGAAACTTTTTTTGAAATACTTTCTACTTTGATAAATTTTATGAAGTTTGGGGGGTGGGTAAAAACGCACGGGGGGGGGAAGAAACCCGGGATGGGGGTTTGGGAGGGGTCATTAGGGGGGGGGGGGTGCGCCGTCCTAAGGGGGAAAAGTGGGGGTGCCAAGGGTGCCTCGGGGGACAAGTCCTCTCTCTACGTCTCGAAAATTCGGAAGAAAGAAAGACAGAATGGGGGGATGGGGAGGGGCACTCATGGGGCGATAAAAGGCCTTAAGAAAATAGGAACTTTGAAAGAGGAACGGAAATGTAGACTTACCTTGACCGGCCAAGAAACTATGTGTGTCTCGGGAAGAGGGGGGGGACAATCTCCTCTATCGGGTTACGCTCGTTGGACCTTGGTCTGATAAGTTGCTTCAAGAGTTAAGTTTTTACAGGGGGAAAGAGGACTGACAATAGAGCTTGATAGCGAGGTCATAGCAGAAAACAGGTCAGAAAAAAAAAAAACCGGGGTGACATTGAACCGAGGGTTTTGAACAAGAAGGTCAGGGTCCTGGGGGGAGTCGAGATCTCTTGCCTTTAAGGTCGCCGGTTGCAAATGTCTGGAGAAGTCCTCTTGAAAGGCTTGCGAGAGTTTTGGGGGGGGGGGGGTTCGTGGATCCTTTGAGGGAATATCGTAGTGAAGGTAATCATCAGACAACCTAACGTGAAAGTGGAAAGGGAAAAGACCTGAGCTTGTTAGAAAGGGGGACAACACGAAATTTGGTAAGGGTGCGCCAGATAAAAACAAAAAGTAACCCACAGGACAAAAATTTCTGAAGCCAGATAAAAGGCAGAAAGATCAAAAACCATCAAAGGGGGGAGGGGGATACCCCGACAACTCCAAAAAACAAAAAGTCGCGTTAGTCCAGATACTATCTGATGCGAAAAATCAGGTGCAGGTCTGCCTGAGGGAAGGGATCGGACAAAAAGTGATGAAATTGAGTGACGCTTCGGGGAAATCGTGCGGTTCGGGAAAGGACTAGGAAAGAATCTGGGGAAAGATTAACAGAAAACGGAACGATTCCGTCCTAAAGGATCACACCGGGGATGAAGGGGGGCGCGTGGGGGGGGGAGCGAAACCTCTCTCAAAGTCTTGGGGGGGAGGATAGAGCGGTCAAATGGATGGAGGAGGAGGCGCAATAGGACTTATTTCCGAAACAGCGGGCTATAAGCACAGATTGGGAAAGGGATTTGAGGATTCTTTTCTGGGAAAAACCTTGGGTTACTTTAGGAAGTAACGAGGGGTGTAGTGGAAAAAATTACATCCTTCTCGGAAAATCGGGGAATCCGACCCGAGACGGGGGCGTAACACCGGAAAAGAAAAAGCTGAAAGTAAAAAAAAACTTATTTAGGGGAAAACAAGGGGGGATTCGCCAGGGGTTTTTTCAGATCACGGAGAAAAAATTACAAATTTGAATTGGTGGGGGAAAGTCGCCGAAGGAAATTGCTGAGGGGGGGGGGGACTGTGGGAATAACATCGAGGATCTCGACAAAAAAAAACGGGGAAGGGTAGGAATAGGAAAAAGACTATTGCGGGCAATCCTCGCCAGTCGGATACTTAAAAAAACCCCGAACAAGGGGGCATTGGGAGCCAACAAGGAGAAAGAAACTTAGGCAGAGTCAGGTTCCTTGGGGGAAGGGGGGTTGAAAATTAAGCAAGCACCTTAGGGGGGGAAGGGATTCCGGAATGTAAATCCTTAGGGGGGAAACGTACAACTGCGGGGGAAAAAAGGTTGCAATCAAGGGATGCAATGGGGAGAAGAGCATCGAATCAAACTCAAAAGGGGGAATCACGGGCCGAGTCACACGCGAGAAAACCTCTACAAGCGAAAGTAAGAAAAGTTGGAAGGGGCCAAACCTTCAAAAAGGGGCCCTTGTAACTTCACGAGGAGGAATCGCGAAAAAGTGTAGTGAAAAGGTGGAGCAAAGGAAAAGGAGAAAAAAAAAATCCTCTCACCCCGGGGGATGCAGCATGGAAAGAAGATCACAGGTCAGAGGTGTAGGAAAATCTTGTCACGAGATCATACCCTACCAGAAAGGATGAGCTTCAAATGAAGTCCCGAAAGGGGGGGGTTGCACAAAGCCACGCAGAGCGGCATAGGGGTCGAAAAAAAAACGATCTGAATCGACGGGCGAACGATTCAAAAACAGCCTCACGGCAAATCAACCATGCAGAAAAAGACGCGGATGGGTGGATCATTTCCAGGCAGGCGTAGGATGGCAAGGCTGCGAAGGATGGGGGGGGGGGATCGGAAAAGGGGATTGGGGAAGACAGGGAAAGGTGTACCCGACTTACAGCACAATCATAGAAACCAATGAAGGGGGGTGGTTTAAAAAAAAGCGAAAAAAAGAAATGGGAAGGGCCTTAGTTTCCCGGAGAGAACTGGGGTATACTAAGGGGAACAAAAAAATCCACTCCGCAAGAACAAAAAAGACAAGTAGGAAAAAACGGAAGAAAAAAATGATCAACAACCATCACAAAAGGAAGTTGGACGGGAACGCCATAGAGAAACACGAAAAGAATCCCCAACAAGGAGAGAAAAAAAGAGGTGGAACCCCCCGGGTTGACGGAAAACCGAACTGCAGGGTGAATAAAGAAAGCTGCTGAACTACGAATTCGCTAAAAGCGGAAGAATCATCGGAATCCAACAGGAAGGAGAAACGGGAGGGACTTTAAAAACGGGACGATCCACGGCCGGAGGGATATCTGATGGGGACGGGAGGAAAGGGAAGCGATGGCAAGGTAAGCTTAAAAGAAAATATCCCTCTCAAAAAGTCTCGGCCCTTGAAAGCCAAATTCCCCTTGAGGAGACTGGGCCAAAAAAAGGAGCCTGGAAAAAGGGGCTTGGCCAGGGGAGAGTACAAAGACCGGGGCTTGAGAAAACGAAAAAAAGAAAAAAAGTTCTAAAGCCAGAATAGGACGGAAATCAATTCAAGCTTTTGGAATCAAAGAGGAAAAGAACCTGTTGAGTGAATGAAAAAACATATATGAAGTGAAAAGGTGGGTGGGTTTCGGGACCCCCAGACATAAGGGGAGTCCGAAGAGGTCTAGGGAAGAGTCTTTGTCAGATCCGGGTTTTTGGGTCGCAACGCTCCGAAAAAAAGGTTCCGAGGGAAGACACCGGGCGGCGGGGAAGGATTCCATGCCCTAACTCCGTCAGGAAAAAAAGGCCGGTCAAAGGGATACCGCAAAGAGGGGGGAAGAAGGATTTAGGTGGAAAAAAGTATGAGAGAAAATTGGGTAAAAATCCGAAAAGATCAAGAAGGACCTGAGAAACGGTCCATACCTGGCCCCAAGAATCGCGGAAGCAAACCGTGACGACTACCACCCAAAGTTTGTTCCGCCCAGATGCCTCTCAAAAGGGCTCAGTCTTCATCAGTTGGGCAAAATGAGAACGGACCACCGTGTCTGAGGCAGAATGAAAGGGCAAATTGTCCCTAGTAGAGTCACGATTCGTTAAAATATGGAGGAGTGGCAGCAAACAAAAAAGGAGAACTGGATAGAACATATTAAATGGAAAAAGAGTTCTTAGCCGTAATGGGTGTTTCCCATGAAGGAGGGGAATTTAACGAAGAAGGAAGGCTAAGTCTCAAAAAGATATCGAACGGGGGGGAACGTCTTAAGAGGAAAAGGGGAGTGCGGGGGTCGGAAGGGAAATAAGAAAAAAGGGCAGATGTGTTCAAGAAGGTCGTGAGCAGAGGGGAAAAAAATCTTCAACAAAAAGGGCTCAGGGGGAATTTACGGGAAAAACCTCAGAAAAAGGGGAAGTCACATAAGTTCAAGGAAAGGAAAAAGGGACTTTATGGAGCGCATGACGGGAAAAGAGAAGGCTTAGATGCAGGGAAACTTCAGGCGGGAAGTACTGGAAGAAGGTTGGGGGGTTGACGTGAAGAAGCAAAAAGAAAGCGATCATAGGGCGGGCGCAGTATATGTGGGGGAGGTGCGGTTCGATGGAGGTCGCTTGACCAGAACCGGGAAAACGGGAGGAGTGCAAACGCGCGGAAAAAATTGGGACTCGTAAGGTCAAAAGGAAAGGCGCTCACGAGAAAGAGTCCAAAGAAAGCAGATTGGGGGTTACTGGTTGATAGGAGGGAAAAGCCAGGAATGTTGGGCCGAACATGAACTTAGCAGCCAGGGAAAGGCGTCAATAGCGAGGAAAACTTGTGGGGGGAAAAAAAGTCTCAAACGAAAGGCATGAAGGGAAGAAACTGGCAGCCCATGTTCCAAGAAAAAACGCTCACTGAAAGTAGTGGGGGAGGGCTGGGGGGTCTTCACGGAAGAAAAACGCTCTAAGAAAGGTAGGAGAGGCGCCTCACAGGGAGCAGGGAAAGTTCCGTATGTCTCCAAGAATCAAAAAAAGAATAGACAAGGGAAGAAAATAGGGGTGGGGTCTTATCGAAGGGGCAATAAAAAGAAGAGGGGGATCTAACAGGAACCCGAAGTGGGAGGACTCCCGAAGGAGAGAGCGTTCACTGGATCATCCACGCGGAAACGAGGTGGCAGGAAAAAAGAAAGTCAAACCCTCATGGAATAAGTTCCGAGAGAGAAGGCCTTCTTGGGGGGGGTCCAAAACAGGCGTGAGTCATACAAAGGACTGGTTGTTAGTCAGGTAATCATCAAAAAAAGATATGACTAGTTAGATATTCCATTAATAAAGACAACAGAGTAAAAATGGGGTGACGCACAGAAAAAAAAATCTCGACTAAATTCTTGGAAAAAAGAGGGAAAAGTTTCTCACGAGAGGGGAGGGGGGTTTCCGCGGGAAATCCCGAGGAGCTCGAAATGTCTTCCTATACATCAGAGGAAAAAAAAAAAAGTCAGAGAAAAAAAAAAACCTCGGAGGGGATTCTGGGGCAACAGCCCCACCTAACTGAGGAATGCCTTCCTAGTCTGCGGAGGCTTAAAGAGGATCAGGGAATAAAGCGCTCAAAATAGGATTGAACCGAATGTGTAGCTCAACGTAACGGAGAAAACCATTCCATAAAAAAAAAGGCCACCAGAGGAAAGAAAACCTGAAAAGACTTTCACCATCCAGGGAAGGGAGGGGTCTTATCAGTTAGCTGGGGGGAGCGGAAACCAAGAAAAAGACTACGACAGTTAAGATGGAAAGAGAGAAAACAACTTACCGGGAGGAAAAATTTGATCAGGTCAAAAATTTAAATGTAAGATCAGAAACCACTCCAAAGAAGGCACAGCCTGTGGGGCCATTTCAGATGGAAATTTTCAAGGGGAAAAGGGGTAAGGTGGGAAAAGTCTAACCGGGAGTACTCCCATCAAAGACCGAAACATAGGCTAGGGGACGAACAGAATGGGGTTCTCTGGAAAAGGGGGGAATTCTGGGGGGAAAGCATCAGGGGGGGAAATTGTAAAAGATTCACGGTGAGGATTGAAGACTTACACAAATAATGTGTAGAAAAAGTCCGTCTAGGGGCCCGAGGGGGAAAAAAAGCGGGACCCAAAAGGTTTTCCATCTTCGAACCGCAGATCAAGCGGGACTTAAAAAACTGTCTGGGGGAAAAATTGAAACTTGTGACGAAACTCTGATGGCAAAAGACTTGTAAAAGTAGACCTTGGAAGTGGGAGATGGTCAGCAGGGGGGAGGGGAAACGGAGGGCGTTAAAAAGCCGGGAACTCGCAAACCAAAACACGTCAGGGGGCGAGACTCTAATCCAGGAGAATTTTGGCGCCGGGGGGAAACCACGGGACTTGGACCAACAAGCCTGAAAAGATTAGGGGAGAATGAGTTTGGTTCACCAACCGCCTCCTCTTGGTGGGTTGAAAAAAGAGGGGTATCTGGAAAAGGGGGGGGGCTTCAAAAAGGGTCAGGGAGAGTCTGGCTATCGCACCACCAAGCAAAGGAAAAAGAAAAAAGCCGAAAAAAAAAAAGAAGGGGCCACAAAACCCGAGGGAGGTGGAAAGCACATTCAACGTGGAATAAAGACAGGCCTGCGAGGGGTGAAACTAGAAGATTGCTAAAAAAGGGAGGACGAAAGAGTGCACCCTACTGGGGCCCGGGGAACTTAGAGAGGGATAAAGGACAAGGGAACATTAGCAAACCTTAAAGCCCGTGATCGGTAACGGGGGAAGCTCAAGGTTTCGGGGGTCGGGGGGGAGCTGCAAAAAGAAAACCCGCTGGAATTGGTCTTTAACCGATAAGGGGTCAGGCCATCAACCGCAAAAAGAGAAAGTTACCGGTGGGTTCAAGGGACCCTCATCGGTAGGGGTGTACAAAAAGGGAGCTCCAGGGGGGTCTCTTGGGGGAGAATCACGAGGGTCTGAAAGGAGCAGGGAAAGCGGAACACAAGGGGTTAGAGGTATGCCGGGAATCGTTTGAAATTGGGGGAAGATCGCGAAAAGAGGGGGGGGGGAAAGAATTATTGGAAAGAAAGGCTTGGAAAGAGGGGAAAACGCATCTCCGGGAAATTGTGTGTGTTGCCGAAAAGAAGATACGGAACCTTGAAAGAGGGAGTGAAAGAAAAAAAAGCGCCTCGAGGGGTTCACCTATGGTGATGAAGGGTTGCGGCAGCAAGAAACATCCTCCCCCTGACAGGTCAAAAAAATTTTGGGAAAAAGAACCAAATCCAAAGAATCCCAGGTTTTGCACAGAAACAAGGGGAGCGACGGGAAGGAAAGGAATTTAGCGAACCTGGAGGACATTGATTCGAAGAGGCAGGGGGGTCCTCTGCGGGGGGAAGGAAGCTCTCCCAGGAAAAAAAAAAAGAAGATCGGGAGGGAGGTGTCTAAAAACGGAGAAAGAAGGGAAAGCAACAGGTTCCAATTAGCGGGTCCTGAAGAAAGCCAGAAAAAAAAGAGGGAAGGATCGTGAGGGCCCGTGAAGGTTGAAGATGAGAAAGTGGTAGCGAAAAAGATATCCAAAGGACAAAGTCCTAAAGGAAAAAGTGTCCAATTGATGGTAGACACCTCTGGAACGATGGACCCTCGCAATTTCAGAAGTGACGGAAAAAGGAAAGCCAAGGGGAGGCCTTTGGAAAAAAATGGGAAAAAGGAAACGGAAAGGCGCAATGGCGCTGGATGCGCGTGTAAAAGTGGTGAGGCAGGAGGGGACCATCGCGATGGGGGGCCCTTTGGGGTTTGATGATTCGGAGCGAATGAAAGGGGGCTGAATGGTGCCACCGGGGAAGAAAAAAGGGCGTTCTAGTCACCACGAAAAGAAGCCGTCGAAGGAAGGATGGAATCCGGGAACAGAACACCGGCGTACTGCTCCACACCTTGACCAAAGACTAATAAGTGAATTAAGATTTGTAGGAGACAAAAGATTGGTGAAGGGGGGACCTGTGTGACTCTCAAAAAGTGTGGGGGGAAAGCGTTGAAAAAACTCCGAAGGGGGGCTGAGAGGGTGAAGGGGGAGCCGCAAGAAAACCAAGGGAGGGATGAAATCGCGAAGGAGGAAAGAAGAGGGTAAGCAGAAAAAGTTGTCCGGAGAAATTCACCGCGAAAAAGATCAATGTGAGAGACGGCGGCACAAAGTACAAGTCAACCCTAAAAGTTTTCTAAGAAGAAAAGGAAAAACCCCATGAGGCATACAGAAGGAAGGAGACTAAAAGGGACTGGAGGGGTGTAGATCATGGGGTGAAAATATTTTCACAGGTTCCAAAATTGAAAGTCTAAAAACAGTAACAAGTCTGGAGTTAGGGGAAAGCACAACGGTCGACACAGGTAGGTCATTCGAAAAAAAATCAAAAAGAAAAAGACCATCCCAGAAGGCAGCTGGTCACAATCTGAAACACAGAGACCAGCGGATTGGCGCTGGTTGGAGGGGGAGTTTGCGACTTGACTTGTTAAAACAAGCATCTTGAGGCATCTATTCTCAGGAGAAACAAAAAGGGTTAACACAAGAAGTAGGAAGGCATAGTCGGAGTGCTCAGAAGAGGGGGAAAAGAGAAAGCAATTTGGAAAAAAGGGCCAAGGGGAGGTACTCCCGGGAAAAAAAGAAAAAGACCACCGGTACGGCTAAAAAAGATCAGGGGTGTAACCTGGGGAAAAAAAAAAAAAATGGGTCAAGACAGTTTCGCGGCCGGCAATCTGACGAAGGTCCGACGCTCGGGACGGAGAGGGGCATCAAAGGGGCCTAGGAAAAATATTGACAAAAAATCCAGGGCAGAACAAAGGGCGGCAAGAAGAGGTTGGAATTCGCAATAAATAGGAAAAAGGATGCGGACGAAAAGGGAGGGATTAATCGGGAAAAGGGGACATTTGGGTGGGGGTCCAGCCGTATTTGAACATTAGCAGGGGGGAGCCCACCACGGGGACCAACGCACACGCTAGGGTGTCAAAAAGAGATATGCGAAAGAGGAAAGGGGGGAAATAAATAGAAGGTGGTAAGAATGAAGTGGATTCGCTAGCAGATTCTACTGAAGAGCAAAAGAAGTGACTCACACCCCGAGAGAAACCAGACGTAACTCAAGACCAAGGAAGGGGGCCGCAGATATGGGTCAGGAACCAACACAGCTCACAGCCGCACGCTGATCGGAAAAATGAAAAGTGGCGAGAAAAAAAAAGATCAGGCGTGGGGGGGGGAGTGTGGTCGGTGGAGCACCCGAAAAAGCAGAGCCAGCAACAAAACAGAACCGGAAAAAAACACAAAAGAAAACGGCAAAGTTTGCACGGAGGGGGCTACCGACAGTAAAATAACGACTCAGCGAAGTTGAAAAGAACAGAACGAGGCATTTCATTTCCGGGACAAACCGGGGAGGGGGACAAGACACCGGAAAGAATTATCACGAGAGGGAGACAAGGTAACGGCTTCAGGAAACCGCTCAAAAAGGCCGGGGGGAAAAACCGGCAAGGGAAAAGAAACTTTGAGTCCAAAAACGGAATCCAGGGGGGACGGGGTGGCATCGGCGAATACCTTGCAGGGAAGGAGGGGAAAATGGGGGAAGTGGGAGGAATAACCACGGGGAAAAAGGCTATGAAATTGCTCGGGTGAAGCAGAGAAAATTAGGGGATACCCTTAGGGAGGGAAAAAAGTATTCGAACAAAAGGGGGGAGTCGGGGGGCCCCGCTAAAGAGGCCGGCGAAGGAAGCGCCTGCTGCAGGGGGGGAAAATTGGAAAAAAAAAGGGGTCCCCAACTAGAAACAAGGGGATCCTGGACGGGGGAGCAACCAGAAGCGCGGGGCGGGGTTACAGGCCAGACTCCGAAAGACCAGAAAAATATAACCACGGGAGAAAACTCCCTCGCTGGGGGAAAGATATCTGTATTTTTAAGGGTTGGGCAGCGATAAGTTGGGGAAAGGGAAAGAAAGCTAAAGGCGGCGCAAACTAAAAGGATTAAAACCCTTTCTCCGCTGCGATCTCGGGACACAGGGACCGGTGGGGATACCAATAAAAAAATGGGAAAATGCCCACAAACAAAATTGCCGCTCCACAATAAAGGGGCGGAACAGGCTGGCTTGTCCACCCCACTCCAACGGCATGTTGAAGGGACGGAAGACCAGCCTTTGGGAGCGATAATCCGAAAAGCGGAACGGGTGGTCTGCGGTGGGCGGGGGAAAACCAAAACAAGAAGCACCTGGGTAGAAAGAGGACCTGGCACCATGCGGCGTAGGGGCGGCGAATTGGGGGGGACATGATCTCTTTTAAACCATTTTAGATTGGAGAGAACTGAGAGATGAACGCTCAAAAAAAAAGGGGACACGATATAGGGTTTGGTTGACGTAGGGCGTCAATCAGTCAAAGGGGGAGATTCTTGGGAAGGAGGAGAGTCTACTTAAACAGAAAAGAAAAACTTTCAAGGGGAAGCGAGATGTAAAAGATCGTTTACAAAGGGGGCGGCTTGTGGGACTGGGGGAAAGATCTCGGGAGGCTTCCCCTTCGGAAAATTCGAGTAAGAGGAAATCAACGGGCTGTGGTTGCAACAAAGTCTTAGGGAAAAAAGCGACTGGAGAGAATCGGGCGAAGGGAAGTCCATGGAACGGGAGAATTTCTTGGGGTTAACGAAGACAAGGAGGGGATAAAGAGGGTCTTGGAATCATACTTAGCGGGGCGTGGGAAGAAATTATCGGTCAGGGAAACTCCTTCGCGGGGGAAGATGTCCAGTGGAAAACGAAAAAGGCGAACGGACTGTAGGCGTCCAGATCAGAGGAAAAAAAAGAGGGAGCGGAGGGGAAAGGAGATTCGCTCAAAAAGCCATCAAATCAGAGGGCTTTTACGGAATCAGGGGTATGAAGGACAGACCGCAACGCAGTCATGGAACGTTTTTTTTCTGCGGGAAGGGAAAATGAAGAGGGGAGGTGTCCGGGGGGGGAGTCCTAGAGCGAGTCCTCCCCCTGTCAACGAAGCATGAAGGAGAGGACAGGTGAAGTCCAAAAAAAGGCTCTGGCGCCGCGAAAAGCCTACTGCAAAAACGGAGGGGGTTTTGAGAAAGTGCGCTTTCTGAAAAGGGCCAAAAAAATCCCAGAAGTCCACCGGAGAAGCCACAGAGAGCAGCAGGGCGGGAGAGTCCTCGATGCTCCTCGAGAGAAATCTCAGAAAAAAAAAAAAAACTTAAGAGGGGAAAGAAAATAGTTGAGGAAGATCGGAGGATGAGGCTCGCTGCGGCACCCCCGCATGGGGGAGCCTTTAACTAAGAGCAACTGGAAAACGAGCAAAAACGACGTACCTGGATTGCATGGTGGGGGAAAAGAAAAACGATGAAAGCTGGAGCAGGTGGAACTGGAATCCAGAGAAAAAAGGAAAAACTGAGGGGGGATTGACCAAAAAAAAGTCGTGCAGAAAAAAAGGGCAATATCAAGAAAAGCTCAAGAGGGGGCGGCCGAAAACCAGAATTAGCATTACGCTGGGGGGGACATTAAGAAGAAAGGGGGATTATGAACAGTGTGAGCTCATCGAAGGGTCGATCTCAGGAAGAAAACATCTTCTGGACGGACATCGCCGGCGAAGAGGAAAAAATACTTGGGGCGAATAAGGGGAGACAAGACGAGAATCGAAACGGTAAAAAAAAAAAAAATAGGACAGGATGCCACAACATCTGAGTTATCGGGGGCGTTAAAAAGGGAAAAACTCCGACATGAAAAAAAAGGTTTCCGGAAAAATATTCGGGGGGGGAAAACAGTCGCTAGGACTTTGTCCCGAAACGATACGAAGAAAAGCGAAAAAAAAATCGCAGGGGGGAGGGGGGAAAAAAGAAGGGGGGAAAAAACTTGAAACGGGAGGAAGCCGACCTTCATCGCCCAAAGGGCCCCCAGAAAAAAAAAGACGGAAAACAGAACCACGCTGCACACGATCCTTTGAAAAGGGTAGGAATTCCTTAGGAAAATCAAAAGAAAAGAAAAGGACTCGGAAGGAAGAACTTGCAAGAACAGCCCAGGGGGGGAAAAAAAATAAATTCGCAGAAAGTTTGGGGGGGAATAGAAATGAAAGTGAACCAAAAGCCTAAACAGATCCACAACAGGGGGGGAAAGGGGCTATTTTCCTTGTGCCATTTCTGGGGTTGGGAGGGTCCAGAAAACAAACTGAGAAGTGAAACAGAAAAAACCGCTGGGAAAAAAAATCGCACTAAAAGAGCTAACGGAGTCTTCGAGAGGGAACTGCAAGCAGTAGCACGTGTTAAGTGGCAGTTAGGGTGGGATTTTTGCGGGGAAAAGAGTGCTTTAGGGAGGTCACTCAAGGGAAAAAAGATTTTAGATGGGGTATGACAGGTCCCGGCTGGTGGTCCCCTAGAGGAGGCCCTTGACAGGGGAAGTTATCAGGGGTGGCGGGAAATCCTGGCGCTCTGGACAACCCTGATTGATCGCCTGAAAAGAGGGGGTCATCCAAAAAAGAAAATGATTCAAAAGGGAGAGAGAATGTTCTCCGGCGTTGTGCAGCGCCCGGCTTTAAAAGGATGAAATGGGGAAAAAGGGCCAACGGAGGATTCGGGGGGGCGAAACCGTTCCAAGCCAACACGTGTGAAGCGTTGGAGGCCCAAAAAAAGCGGGGGGGGAAAGACCCGAAGAAAGAAAAAAAAGTTAATACCGGGGGAGGTCCTCTGGGCAACCACAAAGAATCTGGGCGAAAAAAGTTCGGACTGGAAGAACTACGTTTATCTTGGAGTTTATTGGGGGGGGAGGAAACTCTGGCCAGGGGAAAGGGACTCTAGCTGGGAACCCAAGGAACCATTCAATCCGGCAGAGAAAAGGGGGGGGCTTGAGACGGAAAAAAGGTTTCGTTTCCGGTTGTAACTCTAGGGGAAGAAAGAATCTGAAAGGAAAGGGATACCTTGTTTCCAAGAAAAGGGAAAGAGGTTTGAGAAGGGAAGAGGGTGATTACGGAAAGAAGGGGAAAAAAATCGCCAGATAGAGTCTATGCAATCGCGGCAAGATTGGGTCAGGTTGGAGCGGACTCGTAAAAAGGCAGGAAAAGGATTGGCGGGGCCGTGGAGTCTCGGAAAGGAAAAAGCCGCGGAGTCGCGTGTAGAACCAAGGAAGGGGTCGGTAGGACAGAAGCACGGAAATGGAAAGTTGAGCACACAGTTACCGTGGGACATGGGAACGTAGAAAAACGCCATTCGGGGTAGGGGGGAGAACTGAGGAGCTCTCAAAGGTATGAGAGCGGGGGGATGGACAAGGGGAGTGCCCGTGTAAAGGGAACTAGGGCGCAAGAGAGCAACCGAAGGGACACCATTGGTGGAGGGGGGCCGTTGGAGGGAAAGGGCTATCCAGGGGGAAGTGGGACGACCAAGACGATTGAGGGATGGCCTTGGGGGATGGGAGTGTGGGAGGGCAAGCGTCATGATGTGTGTGGTTGATACAGGAATATCGGGAAACCTTTCAAAGAGGAAGTCTCTTAGATGGAGGATCTTTGGGGGAAAAAAGAGATCTTGGAGGGTGATTGGGGTTCCAGTGAGGAAGCGAAAAATACTCCGCTGGGAAGTACAACAAAGGACATTGTAAAAAGGTCCGCAGTGAAGAGAACGTCGTTGGGACTACGTTAGGACCATGATAACTTCCGCGCAAAAAATGGCGAATGGAGGAGGGAAGAGCTGGGCTTCCGCAGGAGGATGTCTATGGAAAAAGGGCGCCCCGGAGGGAAATTCTAAGATAAGGGTGGGGGGGGGGGGGGGGGGGGGGGGGGGGGGGGGGGGGGGGGGGGGGGGGGGGGGGTGGGGCGACTATGAAAAAGGAAAAGCGTCTAAGGGGGCACCAGGGTTCAAAAAAGGGAACCGATGAGACCCTTCTCGGAGAGGAGCCGATAGGAAAGAAGGAGTCAGTAACCTTGGACTCTAAACATAAATGGAAAGGGATAATAAAGGAAAAAATGAGAAAAGGGAAAAATCCTACTATGGATGGGGCCTCCGGTCGGGGGTCACCTTACCTGATTGTAAGAAGAAACTATTGGGAGGAAGGACAGTGAAAATCCAAGGGCAAAATTGGGGGGAAAAAAAGGTTCCGAAAAAAATGGGACACCAACAACATACAGAATAAGCTCAAAATTGTCGAAAAGGATTGCAAAAGACGGAGTGTGGCCGTAAATCACATCTCGGGTGGGTTCCCTTTTAGTTGAATGGAGGAGGGCTTCGAGCAAGACTGACAGGGAGGTCACGAGTGATGGAACCAGAAGCCTGTCGTTCGAAGAGCCAAGCCCGGAGGGAAATTCAGGGCTCGGAATAACGTTGAATCACGCAACGATTAAAAAACTTCACACTCGGGGCCTCCGGAGGAAGAAAGGAGGAGGTGAAGAAGTCCAGGGAGGCTGAAGGCGGGCTGTGGGGAGGAGCCGAGCAAACCAATTACAAGGAGGTGAGTGGGGGGAAGAAGGTTGAAAGAGTGAAACGACTGGAAGGGCTGCTGATGAATAAGTTGGAAGCCCTAGCCGGCCCTAAGCATTGGGGGGAATTGCTTACTATACTCAACCCCAAACACAAAAAAGGAGGGGATTTTAAAAGAGAGAAAGTCAATAGAAGAAAGTGTAGAGGATTCAACCAAGCATAAAAAAAAACCAGTCGAAAGCTTCAAACCAGCCTAAACCAAGAACACTGAAATTGTGGAAATGTGAAAAGAAAAAACGCGACACCCCTAGATCCACGAGAAGACGTTCCGAAAGAAAATTATATTAAAAGGGGGGAAGGTGCGAGGGAGGCCGGGATAGCCGGGGGGAAAAGCCGATTTAAGGAGATGTCCGTGTCTCAAACGGCGCAAAAAGAAAAAAAGTGATGGGGGGAAAAAGGGGGCATAAACGAAAAGGGAAGCAAACAGCAAGCCAGCGGGAAGGAAAGAATCAGAAACTCCACACTGGGAAACATCATCGATTGGAGTTCCGGACAGGGGGGGGGGAAACTAAAAAGGAACGCGAAAGAGACCAGGTATCGGAGAAGGGGGGGGAGTTGAGTGTTGCGGGCCACTCTGTAAAAAGGGTGGGGGAAAATCAGGGCGAGGAAGGAACTTTAAACAGGCAATCCACTTAAAGGTCAAATAAGCACTGAAGGATATCATAGGGAGGATTCCCAGACGAGGGGACAGTATCGGGTCTGAAGAATAAAGAAAGTCGAATTGCACAGAGTTCGGCGAAGAGACCACGGGAGGACGGGGTGGAAGTAAAAGGGAGAAATCCGGGGGAAAGGGGAGAACCGAGAAGAAGAGAAAAGGGAACGGGTTGCAAATTTCGACGCGGCTCGGCAAGAGGGGGGAGAAAAAGACATACGAGAGGAAAAGTCTCGACCGGGGGGGGAAGATCCGATACACAACGGACGGAGGGCAAAGAATTAAAAAAAAAAGTAACCAGGGCGGCAGGGATGTATCATTCCAAAAAAAGCTGCAGAAAGGGGGGTCAAAACACGCGGGAGCCGGGAGGATCGGGCAAGGGGAAAAGGGTAGTTCAGCGGGAGTCTGTGTAGAAAAGCTGATCGCGCAAAGAAAACACAATCATAAACAAGAAGGAGGTTGAGCAGATAGGGAGAGCGCCGAGACGTAGGAAGGGGGTTCGTATGGGATCCTTGAGGAAAACAAGAGGAGGTTCATAGAAAAGGAAAGAAGAGCTACAGCGAACTACTCAAGCAAAAACAGAGACCGAGAAGACGCAAGAAACTAGATGGTCAGAATAGGGGATCAACCCAGCATAACAAGGGTGGAAAGGAGTTTCTCAGAGACAGCGCTCCCAGAAGGGGCAAAGCGTTGAACCAAAAACTAATACAAGGAAGGATAAAACATACTCCTTTGTACACAAAGCCCTCAGGAGGACGGAAAATGGGGGGAAGGGAACCCGCGGGAAGGAAGGTCATCAAGGATTCCTAACGAAGGGATAATCGGTAAAACAAAGTCATCTGAATTTTGACGGATAACAGTCCCACTCCAATCAATCAACTTCGAAAAGTCGGAGGGAAGGGAATTCACGCAGTCAAGGTCAGGGTAAAGTAACGAGGAAAAAAGAGCCGAGGGGGAAAATACGATAGGAGGTCTAGGGAGAAAGGGATCTTCGTCAAAGGGAACAGCGAAAAAAAGGGCTCGGTTAGTAACCCGGTAGAAGAAAATTCCAACGTTGATGGGGAGGAGTCAACCGCACGGATAAGGGAAAGGGAAAGCTTTACAGAGGAGGGGGAAAAAACCTTGCGGAGCGTCCGAGGAATGTGTACTTTGGGCTAAAGATGAACGCGGGAGTCTGCCAGAGGACAGAGGGAAGGTTTGAAGCAAGACCCCTGGGAAAGATAAAAAGGGCTTCCCGGGTCAAACCCCGGCTCTATATTAGGGGGGGGTGGGGGGGAAAGACCCGGACTCCATATGCAGGAGAGAGAAATTCCAGGATGCGATGGTCCTTGTCATCAAAGAAGACGCGTTGTGGGGGTCCAAACCGCACAGCGAACACTTCAAAGGCGGGAAAGGTGCTCCGTCCGAAAAAATGCGCCGTGGGAGGGCTCACTTAAGAGGCCCGTCGCCGGAAAAAAAAGCCTGCGAACCAGAGAAAAAATCTTTCAGAAAAAACGGGTAAGAAAAGGAGGCAGAGAAGGGAGGGGGGGATCATGCGAAGGGGGGGGAGGTTGTGGGTTCGGAAAAAAAGGGTGAAAGAGGTCAGAGTGGAAGGCGAGAGGAAGGTGGTATCCAGAGGGTCGAAACGGAATGGTCAAGGGAAGTACCTTTCCCCCGCTTCTAATATCGGTCAAAAAAACATCGCAAAAAAAGTTTTAAGGGGCTACCAAAGAAGAACTAAATGGTTGGGGGGGTAAGTCTTCATCACGCACGCCAAAGGGTTCCTGAAAAAAGGGAAAATGACGGTAACATGCTGTAGATTGCCCAAGCGTTAAAAAAGACATTACAAAGAGGATCGGAGGAATACTCCGGTTCTCCAGTTTAAAGCGATAAAAAAGATCCAATAATCAGGAAAAAGGTCGGGAAGGTAGAGGTCTTCCGGTCGGGGTCACAAAGAAACACCTCACTGCCAACAAGAGGGGAACCTAGGAAAGAGTCTGTTGCGGGGAGGATTTTGGGGGGGGGAGGAAAGTCCTTCTGAATTTTGCAGGAGGGCGAAAAGTAGTAGATAATTTGAACGGGAGGAAAGGTTCTTCAAAAAGGGGAAAAAAAATCAAAGTGGGACGTAGGCGGCGTCAATCGCAAGGGAGTTCTTCTTAGGTTAGGGCGGAGAAAAAGCTATGAAAAAAAAAAGTTCAAGGATGAGGGATCACTTGAGGAGGAAAGAAGGTGGTTTTACGGCGGGACTTTTACTGGAGCGGGCGAGAGGGAATCTGCGTCCTAGTAAACAGGTGAGAAGGAAAAACAGGACGGGTGCAATAGTGGAAAGGGAAGGCTGGACGGCTTCTTGCGGCTCGGGTGAGAAAATGCCACTTAAAAGGTCTGTACACAGGAAAAAGAAACAAAAAAGGGAGGAAAAGCGAATCTTCATTGCGGGAAAGCACTTAACAGGGAATAAAGTGCTGATGGCCTTGGGGGGAAACTTGGAAAAAAAAAAGAAAGATAAATAATAGGGTGGTCGGTCGGAATCAGCCGTAGAGGGGGGGGGGAGTTTTCCGGAGGGGCACTGATTTCGCGGAGGAAAATTTCGGAAACAGGAAGTGACCGCTATTCGAAAAAGATTCGATGGGGAGGAAGGGGAAAAAACGTCTCTAAGAAAGGAATGCCAACAATTGCTAGGCGGCTCGACGGCGAAGAACGGAAAATTGTCATTAAGAAGGGTTCTCTTACAAGGGAGAAGGGATTCAGGTGTCGAAAGGGGGATCGCAAAAGAAAAAGAATCTGCGGGGGGG
>Ga0179593_1807860_pt1 | contig 22673 bp, 50 predicted proteins | sample CZODoug2_1_08_16_FD_185931 | JGI IMG/M metagenome (GOLD analysis project Ga0179593, IMG submission 185931) | Vadose zone soil fungal communities from Angelo Coast Range Reserve, California, USA - CZODoug2_1_08_16fungal (PacBio error correction) | ecosystem: Environmental > Terrestrial > Soil >...
GTCCCTTGCAGTTTGAGTCGCGAGGCCCAGATGCTGGCGTCAGTTCGGCCGTGCTGTTCTCGGGGGGTCGTGCGGTCGGCTGCAGGGTGCTTTTGTTCCCATCGTCCATGCGTGGCTGGTGTCCTGTGGGTGAGTCCTTCTGGTTGGGTGGCGATTGCTTCTTCTTTGACGGTCCGCCTTGCGTATATCGCTCTCTTCTTGCTGCTTTGCTGGCCTGTTCGTTGGAATAGTACCTCGTGAGTCTGTTCGTCTTGCGCGGTTGTCTGGGGTCGGTGTGTAGCCTTCCGCGACGCGGTACTGATGATATGTTTGATGGGGTGGTTGTCGTGGGTTTGGTCGCCGCTGTGGCGGTTGTACGGCGGGGCTAGGGCGCATATTGGTGGGCGTGGGCGTCGTGTTGCGTTATCTTTTTGTGGGGGTGGGGTTGTGGGTGTTTTCATGGCTGGTGCGTGGGGTTTTTGTGTGTGGGGGGTGGGGTTTGGTGGGGTTTTTGGGGGGGTCGATTCGCACGCTGCGTAATTCGATATTGGTTTTGCCGTGCTCGTGTATAGGTTTTTCGGTGCTCGTAAATGTCCACTCGCGTGTCTCTTTGTTATTGGGCGTTTGTTGTTGTGTCCGGCGTGGCGGATCGGTATATATATAGCCGGCTGTTCTGGCCGCGGCTGGGTGTTTGTGTTGGGGGCTGGGCTGTAGGGATGCGCGTTCGTGTCTTGTGTCGGTGGGGGGTGTGGTGCAATCGGCATAGTTCACGTGTTGTGTTGTGGGGGGTGTCGGCTTTGGCGATTGTGTGTGGGGCATACCTGAGTCGCTTGCGTGCTCTGACGGCTGTTGTCGGTGGCAGTAGCTTGTGTGGTGGGTCTGGCGTGTGTCTTCAGTCTTCGGATCGATGGGTTGTTTGGGCGATGTATTTTTGGGTGTCGATCGACGGCATTTTGTTTCTGTAAGTGTTGCGCGGTGCGGTCTAGGTTTGGGGTCGTGTGGATGCTGTTCTGTCGTTGTGGCCGTTTCCTGAGCGTTTAGGGCTTCGTGAGGTCGGCCCTGCGCGACGGGTGGGCGTGTTTGTTGGGACTCGGGGGTGCCTGCGGTTCGTGGGGTGGTTCTGTGTGTTTTTGGGCGAGGGCGTTGCGCACCTGATATCCATTCGGTGTGTGTCGTTTGTGGTTCTTATACTGCCGTGACTCTGTGGTGTAGCCGCTGGGGTGCCTGGTCCTTGTCCTTTGGGAGCGTTCGTGGTTGCTCCGGGCCGAGGGTGCGTTTGCACTTTTGGTGTGTCGGGGGGGCTGCTTTTGTGCTCCTTGGTGTTGGGGGGACTGTGGTCCTATACGTAGCGTTTTGTGTTGGCGTTGGCTGTCCGGGGGGGGGTGGTTTCCTTCGTGGGTTCGGTCTATGTGTTATGGCTATCGCGGTGTGGCTTGTTTTGCTGACTGGCTGTTCGTTATTGGGGGCATTCTCTTGCGTGTTGGTTGTTTTGGTTGGTTGTGTCGGTTTCTTTTTGGTGGTTTGGGTTCGTTGGTGCGTGTGGGTGTGTGGGGGCTCGTAGGTGGGCCAGGGGGTGGGTGCGTGCTCTGAGTGATGATTTGGTGCGGGGGCTTGTGGGGGGTGGGTTGGGTGTTCCGGGCATCGGGCTGTGCTTTGCCGCTTAGTCGGGTGGGGCGTTGGGGTGGCGGGCGGGGTCGCGCGACTAGGCCTTCTGACTGGGGCGCTACTGGGGTGGTCATGCCTTGTCCGCTTATTGTTTGTCGATGTAGTGGTCGGTGGTGTGTGTCGGTCGCGCATCGCGGTTCTTTGTGGGGGTTCGTATCGGAGTGGTTGGGTCGCTGCGGCGGGCTACCGTGTGGGTTGGGGACTTCTTGTTGGTTTGTCGACTGTGGCATCGGTTCTGCTGGGTCTGGGCGGTAATCTGTGCTCTTGCGGGTGTTGCTGGTCCTAGCGCGTGGGGTGCTTTCGTGTTTGCGTCTATTTGGTTTCGTTTGGCTGGGTCTGTGCGGTGTGTCGGTGTTGCGGTTCGGTTGGTGGCTTTAATTCTGCAGGCCGGATTCGTGTGATCGAGGGTGGGTGTCGCTGTGTCTCCTCTTTTTGGTTGTGTTTGCTGGCGGTTCGTGGTTGGGGTGTTTGGGGTTGGGTTTGGGCGCCTGCTGTGTTTGCAGTCGGGGTGCTTTCGTCGTGCATTTGCTGTCTGTCGTTGTGTTGTCGTGTCTGTGTGGGGTTGATGGGGGGTGGTGGTCGCCGTCGTTCGGTGTATCATCGTTGCGGGGTGTGCTTCCCATTTTTGCTGTGCGTGTCTGCATGCGCTTGTGGTTATTCCTGCTTTCTGGGTCTTATCTGGGGGGTCTCTGCTATATGGTTATCTCAATGCTACAATCCGGGTTGTTAGGGTAGAATAATGATAGATCTAGAGTGTGATACTGGGATTGCTGCTCCATGTTTGGTTCGGTAGTGCTCTTGTTGCGGACGCTGGGGCGCGCGATGCGGTCGCTGCGAGTGTCGTTGCTGACGGTTTGGGTGGCGGATATGATGTGGCGGCCTTGCTTCGATGCCGTGTGCTGTTTTGGGTGTGCTGCTGTGTGGGGTTTGGGGTTCCCGTCGTTGGTGGTTTGGTTTTCTTATGTTTGGTAGGGATTGTGCGTAGTGTTTGTTGTGTGGGTTCTGTTCTGCGGTCGGGGGTGGTGGTTGCGTTCCTTACCTGTTCTCTGGTCTTTCGTAGTGGGGCTGGCGGGGTTTGGGGTGTTTTGTGTTTGGCCTTATCGGGGCGCGCGCCGGCGGCTGTGGGGGTGGTGTGGGTTTATGGCGTAGTTGTAGTCTTTGTCCGCCGTGGCTGCGTCGTGGGTTGGGGTTGGGGGTGGGTGGTGGGTGGGGGGTGGTTGGTGTTTTTGGGGCTAGTGTGGGTGTTTTGCGGTATATTGTGTTTGTTGTTGGTTGGGGTTGTGCCGTTTGTTCCGTTGGTGCTGTTCGTCTGTTATCGGGTTGTGTTTGCTCTGTTGGGCCGTATATGGTGTGGTCGGTCGGGGTCTTTCGTTTGAGGGTGTGGCTGTGTGGTTGTGTTGTGGTGGGGGTGGCGCGTTGGGCGGGGGGTGGGGGTGTGTGTTGGGGGGTGGTGTTTGTGTGGTTGTTTTGGTGGGTTTTTGTTGGGGGGTTGGTGTGGGTTGTGGTTGTTTTGGTGGGGTGTGGGTTTTGGTTGGGTGTTGGTGTTGGGGGTGTGGCTTTGTGGGGGGTGGTGATACCTGGGTGTGTTTTGGTTGCGGTGGTTCGTTTTGGGTTTTGTTTCGTGCTCGCGTGTTGCGGCGTGGGGGGGATATGTCTTCTGTGCCTGGTGCTGGTGTGGTGGGTTTGGTGATGGTGGCGCGTGGGCGTAATTTATCCGGGCCGATTCATCATGTTTTGCGGATGGTGTCGTGAAGGGATGGTGTGCTCTTGTGTGTGGTGGTCTGGAGGATTCGTGCGGCTTCTGTCGGGCGTCGGCTCGGGTACTGGTTGGGGGTGTGGATCCTCTTGGCGTTCTGGCTCTCTGAGGGGTTAGGGGGTCCTTCTGCTTTTGTTCTTTCATCGATTCGTATGAACCCTCGGTTGCGGGTGTGGTTCCATGGGTGCTTTGTGCTCTGCTGTCGTGCAGCCGTTTGGCACCCGCTTTTGTGTCGTTGCGTCTGGCCTTGTGGCTGGTTCGTAAGCTATGGCTTTTTCGTGTGGGGATCGCGTGGCGGAGGTGTTGGTGTGTCGGGGCTTTGGGGTTCGAGCTCTTTCGGACTCGCTAGTGTCTGGTGTCTACGGCTCGCCAATGCTCGATTATTGCGCGTCTGGTGGTTCTCGTGTATGGTGTGGGTCCGCTGTTGTCGGGGTGTGCGTCGAGCTGTTCTTGCTGGGCCTTCTGTGGTCTGGGGATTTGTGGGGGTTTGGTTGTGTGGTGTTCATGGGGGTAGGGTTCGGGGGCCTGGCGACCGTTCGGAGCTCTTTGGGGTTGGCTTTCAGCTTGGGTCTGTACGATGTTCTCGTCGTCGGCTAGGTTAGGCACGCGGGGGGGGCGTGTGTCTGGTCGTTATTGTTCTTGGTCGTCTCGAAGCTTGGTGCCGCGGGATAGGTTGTCGTGGTGTCTGTGGCGTCGCTTGGTTGGGGCTTTCTTTGCCTGGATTTGCTTGGGTTGGTGCCACTCAGGGAGAATGGTTGGAAGCTGTGGTTTCGGTGGGGTTTCGTTTTGTGGGCGCTGGGTGTCCGTGGACCGGGTGGTGTGTGCGCGGGGGGGGGTGGCGGTCGTGCCGCCGGCCAAGCGCCTTGCGTTGCTGCGGGTGGGAGTGTGGGATGTGTTGTTCAGGCGTCGGTACGTGGTGCGAGGTTTCTGGAAATTGTATTTGGTCTGGTTTGCGTATTCATGCGAATTGGATAGGGGAGTGATATTAGCTTGTGGGTCTGGTCCACTCCCTCTCTTCGGTAGGTGTGCCGTGGGGTTTCTGAGGGTGGGTGGTTCCTCTGGTTCCCCGGGTGTTGGCTGTTCGTGCTTCGCGTGATTGCGGGCCCGCGCGATGTCTACTAGTGCTTGGTAGTCCGGTGGTGCTGTGCGGGGGTGTTTCTCGCGCTTCTTGGTCTAGCTGTGCGGCTCTGGATGGGTTCTTGCTACGTGTTCGGCTGCGGTGTGGCTGTGTGGGCTGGTTGTTTCGCTGGTGCTTTGTGACGTCGTGTGTCGTAGTGTGCTCATTTCGTCTAGGAGTCGTCTGTTGGGCGTGCGGGGTTCTCTGTGGGTGCGGCGTGGGGTGGCTATGTTTGCCGTTCCTGGGGGGCTGTCGGTGGGCGGGGGGCTTTTGATGTTGTTTCGCGTGGTCGGCTGGCGTCAGCTATCGGTTGTGTTTTTGGCAGTGTGGCTGTTGGCCCATTGGGCTACATAGTGCTTGTTGTTGTCTTTGTTTCATTTTGCTAGGAGGGTGCGGGTACCGTAGTTTCTGTTGGTGGCGTGGGCTTCGTGTTTCGAGGTGGTTTCTGGGGGCGCGGGGCTGGTCGTTGCGGCGCGGAGCTGTGGTCGATTGGTCGAGTCCCGTCGGGCGGTGCGTGTCTGTGTTGGGTTTTCGTTCGGTAAGCTCGTTCTCGTGGTCTGGATAGTGTATGATGTGTGTCGCCGGTATAATGTGAATGCCGCGCTCTTGGTTCGGTGTTTGGGGGTGTGTGGGGGTGGGTGGTCTTTTGTTCGGCTCGTCCTGTGTGTCGTGGTGTGGTCGGAGGTCGTGCGTTGCTGTCTCGCGTTGTTGGCGTGTGGGTTGCGCCGCTTGGCCTCCGCATTGCGCGTGTGTATCTTGTCGTGTCGCGCTGTCTCCATTAGGAGGCGACCCGCATACTCTTGGTTTTCTCTGACTGATAGAGTGCCGTGCGGCGGGTGTGGCGCTTTCCTCCTGGCTGGCCTTGTCCGCCTGGTCCTGCTTTATGGTGCGGGTGACCGGCTTGTGGCGCTGGTTCACTGGTCCGCTGTATAGGGGGTGGCGTGCTTGTCGGCGATGTGTGGCCTATGGGGTCGAGATGGCGTGATTGGCTTGTTGGTGAGGCGCAGGGCCTTGGGGTGGGTGACGTCTTCTGGCCGCTGGTGGCTGGCTCCTCCGTAGGATAGTGGCGTGGGTCGTGCTTGTGCCGGGCTTGTGGGGGGGTCTTGTGTCGGTGGTGCTTGGCGTCATCTCGTCTGATCCGTTGCGCCGCTGCTTGGACTTTCTGCGCCTGGTCCACGTATCTCTGGGCTACCGCGGCCTTGCCGGGCGGCGCGCGTCGTCTCCCCCCTCCTTTCGGGCCGTCTGGGTGGTGGTTATGAGTGTGGTATAGATTCGGTGGATAACCTACGTGATCATATGTAGATTGCAGGGATACTGGTCGCTGCGTTGTGTCGCCTGGATTCACACCGGTGTTCGGGCCTAGAGGTGTCCGGGCTCGTGTCGTGTGTTGGGGCCTCCGCTCTTTACCTGGGATGAGAGGTTGACAATGGTTCTTTCATCGTGCATTCGAGGTCTTGTATGGTGGGGCTTTATCGCTCCGTGGGGGGGGGTCTGTAGTTTGCTGTTGTTGGTGGGTGTGTGGGGGCTTGTGTTGTCTGGGGTCTAATTGGCATTGCTCGTGGGGGACTCCATATGATCTTGCATGGGTCTTGGGTGTGTTGGGATCGTACCTTCTTTCTGGTGGGCATGGTCGTGGGTTGTTCGCTGTGTCGGCGTGTCTGGTGTGGGCTTTGGGTTCGCTGGGGTGTCAGAGTATAGCACCAATGGCCTTGCGTCTTCGACCGTTCTATCGGCCAGCGGCATATGTGCCTGCTGTTTTCGTTTTATGCTGCCGGCGTGTCTTGCTGTGTCGTTGATTGTGCTGCTGGCTTGTGTCGGGTCGGCCGGGTCTTGTCGTTGGGCGGGCGAGTGCTCGGTCTTATCGCGGGGGTGCGTTCGACGGGTCGTATTGATCTGTGGGGCGGATCATGTGGTCACTCTGTCCGTGGCCGCTCTCGGGTTTTTCGGGCTTCCTTTGGTTTGGGCTTTGGCGGTGTGGGCGTCTCTATAAGTTTGCCCTCAATTGTCGGTTCGTGACCTGTGCCTCGGTCCGGCTAGTGTGTGGCCCGTGGGTGGTGTGTGGCTGGGCGTGCGATAGGCCTTTCTTAGCTAGAAGCCGATACTGTGTTTCCGATATTTGGTCTGTCAGGTGCAGACGGTCCTCTGTGTTTTTCTGAGGGTTCGGCTGCCGCCGCCCCGTACCGGTCTCTCTATGGGTGCTCCCTCGCTGCCTGCGTGGTGTCCGTCAGGCTTCGTCCGTAGCTTGCAGCTCCCAGCGGCAGTCGGTGCGCACATTCCATCTGCCGCTACTAACATAGCGAAACGTGTGGTGAGTGTATTAGACTAAGAGTATAGTAGGGTGGCGGTTTCTTGTGCTGGGGGCCGACGGGGCCGGCTTGCGCGTTGCAGCTGCGGGCGTAATGCGGGTGTTCCCCGGCCGGCTGTGCGAGGGTGGGCCCGTGCTCCTCGTTGGTCGTGGTTGGTGGTGTGGGCGTTGCGCCGTGATAGTTCGGTACCGAGATATTTGTTGGTGCCGTTCGGTGCGGAATCTTTCTGTGGGTGTCGTCTTTCTTGGGTTGGCTGTTTGCCCTCTGCCTGTCGGCACTGACCTGGGGCAATGTCTCTGCGCTGGGATACGATGTTCGGTTGCGTGTGGGGTGTGGGTGTCAGGTCCGATAACTGCATCTGTTTGATGTGGTGGCTAGCCTGTCGCCTAGGCGCGCTTCCATAGTGCCGGTGATCCGGGTAGGTATATAGGCTCCGAACTATCGGGATTGGCGGGGATCATTATCTTGTGCCGGGGCGGGCGTTTCCTGCTGGGGCCGGGCGGGCGTTTTCAATTATCTTGTCGTCTGTTCGTAAGCCGGGTGCGGGTCCTGGCGCGTTTATTGAGCGGTCGTCACTTTGGGTGGGGGGGTCCGTGTGGGTGCCGGCCGTCTCTAGCCGTGTGCAGGTCCAATCCGGTTCGTCAGGTGTCAGCGTGGATATGGTCATGTTGGAGGCGCTTCCTGAGTCATCCCTGTGGGAGGTGGATGCGTTTCCGTGGTGTGGTGGCTTCTTTGGGGGTGAATGGGTGTCGGATGATCTTGGGTTGGCTGTGGCGCTATATAGGTGTTGTGTGGTTGTTTTTAATTGTTTCAGGCTGATCGTCGTGTCGCTACGAGATCCGGGGGCCTGGACTCGCAGCGGGAAGGCCTGGCTGCGATGTTTTTGGCGTGCCAGCAGCGTGCGTTCGGGCGCTACCTAGACCCAGGTTGCTTTGCTGTTCCGCCTTGGCATTAGTGTGCCGCGAGGGGCGTGGAGTTGGCTCATGCCCGTGGGTCTATTGGGGGGTGGGGTCATGGTGGGGGGTGGTGTGTGGTTGGTTTGTCCAATCTCTGTATTGAAATGTCTGTGATTTATCGACCCATTGTTTCCCTCTGCGGCTTTTTGAGGGGGAGCCCGCGGGTCGGGGGATCTCGCGTGTGTGGTCGGAATACGGTGTGTGGAGGGTTTGCTGTCGCTCGGAGCGGTCTGGGGGGTGGCTCTGTGTGTGGTGGGCCTATAGTTCCGTCTGGCTGAGGCCCGATAGTTGATGATGGGTCTCGTTGTTCTTTGGTCCTTTGTGGTTTCGCTGTGGGTGGTTTGGCCTTGGTTGTTCTTTTTGGGGTGGTGTGGTCGCGGAGTGGGTGTTCGGTGGCGTTTGCGTCGTGTTGATAGTGGTGGTGCGGGTCCTGTCGTAGTGTGGCCGGGGTGGCATTTCACGCTGCTTGAGCTTGGGGTGGTCGGGGCTTCATGCTCCGTGGGCTCGTCTCTTGGGTTTGTTTCTCATCGAGGCGTGGCCTGTCTTCGTTTCTGGTCATCCGTTTTTCGGGGGTCGTTTGGTCTGCTCTTGCGCTGTAATCTTGCGTAAGGTCGGAGGCGGCTGGTGGTGTCGTATGCCTGGGGGGTGGTGTTCGGTGTGCTGTGCGGGTGGGCTGATCTCTCGGTCTTCCTGTTGTTGTGGTGTCTGGGGGGGTGCATATGGACAGCTCCAGCGGGTCTTGTTCGTCGGGGTTTTTGTGGGGGGGTGGGTTCGTTTGGGTTCGCGTTGCTTGCGGTTGCTGTGTCGCGTTGTGGAAGTCTATCTAGTGATGTTGGTGGTTTGGGGGTGGGTGGGCCGGCTGCTGCTGCCTTCTTGTCGTTCGAGGCACCATGCGTGTGTGGTCTGTGGTTCTCGTTTGTGTGCAGGTCTGTGGTCGCGAATGCGGGCTGTTCGGTCGAGCGGGTCTGTTGCCGGCCCTCGGCGCATGCTTGTTGGTGGGTTGCTCGGCGTGGGGTTGTGTGGTTGGTGGTTCGGTCGCGCCCGGGTGGTCGATCTGTGTCCGGTGCGGGCTGGGTGGCTTCTTCTGGTCGACTCTCGGTGTCTTCCTTCTCAGTTCTGACTGATATTTCTCGTTCCGGTGCCGGTCGGGTGTTTGCTGCGGGTGCGGTTGGTTGGGGTGTGTGCTCGATTTAGCTCTTTTGCGCTCACGTCTGCGGCTGCTGTCAGGTAGGCTCGGCACGGCCTATTGAGGTTCTGCTAGGTGGGTTCGCGGGCGGGGTCCAAGCGTCGTGTTCTCCGTGTCTTGGATTCTTTGATCCAGCTGCTCAGCTTGTCGCGTCTCGCTTTGTGTCTAGGGTGGTGGTTGGGCGCCTCTTTTCATTTCCATCTGTTTGTTTCAGATTCTGTGCGGCGAGTGGTCGGTCTCTGTGGCTCGGCGGCCGCGGCGCTGGTGGCTCCGGGGGGCGTTCCGTATTCTTTGTTGGGTTTCTGTTGGTGGCGCGGTTATTGCCTTTCGTCGATTGCTCTCTGACGGTCGGCCGCTTATTAGCTTGCGCGCTGGGTCTGTGCCGTCTTGGGGCCTGGGTTTCGTATGGGACGCTCGTGGAGTGTCTGTGGGGTTCGTTGGCTCGGGGTTGTCGTTGGGCCTGGTGTTCGATCTCTTTTCTGTAGGCCCCTGTAGGTTATTGTATGGGTAGGGTTGTTGTGGGGGGTGGGGTGTGGGTGGGGTTTTGGGGGGGTGTGTGTTGTGGTGGGGTTGGTGGTGGGGTGTGGGTTCGTGTGGTCTCTTCTCGCGTCGCTATCGTTTGCAGTTGTGGTGGTGGGCGTGGGTGTGGGGGTTTGTTGTTGTCGGTCTTCGGTGGGGTTGTACGTCGGCTTTTTATGGCCGTTCTGATGGGTTGTCGTGTGTCGTGCCGAGTCTTCATTTTTCCTGTCTTCTGTGATATTTTTGGTTCTTAGCGTAGATTGCCAGCTCTGGTTGGTAGTGTTGGCGTGGGATTTGGTGTGTTGCGGGTTGTTGTGCGGCGTCGATGCTGGTGGGGCGTGTGTTTGTGGCTTCGTGGCGGGCACGTAGTGGTCCTGGCGCTTCCGTTGGGCGTTTGTGTATTTGTGCGGCTTGACGGGTGTTTAGGGCCGGGTGTTGGGTGTTCTTGTTCCGTGTGTGTGGCATCTGTCAGTTCTGGAGGATCGCTCGGCGGGGTCTACCTAGGCCTTGGTCGTGGGGGTTGCGCTGACTTCGGGGTTCTGGGGTGTTTGTGTGCAAAGCTTTTCGTGGTCGGCTTGGCTATCGGGTCTGACGTAGGTGTCGTTTTTGGGTTGTCGGATCGGGTGATACTGTTTTTGTGTGCGGTGGTATATTTGGTGGCAATCCTCTGGTTGGGTTCTGTACTGTTGCTCGTGTCGTAGGTGGGGGTCTGATATGTGATCATTCGTGTCGTGGGTGTTCGCGGGGGCCTTACAGGGTGCCGAGCTGTCCTCCTGGCTGTCTGTGTTTGTACTGCCGGGGGGCTGTGTGTCGTCGTGTGTTGGTGGGCGGTTATGGTCGTTCAGGTGGACCGTGTACAATGCGGGTTCTGTGTTGGTTCGTACGGTGTTGGCCTGCTCGCACGCCGTGGGGTTCCTGTGTGGTCTCCGATGCGTGTTTTTGGGTGTTGCTGGCCTTCGCGTGAGGGGGGGGTGGTTGGGTTGGTGGGGTGTGTGTGCTGAGCTATACGGTGTGTCCGGGTTGTGGCCGTGTGTTGCTGGGGCGGGGGGTGGGTCGGTTGGAGCTTAGGTTCACGTGTCTGGTGGCGTCGCGTGTGGGGGGGTTTCTCGGGGTGGGTGTGCGTTTTTGGGGGTACGCGGGGCGTGTCTGTGTTTGAGGGGGGGGCGTCTTGTGTGGGGAGGCCGATTGCGAGGTGTTTTCGGGTCGTGGGGTGGTTTCTCGGCGTTTGTGGTCGGTGTGTTTTGGGTCGTCTCGTTGCTGGTGAGGGAGTGGTGTCTGCGATTCGGGTTGCGTTTGGGGCTCGAGTGGAGTTATAATGGTTCGTGGTTTGTGGCGTGTGGGGTTTGGTGTTTGGTGTGGTTTGTGGTGGTGTGGGTGGGGGGCTCTTGTTCCGGTGGGCGTGGGGCGTCTCCGGTCACTGGGCTGTTTGGGCGCGTGGTTTACGCGCGCATTCGTGGCTTGCGTACCGCACGTGTCGTGTGGACGATGGTACGCTGGTCGGTTGTCGTATCTGGGTGTGCGTGTTCGGTTGTGGGTCGTCGAGAGTTTTTGGGCCAGCTGCGTGGGTGGGTTTTGGGTTTTGGGTTCTTTCGACTCATTGGGGTGGTTGTTTCTTGTCTGTCGGTGGGCGGGTGTGCATCCTCTTGTTTGTAGGGGGGGGTGGGGGGTTTGGTGGGGTGGTGGTTGTACCTTTGGTTCGTTACTAGCTTTGCACGGGTAGGGGGGTGGGTGGGGGTGTGTTTTGGTTGCGTGTGTCGGTTTGGGGTGCTCGTGTGCGGGGGTAGAGAGGTGTGTCCTTGGGGGCGTGCCTTCTCCGTTTCTTGCTTGGGGGTTTCGTGCGTGGTTCGCGGTAGGTTGGTCTTTCTGTTGGGTGGTGGGTCTGTTGTGGCTTGCTGTGTGTGTGGTTGTGTGCTGCTGTGGTTGGCGTGTTGGTCGATTACCATGTCCTTGTGTTGCCGGTGTGTGTTGTGCTGTGGGGGGTTGGTGTGGTTCAGGTGGGGTGTTGTCGTTGTTGTGGGTGGTTGTGGGTGTTTTGGTGTTGGGTGTGGGGGTGTGGGTGGTTGTGTTTGGTTCGGGAGTTTGGGTTTTTGGGTGTGTGGTGGTTTGTGTTTACTGTGAGTGTGCGGGCCTCGTTTTTCTCGGTGTGTCGTTGTTGGGGGGTTTGGTTGTTGTTTGTGTTTGTGTGTGTGTGGTTTCGCGGTGTTGGGTTTGGTGGGGTGGGTGGGGTGTGTTTTGGTGCTGGGCCGGTGGTGCTGGTGCGTGTTGTGGGGGTGGGGGATGTGGGGGGGGCCGGGTGGGGGGGTGGCGTTTGGTGGTGGTGGTCGGGGAGTCGGTGTGGTCGGATTTTCTTTGTTGCGTGTCCTCTTCGTGGGGTCCGGGTCTTCTGTTGGACCTTCGTGAGGTTGGTTCGGGTGGATTTGCGGGCTCCGTTGGTGTGTGGTGCGCTCCGGTGCTTCGTAGGTGCATCGTCCTTGTGGTGAGTCATCGTTGGCGCTAGGATCTTTTGTGGGGGGTTGCTCGTAACATATCATATAATCGAGGGGTGATTGTGGCTTGGTAAGAGGAGAGAGTATTTATATGGTCTAGCGTGCTCCATGGTGTCGCATGTGTGCTTTTCGACTGGGACGCTGTTGGGTGTGGCGTCCATTGGGGGTGTGGCCCTAGGGTTCTCGTTCGACGGGTGGCGGTGTCTGCCGGGCCTCACTTCTCGGGCTGTGTGGTGGCGTGTGTCTGTGGTGCCGCTGGCGCTGGTTGGTAGGTGAGGAGGGTTGCTAGGGTGTGTGTGTGTTGTGGGGTGTGTTGTGGGTTATTGTAGGGTGGTTTCTTTTCTGTTTGCGGGTGCTGGGGTTTTTGGTGTTTTGTGGGCGGGGTGGAGGGGCTTTGACGTGTCTTTTGGGTTTTCGGTTGGGGGGGGTGGGGGGTTGTGTGGGTGGGTGGGGGTCGGGTCACGGCTGGTTGGTGTTGCTCGGACGGGTCCGGGGGGTCGGTTGGTGGTTCCGTGGGCTCTTTTGTTGGGGGAGTGGTTGGTTCGTGTTTAGGTGTAGCGGGGTTTTGGTGCGTCTTGTCCGTCGGCTTGTTTGGTGGGCGTGTTTGGGTTCAGGGGGTTTGGGTTTTTTCGGTGGTAGGGTGTGTCCTGTCCGGTTTTCGGTTCTTACTGGTGGGTTCTGGGGTCTGGGGGTGCCGTGGAGGGTGTCTGCTCGCTTTATGTTGGGTGGGGGTGTTTGTGTGTTGGTGTTTGTGGGCCGTCGTCGGGGGTGTGTATCGTGTCTGTGTGTGTTGCTCGTGGGTTCTGGGTGGTGGTGTGTTGCTCGGGTGCTGCCGGGTGGGATGGACTCCGGGCGTGCCTTTCTTGCTAACTGGAGCGGCTCTATATCGAGGTTCATTGGCGTGATATGCCGGCAATGTATTTGTTGTGTGTCCTTGGCGGCTCCCGTGGTGCGGTGAGTTGTAGCCACGGCCTTGTACGTCGCTTATCGGGTGGGTCTGCTTGGGTGGGGGGGGTCGCGCGATATATATGGTTCTCGTGGGTGTCTATCCGCGGTGTTTGGTGTGTGCAGGTCGTGGGCCGGTAGTGGATACTCTGGTGGGCTGTGTGGTGTCTCTGGGTGTGGGGCGGGGCAGGTTCGTTGTTGCGTCTGTGTACTGTTCGTGGCAGTTGTGAGGTGGGCGGCGTGGGCTTCTGTGTCGGCGTGTGGGGGTGTCTCGGCCGGCGTTTTTCTTGGGGGTGCTGAATGATCTTAGGTCTGTGTGCTGGATGCGTCTGTGGGTCCGTTGGGGGTGTGGGTTGTGTTGGGGTGGTTTTGGTGTCTGCGTTGCGACTAGAGTGACTCCTTTATTTGTGTTCGTGTTTTTTGTATTGCGTGGGTTGGTGTTTCTCTGCGCTGAGAGCGGAGATATGTACGCTTGGCTTTTTTCTTCATAGCGCGTCTGTGGGTTTGCGGTGGGTGGGTGTCTCGTCTGATGCTGTCGGGGCTGGTTCTCGGGTTGATCGGGCTTTCGATTGGGTGGGTGCTATGGATCTTCGTTTCTTGTTTCGACCGTGTTGCGGGTGGAGGTCGCTTTTGTTGCTGCTTGCCAGTAGCGGAGGGGTCCTGGGTGCCTATGCATCCCTTCGGGTTTTGGCGTATCGTTGGTGGCGTCTGGCGGTAAGCTTTGTGGGGGCTCCGGTGTATAGGCGGTGTGGGGGGTGCTTGTTTGTTGTGTTCCTTGTGTTCTCCGCTTGTGTTTTTGTCTGCGTCCGGGTTCTGTGTGTGCTGGTGGGGGGTGTCATTCGTCAGTGTACGGAGTGGGGTATCGTATGTTGTTGGGTTGTTCTTTTGGGCGGGGCGGTCTGATGGTCGGCTATCTTCGCTTGTGGGCTTGGTTGGCTGTGGTGCTGCGGTTGTGTGGTGGTGTGGTTCGGGTGTGGCTGCTGTGGTGGGTTTGGTTTGGTCCTGTGGGGTGGGCCTTGTGACTTTTCTTATCGAGGGACTCTATAGTGTGGGGGTATTGGGTTTGGCCGTGCGGTCGTAGTGGGTGGTGGGGTGCGTGAGGTGCGAAGCTAGAGTTTTGTGTGGTTCGGTGTTGTGTGTGTGGTGGGTTTGTCGTAGTCTTGTGTTGTGTGTTGGGTGCTGATGGTGTTGGTCTTTCGTGTTTTCGTTAGTGCCTTCTGGCCCTGTGGTTGGGTGGGCTGTGGTCTGTGTCGCTGGGTGCTGGTATGTTTTCTGGCCCTCGGCAGTTCGAGATCATGTGCTATGTAGCCGGTTTTTTCTGTTGTCGTGTGCTGGTATACGCTTCCTGGGCGATCTCGCTGTCGGTGTCTTTCGGTAGTCTGTGGCCGTTCGTGTCGGGGTGCGTTGCTGGCTGCTGACGCGGTCTGAGTTCGCATCGACGGGGATATTGCTCGGGGGGGGTCTCGTGTCGGGGGCGTTTTTGCCTGGGTTCGGTGGGGTTGTGTTGGGGTTGGCACGTGGGGCGCTGCTGCTTGGCGTGTATTGGGTCCGGTTGCTCGTTGCGTGCAGGGCGTAGTGGCTGTTTGGTTTGTGGTTCAGGGGCTGTGGGCCGCGACGTTGGCGACAGAGCTTTGTGAGCTGGTGGGTGTTCGATTTTCATAATGGTGGGGGGGGGGCGGGTGTAGCCTGTTGTAGTCGTGGGTTTTGTGTTGGTTTGCGGCGGGGGGGGGTCTGTTTGGTGGCGCGTATTTTTTGGGGGTGGGTTGTGTGTTTCTGGTGGTCGCGTGTCGGTTTGGTGTGGTTCGGTTTTGGGTTTGCTGTGCGTGGGGTCGTTTTTGCAGGTGGGCTTGTTTTTTCGAGGTGGGTTGTTTCTAGTCTTGGTGCCTTTTTGTGGTCTGCGCTGCTGGTGGCGTGGCGGGAACGGTGTTCGGTTCGCTCCGTTGTGTTTGAGATATATTAGGGTTGGGGTTTGGTTTTGGGTTTTGGTGTGGGTGGTGTTTTGGGGGGGTGTTGTGTTTTTGGTTCGCCGTAGATATGGTGATATTTGTCGTGCTGTTTGTTGGGGCGTCGGGGTGTGCATTTGGTGTGTGTTTGTTGTCGTGTTTGGGTTGGTGGTTCGGGCTTGGCCTGGGTAGGTGCGTTGGCCGCTGTGGCCGTTTAGCGTTTTGTCTTGCGGTGTGGGTCTGTTGGGTGCTGCCGTTTTCGGGTTTCCGCTGGTGTGTGGCCCTAGGAGGCGGCTAGTGTGTCGCGGTTGGGGGGTGGTGTGTTTGTGGGGTTGGTTTTGGTGGTTGTGGGGTGGGGGTGGGGTTGGTGGGGTTTTTTTGGGGTGGGGTTTTGTGGTGGGGTGGTGGTTGTTGTTGTTGTGTTTGGGGGGTTGTTGGGGGTGGTTGGTGGTTTGGGGTGGTTTTTTTTGGGGGGGTGTGTGGTTGTGGTTGGGGGTGTTTTGTGGGGGTTGGCGTGTGGCTTGCTCGTCTGTGAGGGGTCTGACCCGTGGTCGTGGGTCGCTTCTTGTGGTTGGTTCTTGGGTCGGGGTTGGGCGATATTGATTGTGGCTCGGCGGTTGTCTGGTGTTGTCGTGCTGTGTGGTTGTCTCCAGTGGGGCTGCTGGGTGGGAGGTGGCGTTCTCGGTTCGCCTGTTGGCGGGGCGTCTCGCGTGCTGCTGTCCTTGTTGGGTGGGCGAGTGGTCTGGAGGGGGGGTCTGGGTCGGTTGTGTTCTGCTGTCGGGTCTCGTTAGTTGTCTGTGGTGATTGTTTTTTTGGTGGGTGGTGTTCGCTCGATTGTTCTGTTTTTGGGGTTTCATTGGCGCCTTCCGTGTGTACGGGCTCTGGTGGGCTCGGTGGCTTTTGGTTTGGCTGTTGGGGGGGGGTGTGGGGGTTTCGGGGTGTCGGGGTACTCTTGGGGTTCTGGGTATATTACGGTGCTGGCTCTTGGTTTGGTGTCCGTGGGTGGTGCTGTTGTTCTTCGTGGGTCGTGGTGCTGGGCGGGCAGTTGGTCTTCGGACTTCGGCGCCTGCGTCTGGATCTCTCGCCTGGGTCTCCGATGCATGGGGCTAGCCCGTTGCCTGTGTCCGCCGGCGTGCTCGTCGGTTTCGTTTCTGGCGCTTTCGTGCAGGTGTGAGCTTTTTCGCGTGCGTTCCTGGCCGGAGGTTCCCTCTCAGGGGTGTGGGTGGTGTTGTTCCCCCTCGTGTTTTTCGCTCTCAGGTTGTCCTCTCTTTTGTTGGCGCGGGTCCGCCTCACCAGTGTATCGATTAGGTGACAATGGTTCAGTGGCGCTATTGCATTGGGTCTGAGTGGTGTCTTGATTGGGTGGGGGTCATGTTTCCGTCTTGTAGGTGGGGGGGTCGCTCTTGCAATCATGGCTCGGGGGGGTTGATCCGAGATCATTGGGTTTCTTGTGGGCGGGGACGATGCGTCTGGATTCGGGGGGTTGTGGCTATGGGTCGTGTTGGTTCTCTGTTGGGTTCTGGTCGGGTCTGGGTCTTGTGGTCGTCTGTGTTTCAACAGCGCATGGCGCGGCTGGTCTGGTCTACTTCTGGTTTCATCTCGGGGTGCGCCGTGCTAAAGAGGTTCCGGCTGGGGCATCTGTTCAGTTCCTGCTGGTGGTGGGGTGGGTTGTCGGGTGAGGTTGTTCGGTTTGCGGGGCGGCGTCGGTGCGGTGATCTGCTGGATGTTGCTTGGGGCCTTGCGCCGGTTCGCGGGGGCTTGCGTATTGTGGCGCGTCGGTATGCGCGGTTGGGTGCTTTTCCGCACGCTTGTACATTTTGCTAGCGTGTGGTTGGGCGTTATCAGGGTTGCACTGCTGTGTCTTCCGCTGTGTCGTTGGTTCGTGTGCTTTGTCTCCGTTTTAGGTGCTTGTGGCGTGGGGGTGTGGGCGGTATATTGCCGGCTCGAATAGTTCGGTTTTCGGATCCTGCCGTGTCTGTGCCTGCGGCGGATTGCTCTGCGGTTTGTGTGCGTCGGGCGCTAATTGGGCTCTCAGCCCGAAGTGCTACCCCGTGTACTCGAGGGGTTTTCGTGGTTCTATGTCTAGGGTTACTATGTCTTCGTTGCGATGGTTTCTGGGCGCGCCCCAGCGTTGGTACCCCTGGTGAGGTGTGGCCGTGTTTGCCTCTTGCCTGGGCGTGTGGTTTGCCCTTGGTGTGTTGTGTGGGTTGGCGGGGGGGGTGCGTGCGGTCGCCGCTATGCTTTGCAGCGCCATCGTTGGGTCCGTCTTTCGCCGTGTCATTCCATCTCTCTCATAAGCATACAACATGTTGTCTGGAGTGTAGGTGATGGGGTTAAAATGGTAGTCTATGATGATGTCTGGCTGGCGTGCGCGGTACGTGTGGGTGCCGTCTTGGGGGGTTTGGTCTTCTTGTCTTCAGCTCTGGCTGTAGGCTTGGGGCGACCCGGCGGCATGGTGTGTCGTTGCACCGTCTGGGTCGGTGGTGTTTGGGGCGTTGTTCCGGGTCCTGGAGTCGAGCGAGTATTTTCCTGCGTGTGCATCGATCTTTCGTTGGGTCGGCTTTCTGTGGTCTGTGGAGTGCCCCCTTGGTCGCCGGTGCTTGGGCATCGTGAGTGGGACCTTTGGTGGCAATCGGCCGGATACAGCGGCATTGTTTCCTGATCCTTGGGCTATTTGAGGGGCTATCTGTGGCACGTTTTGGTGTGTCGCATGCTTGGGTGGACGCTCGGCCAATAGCCTATATACATATGTGTGAGCCCTGATAAACTGTAGGGTAGGCTGTTGACAGTGATTGTGTCGCTCTTGGTTGTCGCGTCTGGCGGGCGGGGGGTGCGTTCCTCGTCGCGTGCGTGTCAGGCCTCCTTGTGTGCTGCTTAGTTCATACTGGCGCTACGTCGGGCTCTCCCTGTTGCGTATCCGGGGCGGGTGCTTATATGCTCAAGCATGTGCGATTTTGCTAGTTGGGGGGGGTTTGTATAGAGGTGGTTGTTTGGGCGTGCGGAGCCCGGACCTCTGGCGCCCTTACCCCCTCCTGTCCCTTGGTACCGCGCCCACCCTGGTTTCACTTTTCGCCTGCGGCTTCCTCCCTGGCCGTTTTCCCTGCCCGTATTGCTTGTGCCCTTCGTGGGTCGCGTTCTGCGATGTCCTGCGCTGGCCGTCTTTTTCCCTGCATGAGTTGCTATATGTAGCTGCCTCTCTCACTGATGGGTTGATGATGGGGTTGTATTTCAGTTATAGTTTAGGTGGTATTTTTTATATTTGTAAGAGTTGTTGGGGGTTGGTACGTTGTAATAATTTTAGGTGATTTTTGGGGGTTTAAGGTTTTAATAATTGAGATTAGATTTTTTACAACCCCGCGCCGCCGTTGCCGCTTCCCCCCTCTGTCCTGGTGTGGTGTTGTTTGGGTTTTTTTTTTGTGTTTGTTGTTTTGGTGTGTGTGGTTTGGTGGTGGGGGGTGTTGTGTGGGGGTGGTGTGGTGTGTGTTGGTGGTTGGTGGGTGGGGGTGGTTTGTTGTGTTTGTTTGTTGTTGTGGTGTGTTGTGGGGTGGTTGGTGTGTTGTTTTGTTGTTTTTGGTGGTTTGTTGTGTTGGGAAGTGTTAGATAGGGGCATTGGTTTGATATAAGTTTGTGTTGGGTGGGTGTTGTTTTTGGTTTGTGTTGGTTGTGTTTCGGGTATGGGGTGGGTTTATTTGCGTCCCGCCCGTGCCTTTTGTGGTGGTGTTGTGTGGTGGGTGGTTGTGTGGTTGGGTTGTGGTTTTTTTTGGGGTTTGTGGTTTGTTTTGGTGTTTGTTGTTTTTTGGGGTGGGTTTGGTTGGGGGGTGGTTTGGTTGTGGGGGTTGGTGTTTTGGTTTGTTGTTGGTGTTTTGTGGGTTGGTGTTTTGTTTTTTGGTTGTGTTGTGTGTTTGTTGTGTTGTGTGTTTTTTGTTTTTGGGGGTGGTTTGTGTTTGGTGTGTTGTGGGTGGTGTTGTTGTTTTTTGGGGTGTGGTGGTGTTGGTGGTTTTGTTTGTGTGGGGGTATTGTGTGGTTTTGTTGTTTGTTTTTGGTTTGTGGTTGGTGGTTTTGTTTGGTTTGTTGTTTGGTGGTTGGGGTGTGTGTTGGGGTTTGGGTTTTTTTGTGGGTTGTGTTTTTGTGTTGGTGGGGTGTTGTTGTTGGTTGGGGTTGTGTTGTGTGGGTGGGTTGTTGGGGTTTGTTTTTGGTGGTTGGTTTTGGTTGTGTTTTGTTGTGGTTGTTTGGTGGTTGTTGGGGTTGGGTGGTTGTTGTTGTTCGTTGTTGGTGTGGGTGTGTTGGGGTGGTTGGGTTGTGTGGGTGGGGATCTTGTGCGGTGGCGGTGGTGTTGCCTGAGTCAGCCGAGAGGATTGATTTGCCGGTCTTCGGTGTTTTTGTTAGGTAGGGTTTTCGTGAAGAGGGTTGCGTCCATTTTGGTGTGGTGTGTTTGTGTATATCTTTGTTGCTTGAGTTGCTGCCGATTCCGATTACCGGGTGTGTGTGCCTTGACGTATGGCGAACTTTTCGACCAGTGTTGGTGGTGCCGCAGTTCGGGTCGTCGTCTTCATCCTGAACCTCATTGGTTGTCTCTGGTTTGTTTCTCGGGCCGTGCCGTGATATTTGCCGGGCGCTCATAGGTTTATCCGTGTGCTAGTGTCAAGCCCCATTATCGTGAATCTGATCTTGTGCGGATGTGAGTATACCGTGGGGTGGGCATTGGTTTGGCCCTGCTCCTTTGTTATGTGGGTTGTGACCTCTGCGCTGGTGGACCCTTTTTGGTCTGATCTTATACGGTGTGTTGGATGGTCGGGCGTACGCCGCGCGTGTTCCAGTCTCCTGGTGTTGTGTGTTGTCGGGTGGGGGGTGTGGTGGTGTTGGGTTGTGTGTGTTGGGGGGGGGGGTGGCTCGCGAGAATGGAGACTATCTTCGTGTGCTTCGCGGCCGGTGTAGCTGTTGTCGTGTTTGACCATGTGGTCTTGTTGGTATCTGTTCGCGCGTAGGGTGCGTCCTGGGGGGTCTTAGGGGTTCCGGGGGTGGTGGTAGCTATATCTTGGGCGGATAGCGGTGTTTCTGGGGCTCCTAGTCCTTCGTCGTTTCTTTGTTGTGTGTTGTCGGGGGGCAGTCAAGCCGCCTTCGGGGGGGGTGTCCGCTGGGTCGTTCTATGGCCGGTGTCTTCTGCCTCTCAGACTTCATTCTAGGGCGTCCGTTCGGCCCTTCGTGGTGGTGGCTCGGTTTCGCAGAGGGCCCGGCGCTCGGGTGGGCCAGATTTACGACAGTGCTTGCGCATGGCTGGTTGCTGGCCGTCTGCGGCTTGGTGGGCTTGGGCGTGGGCTGTGTGTGTCGCTCTTGGAAGGGGCTGGGACATCGCTGTGTTGTGTGTCTGCGCTCTCTTGCTTCGTTCTTTAGCTGTACGTTTGGGGGTGGGTCTAGGGCGGGGTGTTGGCGGGGGTTGGGTGTGTGGGTGTGGGTGTGGTTTGGGGGGTGGGTTCCTTTGTTTGTTGGGCAGTGCGTCGCGAATCTTCTGTGTCGTTCCTCAGTCGGTGCGCCGTGCTCTTTGCTTTTCAGTCGTCGGGGGGTGGCAGTCTGTCGGCTTTCTGCCCTGTTTTGTTCATCTTGTGCCGTTGCGCTGGTCTGGTCGTTCGTGGCGATGCATGGGTCGGTTGTTTCCTGTCAGCGACGTGATGCTGTTGCTGCTGCGGTCCTGCGTGGCGTCTGCGCGGGTGTCTTCTATTGGGCCTGTTCTGTGCCTTATCGCTTCCGTGCTCTGGTTGGGTGCGCTTTACGCTGCTCGTGCCTGTATTTCTGCTAGGGTGGTGCCTGGGTTGCTGCGGCTAGATGTGCTCTGTTTCGGGCCGTTCTGGTGTTGATGACCTTCGCTCATTGCTTGGGTCGCTCCTGTGGTGGCAGCCCGTCGCCTTGCTACCTCTGACTCCAGGGATGGCGTGCGCCGGTGGGGCTGCTCGTGTCTGTGCCGCTCGGGGCTGGCGTGGCCTGGTTTTCGCTATCGTCCATGCTTTGGGCTGCCGATCCGTTCGTTCGATTGGGCGTGGGCGTCTTGGATCGTTGTTTCTGCCGGCTAACTTGCCCGTTTTTCTGCGGCTTCGGTTGGTTGTGGTTGGTTGCGCTGTGTGTGTTTCGGAAGATTCCGTCGTTTGCTGGCTGGTCTTCGCGTTGGTGTGCTGGCTGTTTGATTGGTGCCGGCAGGTCAGTGGGCGGGGGTAGTCTATGGAATATTGAGTTTGATGGGTGGTGGGGGTCGTGGTGTGCGTCTTGTGCTGCTCTTGAGGCTCTGTGTCATGTGGGTGTGCGCGTGGGTGTGTCGTGGTGCTCGGGGGGGTGGGTTGGGCGCTGACGTTCTGGTTTTCGGATCTCTGTGGTGTTGTGGTGTGTTCGTAGTGGGTTGCGTGATGCGCGCGAAGATTCCGTTTCTCGGCGGTTTGCGTTTGTGTCGAGGCCGCCTATTCTCGTTCCACTCGCTTTGGGTCTTGGATGTGTGCTTTGTGGGGGGTGCCGTGCGGTGTCTACTGATAGCCCGCTGTGTTTCGGCCTTCGTATTATGGTCGGTCGGGCGTACCGGTCGGATGTCTGTGTTTGTTCTGTGTTGCACCATGCTAGGCGCCTGGGGTGTCGGATGTCACGCATGTCCCGGTCGTGGGCCGTCATCTTCGTTCTGTTTCCAATCTTTCTGTTCGGTCTCTCATTGCGTTCGATTGACGTAGGGTGTTTGTGTGTCGATGATGTTGTGGCGATGCACCAGTGGGTTCGAAGGTTGCCGGGGGCTAGTGCTTAGTTTTCGGAGTGTCGTTGCCGCCGTGACAGCTGCGATAGCTGCTCTGGGGGGGTGTTGGCGTCGGCGCCTGATGCGTGTTGTTGGTTACGCTTGGGCTCGCTGTTCTCGTTTTGTGTCGAGCGGGTCCCTGATACCGACGTTCGTGTTGGTGTCGTGTTTGTCGACGCCGATCCTGTACCCTTGGCCGCCTCTGTACGTTCTTCGCCTCAGGGTCTAGCTAGGTACGCCGGTGTGTGTCGTGCGGACGCGGAGCATCGGGTCGTTGGCGTCCGTTGGGTTGTCTCGTGTGGCTGATTAACTGTCGTTCGAGCTGGGGGGGGGTCTGTTCGAGGCAGATCTGATGGTGGGTTCTTCGTTTGGTGTCGTGTCGCGTTGGTGGGCGCTGAATCTGGCTCTCGGCTCTGTGATTATACTGGGCGTGGTTCTTTCCTGCCGGGCGGGGCTGTTCTCCCATCGGGGGTCTCGGTGCTCCGGTACCGCTGCACAGGGTCTCTGACCTCTAGGCTGGTGGCACGGCGGAGCGGGTTTATTCAGCCGGGCTTTGTGCCACTGGGCGGTGTGGTCGGATCGCGAGGTGTGGGGTGGGGGGTCTCGTCTGTTGTGGTGTCGGGTGTTCGGGTCGAGGCCGTACCTTTCTAACGGTGGGGGTCACGTGGCGGTGCGGTCGGGGGGTTGTTTTCGGGTTATATGTGACTTCGCTGCTACGCGTCGCGCGTCATGGCGGTCGTCGGCGGTGGGGGGTCGGTGATGTTTCTTGTGTTCGAGACCTATCCGGTACGACTTCTGTCCGTCTGTGCGCTTCGGCGCGGTGGGTGTGTTGTGTCTCTCGCGCTTTGATTCTTTGTGGGGGTTGTGGGGTTGGTGGGGTGTTGTGGGTGGTGTCCTGCGTTGGGTTGCATCGGGTGCGTGCGCGCTTTTTTCGTGTCGCGTTTGTTTCGCTGGTAGCGCTTCGTTAGGGGGGCCGGGGATTTGTGTGCGTTGCTCAGTGTCTTGCGATGCGATCGACTTTTTGTGAGGGTCTAGGCTAGTTTGGCGTCTCT
>Ga0179593_1450670_pt1 | contig 22668 bp, 27 predicted proteins | sample CZODoug2_1_08_16_FD_185931 | JGI IMG/M metagenome (GOLD analysis project Ga0179593, IMG submission 185931) | Vadose zone soil fungal communities from Angelo Coast Range Reserve, California, USA - CZODoug2_1_08_16fungal (PacBio error correction) | ecosystem: Environmental > Terrestrial > Soil >...
GGGCTCGCAACCTTAAGAAAAACAACTGTGGTGGAGAGGCTGACGAAGAAAGGTCAAAATGTCAAGGATTTTGAATCTAATGATAGAAGAAAAGTTCAGAGCCCAAGGCCATGGGGTGGAGGGAGATACTCAATTACCTCTCCGGGAAGCCGGGGGGAAGAGGGTCGAACTTTTTGTAGCCGAGTGAAATGGCGGAAAAAAAAAGCAGGGTCCAATTCTCTGGAGAAGGGAGGGTCGGGGGAGGGATACATAAGATGTGGCATCTTTTGGCGGAGAGTCTTAAAAATTTGGATAATGACTGCATTCCGGAAGGAAAGAAATCCCGGGGAGTTGAGGAACATTGGATCAAGGGGTGCCTTTGAAAAATGGAAGGCTACTCTTCGGGGCCGTAAGAGGGGGATTAAAGGGGAACGTCGCTTGTTGCATCTAGCTACTGGGTAGAGCAATCGACTTGGGCCCAAACTAAAGAGAAGGATTGTCCAAAAAGGCCGGGAGGGTCGTCAGAGGTGTTTCGTGGCAATGGAGGGCGGCATGGAACTATCGGGGTAGTACATGGGCTGAGGACGCAGAGCTTTCACTGGGCACATGCCACATGAAGGTCGGGGCTTGGGTGTGGGGGCGAGGCCACCCAGAATGGAAGAAGTGGGCCTGAAACAGTAAGGGAATGAATGGATGGGAGGGAATAACACTAGAATGAATGAATCCGGGGGGGACGAAATTGTGTATTGTTATTAAAAAAAGTTTTAACAATGTAAAAATAATTACTTTTCCGCATACGAGTGGGGGGACTTGCTAACGAAAACGAAAGAGGTAGAAAGCATAATAAGAGGGAAGAAAATGGCTTAAGTGGAGGGAGGGAAACAGAACTTTCCTGCAAACTTCAGTAACTCTCTGATTACTGGCCGCTAGGGTGGTTTAGAAACTGCCGAGTCGATCTAAACACCCCCCGCTAGAGGTCAGGTACATCGCACCTAAAGAAGAGACGTTCTGGGGCCATAGTGCATAAAGGAATAATTATTGAGAATCTTGCAGCTAAAAGGCACCTTGTTGGGGTCGGGGCGAATCCATCTAGTAGATTGCGTCACGTTGGTACAAACTGAATTTGGAAAGATCGGGGGGTGAAAGATCTAGGGACTTGCTGACCGGGAAGGTCACAATACATGCGTTAGGTCAAGGTCTCAAACCCTCAAAGCAGGGACGAAATATCCAGAAGTTAAAGGGGGACCATTTACTCACCCGAGTGCAGGGATTCGGGCTGGGAAAGGCATAATGAGGGGGGGTCTCATTCGGTATGCCCTGAGCGGCCCGGGGGCGACTAACGGGGTATAGGAGGAGGGGGATTGGTTCAGGGGCAACACGGGATGCAAGTTCGCTCGCCAAGGAGGGGGATGAGGAAAAGACTTCCAAGGGGATCGTACGACGCTAGATCGGTGACCGGCAATTCGAAGGGAAAAAAATTCATCAGAAAGTGGGAGTACTCTATCTGTGCGCTTTAAACGTTGATTCTCAGAACCAGGGCGAGACCCGGGCGCGGGACCTCCACGTGTGGGGGGCCAAACTTTGGGAGAGTCGGAGAGACAACCCAGAAAAGGGCGATGCATACGTCGACTTGGTGCTTGGGGGGTAGTAGGATTTGGGAGGATTGGCAAAACAGGGAGAAAGCTCGAAACATGGCACGTAATAAAAAAGAAGAGCTATGATAACACTCAAAGGTACAAGAGGGCATCTCCGGAGCGGTCAGCGGGGGGCTTAAATCGCTCTTCGAAGATGCAGTGAAACTGGCTGGCATCGCCAAAAAAAGGGTATCTTACAGGAGGTATAAAACAGACCCTGAGACTGTAGGGAAAACCAGTGCTCACCCTGTCTCGAAGAAGGCGGCCCCCTGTTTTGGAATCACCAGGGGATGGTTGTGCGGGGGGTAATCGGTCGTGTGACAATGCCGCGATTGCCGCTTGTACAGGTGGCAAAGAAAGAGGGGGGCCGGCGGCCGATGGCTCTTCTAGCATAGTCCCGGGGGCCGCCTGCATTGAAGTGCAATTCGGGGTGTAACACTTCTCGGCACAAAGAAAAGTTGTTGGTTGGGAGGTGAACGCGATTTAAGTTAAACACGTAGGGAGGCCTCGCCTAGGGGCTGGTTTACACACAAGCTGCAAACTAATAGGCCGTTGGAAGGAAGACATGGCCGTCAGAATAAATCGGGGACGGGCTCTTACTGGTTGAAGTGGAAGAAGGGGCAGGGAAGGCTAACTCTTCATTGGCGGGCTGTTTGCCGGGAGGGCGCGTGGCGGGGGCCAAAGTAAAAGGGGGACGTGATTTCTTGCAAAGGGGGGGGGAAAAAAGCACCTCTTCCCTTCTTGCAGGAAAAGGGTGCACTCGTTTAAACAGTGGCTCTTGGGGCAGGGCGGGGGGGTTGGGCACCAGGATTTCTCACAAAAGGAAGGAAAAATCTCCTGCGAAGGAAAGGCAAAATACCTGTGGGATTGTTTGCGTATTCACATGGAAAGGTGGGCTGTTGGGGGGGGATGACGCAACGAAAAAAAGAAAGGGGACGACGATGGACTTAACTCTCTAACAGAAAAAAAATCAAAAAAAACAAACCGAAAAACCCTTACCCCCGTCCAGGCAAATTGAACGAATGCAATACGGGAGGGCAAGTGGGGGGCGTAAGGGGGCTCTAATTACGGAAAGAACATACGGAGGACGGTAAATTGATCGAAAGGCCTGGAGAGAAGAAATCCAGTCAAGCGGGCAAACGACGCATAAGACGCAACCACTCATAAGGAAGAGGAAGAAGGAGACAGCAAGAATTGTACTCTGAAGACGGAGACCACATTATCTGGGGGATTACTCGCCGGAGGGGATGGAGACGAGGGTAAGAGATGGAACGCGGGAAAAACGACATCTCGGATGGTACTTCATGGGATTGCTCAGGGGGGGACTAAAGAAGGTTATTGTGAGGAGGACAGGGACAAAAGGAAACCTCACCGGAGGTCATGGTGTGATTGCTAGAGGAAAAGAGCAGGGGAGGGAGGAAGTGGGTAAATGAACTCATCGAAGATACCACAAGAAAAAAACCTCAACTTTTGACAAAATGGAAAAAGGAGGGGAAATAGGAAAGTTGGAAAGATTGGATAAACGAGAGCTAGAGAACACAAGAGCCTCAGACTGGTGAGGAGGGGTCTGGGAAGGAAAATCCCGGGTCCTATAGACGTTGGAAAGGCAAAGCTAGGGGGAAAGATGGAAGGTTTTCCGGCTAGCGCCAAAAGGATTGGGGTCTCGGCCTAGGGGGGATCCTCCGGCCCCAGGGAAAGAAAAGGGGGCCACTTTTCCGGGTTCTCCAGAGGGAAAAAGAGAGGGGAAATATAGGAGGGGAAGATCAGAGAAAGAAGGCTCACGTAAAGTCCAACAGCTAAAATTTTCACATTCCGCGGGGGGGGGGGAGAGGGAGAAAGACAAAAATTGGAAAAAGCGCTTTTTCGTGGGGACTGTAATGGGTGCACTTCGAAACTGGAAAGGACGATCAACAGCCTCAGAAAGCAGGAATTGTCTGGGAACGAGGGAGAGGCCGGGTAGGGTTGGTGAGGGAAAGGGGTCCAAACAAGTGCCGGAAGTCACAGGGGAAAGAAGTCTTCATCACAACGAAGTGGTGAATGGAGGGGGATTGACCGTAAGACTGTGGGCTGTGTGTCGCACAGAGGGGAAAGAGTTTGTTTAGGAAAAACGGAAATGAAAAGGAAAGAAAAATTCCGAAGGGACAAGACAACCCATTTGTGGGAAATGGCTGGGGGAAACAAAAGGAATAGGACTGTGGGAATCTGTGACCAAAAGCGAGAGGGAAATTCGAAAGGGGCACCTCACCGTCTGTCTGCAAACGACAGGGGGGGAAGCTACAGCCCTTAAGAGAGACGGGACATTGAAATCGCCACCTGAGAGAAGCGTGGGGTCCTTGTTTCAGAGAGGCGTATTTCCCGCTGGTTGAAAAAACGGCTCTCGTCAGAAGGCTCAGAGGGAGGGGGAAAACGTTTACCTGGGGACGTGACAATCAAACGGCGGTGTTGCGAAGGCTTGCTCGACGTCGCAGAAAAGGGAAGAAAGCGCCAGAAAAAATAAAGGGCCTATGAACAACCGACGAGGGACTGGTTCAAGGGATATGGCTGGCATGTGCTTTTGGCGGTGGGGAGTTTCAAAATCATTAGACACAGCAGAGGTGGAGCCCTGCAGGAGGGGGGCGCGGAAAAAAATGGAGCCATAGGAAAAGAGGAGCATGACGCAAAAAATGCGGAGGAATGGAGAAAGGGGACTTGAACGAAAGGAGGGATGAGGCGACTGGAGGCGTTCCGATTACGGCTTGCGGGGAAAGGGAAGAGGCTACACAGGGGGATTGGGATGGGTTCCTCAAGGGAAAGGTTGAGATGGGAAGTTTTTGGGCGCCTACATGCGGCGGTCTTATGAAAAGGAAGGGTGTTTATGTGTTTTTCGGGGAAAAGGGAAGCGAAAGGGCGTCGCCACCCACGATATAGAGAAAAAAAAAAAACAGAGGAGAAAGAAGAGGGCAAGGGGAGCTTGGGGAACAGGGAAGGGGGGGAGGGTCGGAATTCCCTAAAAACACAACAAAAATGAAAAACCGGGGGGGTAATTAACGCCTTCTATGGGGAACAAAAAAAACTACCAGAAACGGGAAAGGGAGTGGGAACAATCAAAAATAAGCGGGTGGGAGTTCCGTTACAGGGGCGCGTGCTCGAAAGAAAGCGAGAAAAATACGTTCAGCAACAGCGACCATCATTCAAAATTGAGAGGTTGCAAACGTCACGGGTGCCATCACCAGGGGGGCATAAACATTGGTTCTATGGTCTAGAAGAGGTGATCCAGGGGGGATTAAGGATACACCCGCGCCCAAGAGAACAAGAGAAAAGGGGAAATGGTCGTGAAGCAAATGAATTCCAAGTCCCACACCGGACATGGAAAGGGTCCCAGCATCATAAAAAAAGGGTTTGCAACGGGGGTAAATAGGAGGAAGTAGTGGCGAGTGGGGTAGGGGAATGTATCGGGGGCAAATGCACGCCCCCGGCGAACGAAACGTCTTGGGTATTTACCGACCAAAGGAACCACAGTCAAAGCCTATTGCCAAGACGAAGTCAGTTTGTTTAAATAAAGGGGGAAAGACGAGCAAAACAAAGGGAACAATAAAAGCAGATAACAGAAAGGGGGGATTTGATGACAAGGCGTCAGGAAATTCGAGGGAAGTCAGGGGAGTCTTGGGGAAGACTTAGGTTAAAAAGGGCCGGATGGGAAAGGAGTCGAAAACCAAAAAATAATACAAAAAGTACAGTTACAACATCAACTGTAACAGACCAAAGTTCCGAACATAAAGGGGTGCTGAAGTGGCCCGCTCGGAAAGTGTGTGGTGCAAAACCATTGGGTAGTGGGGGAAAGAACGCAACAGTCACGGCGGCTTAAGGAAAAAAGATACCGAAGACCTAAAAACAGAAGACCAATAAAACAGATTCCGGGCAAGGGGGGGCTGGCTGCGTTAAACTAATGGTTGTTTTGGGGGGGGGAAACCAATACAAAGAAAAATAAGAGGACCAGGAGGAAAGGGGACCCCCATTAAAAGGCTGAGGGGTGGCGATGAAAAGACCTAGCATCGGCACGGCAAACGGAGAAGAAAAGAAAAAGGGCTAGGGTAAAGTTTTCTCGTGAGACAAGGGTAGACACACAACCCCTGAAGGTTAAGGGCATAAAAGGAACTAAGGTGGACCAATACGAGCATGAGGAGGGGTGACTAAAGAGAAAGCAAAGCAAAGCCTATTGGGCAACATATTTGGGCTGGAAAAAGTAAAAAATTGGGGGGGGGGGGAAAAAAAATCCGTGAAACAGGGCCGAGGGGGCAGGAGAGAAAACGTGCCGGGAAAAAGAAAATGCAATGGACTAGGAGAAAACGAAACTGCCATCTTCACCCATGCAAGTTGGGTAGACAACCGGACATAGTCGGAAAATGGTAAAGGGACAATCAACCTCAAGCGAAATACGTGCATCAGCTTTATCAGAATATAAGGGGGGGCTAGAAGACACGTAGGGTGAGGGATGGAAGGTGTGGTTTTTTGTTGTTTGGGTTTGGGGGTGGTTGGTTGAGGGTTTGTGTTTTGGGGGGGTGGGGGGGGGGTGGCGGTTCTTCTGGGGTGGTGGGGTGGGTTGGTGTGCGGGGGGGTTGGGGGTTGTGAGGGGGGGGGGGTGGGGGGTGTTTGGGTGGGGGGGGGGGGGGGGGTGGTTGTGGGGGGGGTGTTGGGTTGGGGGAGAGGTTTGGGTGTAGTGGGGGGGGGGGGTGGTTGGTGGGGGCGGGTCGGGGTATGTCGGTGTTTGGGTGTGGGGGGGGGGGTGTGTGGTGTGGGATGGGGGGGGGGGGGGTGTGGGGGGGTGGTCGGGTGAAACGGGGGGCCGGGGGGGGGGGTGGTGGTGGGGGGGGGGCGGGGGGGGGGGGGGGGGGGGGGGGGGGGGGAGGGGTGGGGGGAGTGGGGGGGTGGGGGGGGGTGGGGGGGGGGTGTGTTGGGGGGGGATGGGGGGGGGGGGGTAGGGGGGGGGGGGAGGGGGGGGGGGGGGGGGGGCGAGGGGGGGAGGGGGGGGGTGGGGTCGACGGGGGGTGGGGGGGGGGGGGGGGGGTGGGGATGGGGGGGGGTGAGAGGGGGGGGTGGGGGGGGGGGGGGGGGGGGGGGGGGGGGGGGGGGGGGGGGGGAGGGGGGGGGTCGGGGGGGGGGGGGAGGGGGGGGGGGGGGGGGGGGGGGGGGGGGGGGGGAGGGGGGTGGGGGGGGGGGGGGGGGGGCAGGGGGGGGGGGGGGGGGAAGTGGGGGGGTGGGGGGGGGGGGGGGGGGGGGGGGGGGGGGGGGGGGGGGGGGGGGGGGGGGGCGCGGGGGGGGGGGAGGGGGGGGGTGGGGAGAGGGGGGGGGGGGGGGGGGGGGGGGGATGGCGGGGGGGGGGGGGGGGGGGTGGGGTGGGGGGTAGAGGGGGGGGGGGGGCAGGGGGCGTGGGGGGGGTGGGGGGGGGAGGGGGGGGGGGAGGGGCGGGGGGGGGGGGGGGGGGGGGGGGGGGGGGAGGTGGGGTGGGGGGGGGGGGAGGGGGGGGGAGGGGGGGGGGGGGGGGTGGGGGGGGGGGAGGGTGCATAGGGGGGGGGTGTTGGGCGTGGAAAAAGCTGTTCTGAAAAATTTTCTTTCATCTAGGGGGGGGGTTTGTGCGAAGGTTCGGGAAAAGGTGCCACTTTGAACTCAAGTTAGGGCGTAGGGGGATCGGGTTGAGATGGTGTGGTGTACCTTAAAGGGGGAGATAGGGGGGGGGGGGTTGTTGGGGTCGGGGGGTGCTTAATTGTGGACTTTGGCACGCATGGGGGGAGACGGAAAGAGGTGAGGAGGGGAGGGGGGGTGGTTGATAAAGAATAGCATGTGGTTAGTTCAGAGGGGAGAGAGGGCGGCACGGTTATGATGAAGGGGTAGGGGCGCCAATCTTCGGTTTGGAGCCTACTACAGCGGCTCTCTCTCTCCTTTCTTTCCCACTAAAATTACTTCTATCCTAGTCCCTTACCCTCCCTCGTCTCAAGCTTCTCTTCTAGGTTAGGCCACCCGCGAGTCCCCGAGCGTGGATAATCTATGCGACCGCCAGGGGTCTGGGGGAATGTGCCTTGGCTCCCTGTGCCGGGAGGGGTTTAGGGCTGCCGTGCGGCAAGTACGAATGCGGGACATAAGGGGCGGAGGGAACAGAGACAAGGGGTCGAAACAATGAAGACGGGAGGGGTGGGGAAACTTGGGTGGGGAGGGGGGAGCGAAAAGCGGAAGTGGAAGTGAAACGGGGGACATAAGTGGGGTTCCTGGCTCCGACGGGGGGTAGGAGGTAGGGCGGGGCAAAAGTGGAACGATCGGGGGCGGGGTATGGTACGTCGTATTTGGCGAGCCGGGTAAAACATATGATAAGAGGACCGGACACGCAGTCAGGAGGTAATGAGGCGAAAAAGGGAGGCGTGGAGAAGGGGCTTTGGTGTCGTCCCAAGGTAAGGACACGGGGAGGCCGAAGAGTAAAAGCTGAGCCAATATAGGTAGAGGGGAATTTTACTCTTCAGAAGAAGTGTCGGGGAAGGAGGCAACGTCACTGAGAGGGGAAGGGGGTGCGACGGGAAGAGGAGAAAAGACTGATGGCTTCAAACCGATAGGGGAGAGACTATAATTACTACGGAAGGGAGGGGGTCAGTCAATAAAGACCGAAAATCCACGAAGCACTATCAGTGTAAGGGACCAATGGGACGACGGGTGTGCACGTGAGGGGTTCTCGGACAGAGGAGGGTTAAATTTAATGGGGGGGGGGAAAAGCACCCAAAGAAACAAATGATTTTCTAACAAAAGGTCGTGGGGTACGTACGGATTGCTGCCCGGTTAAAAGCTGCAATGGCAGACTTCAAGGCCAACCAATTTAAAAAAAACTGCAAAAGGAAGGCAAGTGCTCGAAGGAGGGCAAGAAAGCTAAACTGCCATCGGCAACGCAGACCGCGCAGGAAAGGCGCTGGGAAAGATGTTTGTCGGGAGCCACTAGGTCAAAGTTCACTGAAACGGGGGAAGGAAAAAAAGGATGGATGAAATTTTGAAATAAGAAGATATATGTGCTATGGGTTTGGGGGGGAAAAAAAAATCTTTCGGAGGAGGGGAAAGAAGAAGAGTATCAATCATCGGAACACAGCACAGAAAGGGTCGCCGGAGGTGAGGGGGTGAAAACAACATTACAAGCGTGAGGGGGAAATAAGAAGGGAGGAGAGCGTAAAGTTCCGAAGGTAGGGCCCGAAAGAGGAAAAGTGTTCACACAAAGGGGCGCAGTGTCAACCAGGAAAGCCCCAGGCTTGATAAAAAACCAATACAAAGGACGGGAAAGGAAATCGCCAAGGAAGCAAAAAAGAAAAAAAGGAAGACGTGACCTTCAGACAGAGGAGCTAAAAGAACCTATACCTCTAGAATAATAGAGCGGTAGGGGAAGAAAGGTAATTGAGAGAAAGGATTTTCAGGGCCTTGGCAATGCAAAGAAAACTCGTAAAGGGACCAGATCGAATGTAGTCGAAAAGGGGTGGCATAAGGGGGAAACCCTAGAAGACGTGGCAACCTAGCGAAGAGAACTGGTGAATGGAGAGCCTAGGCAAAAAGGAAGAGAAGAGGTAAATCCAAGGGATTAATTCCTGGGTTAATAAAGGAGGACATCTCGACGTCGTATTAAGGAGCACGAGAATATCCGACTCCCCTCCCTGGAAAAAAAAAAAAAACGGGTGTGGGGGAACCAGGGATCACACCTCAAAGGGAGGAGCAGGCGCTTTCATAGGGGGGGAGGAAATTTGACCTGAAAGAAACGCTTAATCTGAAAGTGGGAAGGCCCAAAGAAAGAGGTCAGAGTCAATGGCGAGGCGTGGGGGTTTGACCCTTCTAGGGAAGGGGAAGCATGAAATAATTTCCAGTGGGATGATAGGAAAAGAACAGCAACCAGAGAGAGGGCCAACCGGGAACACATCATGGGAAACCGTTGGGACAGAATAGATGTTGAAAAAAAATGTACCAAAAAAAGGGGACGATTAGGAACAAAAAAATCCAATTATGACGTTCTCGTGCAAAAAGACGGATTGCGTAAGGGAGAGGCCTTAAAGAACGCGGGGGAGCAGGGGAGACTCAACAAGGAGGGAAAACCCTAAGGAGTCGAATTGAAAAAAACAGGGAACCTTATAAGATGAAAAGAAACGACTCAAAACAGGGGAAAAAAGCTCGGAAGGAAAAGGGGGTAGGGGAAAACTTCTTTTTGAAGGGGGGAAACGTCCAAGGGGGGGGGGGGTGGTAAGCACAGAATAAATACACAATCGGAACAAAAAACCAAAAAAGGCGGGGAGACGTGGTACCGTATTCCAGGCAATCCCGGGGTAGAGAAGAAAAAAAAAAGCGGAGTGGTTTTTTTCCAAAAACACGCCGTATAGAATGAGGGCCGGCAGGGGAAAGAGAATGCCGCGCTGAAACTCAAGGCATACTACATAGAAGGGAAGAGGGAGAGGCCAACACGCACAAGCAAGAGGAAAATTCTGAATGAAAACCCTTAGCGGGATGGGAAGTCGAATTGAAAAAAGAAACATTAGGGGACAAAAAGCAAGTGACCAGGAGGAGAGAAAAAAGGAACCCTTCTGCAGGAGCAGCTCGCTTAAGAAACAGTGAAAACAAAAAGATCCCAGTTATGCACGTCCGGGGGGGTGGGGGGGGGGAAGACGGGAGGGATCTCCGGGAGAAATCGAATAAATGAAAAGAAGCAAGACGTACTCTGATCAATAAAAAAAGTAGCGCACCTGCGTGGTGGAAGGGAAACGGCGAACAAAAAAAACAAGTTAACTTCCGGGACTTGGGAAAGGAGAAAAGAAGGGATGGGGCTTACATCTTCTAGCTAAAGGAGGCCAACAAGGATCCTTGAATTCTGGAAAGATTCAAGAACCGCACGAGGAAACAACGGATCAGGGGCTAAAGCAGAACAAGGATTGACAGGGGGTTTCGGGAGAAGTTGAAGGTTATAACTTGAACGAAAACCTTAAACAAAAGCTGAGGGGGACGGTGAGGGGCCAAGTACAAAAAGAAAGGGGGGCTGGCCTTTGTTAGGGAGCGTCAGTGCCATAAGTTACTAGGGGCTGAGTGACACGCGCAGAGGGAGGAGGACTCCTCAAAAGCAATTCTACCCATTTTTAGAGAGAGGAAAAAAAACTCCGGCCGTACGTACAGGGGACGGGTAAAAATAAAAAAAAAAAAGAAAAATTGATAACAAATAATTGAAAGACCCAACGATCTGGGGTAGGGGGAAATGAGAGTCGGGGGCCAAAATCAGGGACACTTCCCTTTATTTGCGTGTATACTCAAAATACGAACTTTTCACTGGTGGCGGGGGGGGTTCGCCATACGGACAAAATCGGCGCTTCAAATCGAAAGGAGGGGAAAAATAAGAGAGCAGGGGAAGACGGGGAGGGGCGAAAAAAGCATAAAAACGGAGGATCGGGTGGGGGTTGAGAATCAACCGTTCTCCGGTGGAGGAAAGAATCCCGAAAGATCGGTTCGACGGAAACGGTTGGGAGGAGGTGTTGGAGCATGATAAAAAAGGTGAAGAGCGCCGTGAAGAGGGAGGATTACGTTCTAGCAACACGGGCGCAGGGGACGCAGTCACGACCTCCGGGTAATCGGAAGGAGGGAGAAATCCTTAGAATCGGGTACACCCGATCCGGTGCAGGCGCTGAATTTGTGAAAGGAACAGAAAGGGGGGGAACAGGACCATACCTACGCCGGCAGATCAGTCTATCCCGAGGGGAATCAAAAAAAGAAAAATTTGGTTGCGTAGAATCAAAAAAAAGACCATCATCGTTGGTGGGGCTGAGCTACGGGGCAGAAAGAAAGGAGAGTGTATAATCTGAAAAAGCGGAGAGGTGGGGTAAGGAGGGGAAGAAAGTGTGCCGGGGAAAACCAACTAGGGTCATCGAAGGGGAGAAGAGGCAAACTGGTGGGTCACTCGGTCCATCCAACAGGCTAGGCATTTCTTTGAAAGCTCGCGAAGGAGGAGGGGTCGTGAGACGTTCTTTTCAGTTGGTAGGGATGAGAAGGCCTTGACGCTGTCAGTTGCCTGAAAGGACCGTACGGGGGTAAAGGTGTTATCGGGGAGGGGAAAATGTATGTTAGTCTTCTCTCTCCAGCAAAAGTGATTCCGGGAAAAGGGGCATGTGCATTGTGCGAAAGATCGCTTAGATGACTAGCTGTAAACGAAATCGGAGGGGTTCTAGAAGATGGAGGGGAATTTCGTAAATGGCAGGGGAGAGTTCGCTACTACGGCTATAGTAGCTCTGGGTATTTTCGTAAAAGAGTCAAGAAAGAAGGCGCGATCTAAGGTAGGGGGGGGGGGGGGAGAGGAAAGACAAAAACGTGTCGGGTTAGGGGAGGAATTACAGGTAGCAGACTTATGCAATTCACAGAGCTGAACGAATTCAGGGTGAAATCGTGGTTCGTATCGGGGGGACATGATCAGAAAAGTGAGACTGGGTATGGGGCGGAAGAAAAGAGCGTTCGTATATCCAGTCTTCTTCTTCCAAGAATCTATATGAAAAGATTAGAGTCCGGAGTCTAATTGGGCGACGGGTATGGGGGAAAAGCTATAGTAGTAGCAGCAAGACCGGGGGGAGAACGGGGCGTTAAGGCAGAAAAAACGAGGCAGTAAGGTTTCTGTCAATCAAGGAGAGAGGGAACACGGTCGACTTTTTAAAGGAGAAAAAGACGTAACTTTGGGTCAAAATAGAAGGTATGAACGGTTGGGGGGATAACAAAAAACTAAGGAAAAAGGGCGTGGAAGGGGATCTTGATAGTTCTTCAGGAGGAGCGGTAGGGGGGGGGGGGGGGTGGGCACGAGAATATCGGACACATACTACTGTAAATCTGGTTCCTGTGATGTCAGGGCTAAAAACTTAGCAGCAGCTATAAGTATCAGGAGGAAGGACCGGGGAAGAAGGGGTCCGCTTGTGACCCTCTTCGAGGGTGGCCAGTGCCAAATACTTTCCTGTGCGGGAGAATTTGAGCGCCTCCTCTTAATCTTCGGCCACGGGGAATGAAAAGTTTAATGATAGGATATGTTGATTGTAGGTTGGTTCGGCCAGGAGTGGTTCACTTCTGGAGAAAAGTCGTGGTCGTAGACTGAAGAGATCTGAAGACTAAAAATATATCTTTGAAGGAAAATTATCAATAGCTAATAATGCTTACGCTAAGCTACGGGGGGCTGGGGGGGGGTGATCGGAGGCGGTAAGAGACGGGCCTCCAGGTGGTCACGTTATCATGGTCGGCTGAAAAAACCCAAGGAGAGATCGAGAGTGATTCTTATTCCTGGGACTGGTGAAAAAAGGGTCACATATCCTTGAAATCGAAAAGGAGGGGTCATGGGGGGCAATAAGGAGTCGGAAGGAGAGCGGAGAACTCGTAGGAAAACGAGGGACACAGGGAGGGCAAAAAGAACTATTACGTTGGTCTTGGAACAATTGGGTGGGTCTTGACGGACGGGAAGGATCTGGGGGTGGTTGAAGTCAAGAATACAGGGGATGTTTTTAAGGTCAATGGGATTAGTGGGAAAAGAACGGTGCCTTAAGACCAAAGAAAAAACATAAATCATGGGGAACCTGGGGATTTTCAGCAATACGTTGCAGGGAGGGATTGCAGGATGGGGTTTACGTCGAAATAAAAATGGGTTGCGGTTTGGGTGGTGGCGCAAAGGGGTGTTCCGGTCCCAGCGGTTTGCTGGAAAAAGGTGAACCGGAACAACCGAAAACGAAAAGATGGGGGGGGGAAGAGATTTAAATTAAAGTGGGGCAAGGAAACATCAAAAACCCGGGCGATTACTTGTAAGTAATACTGCCCAAAAACAGAGAAAGACCCTGCAGTGGGGGGTGACTTTGACTAGGGTAGTTAGCAAAAAAGTCAACTTGATAGAGACTTCAAATCACGGGAGAGCCAGGAGACGGCTGGCTGCATTTTCATAGGTTTAATCGGTCTCTGGATGGATAGTGTACTTTGGAAGGAACGAATCTCCCACAACAAAAAAAACACCCAAAAAAAAAAAAAACAAGAAGGGAAAATCGAAGGGCTCCTTCTTTAAAACACTAAGGGGAGGGCCCTGCCGTGCTTGGGGGGAGGGCGAATCACAAGCCAGCAAAGAAAAAAAATTAACATGACATATATTTATAAACGTCTAAAAAACTAAACCTGGCAAAAACGGCAATCAAATTGGGGGGAACTGCATTGGATAACCATACTGGATCGGACTCTTGAGTCGGGTTCTAGGTTGAAAAGCCGCCATAAAAAGGCAGAGGGGGGGGTGACATTATCGGAGGAGGCAACTAGACTTTCTGTGAAATGATCGGGGGGGCTATTTTCTAACCATGCAAAAGGAACCGGAAAAAAGGGAAAATAATGAATGACGGGAAAGAGGAAATGAGAAGGAGTCATACAAAATTATCCCACACGGGAAGGAGTTGAGGCGCCGAGTCTCTGACGTCGGAGGGAGGGCGCGGTTGAAAAGGAGGGAGCAAAGCAAAGGAATTGTCTGTTCTCAAGAAGGGAAGGATGCAAACAAACAGAGGTTAATGGTTCTTTCGGGGGCAGGAAAAAGGAACTCACCGTTCAATGGTAGAGTTGAGAACAGGGGCCAGGAAGCGTCCTCCAAGGAGGGGGCGTGGTCAAATCTTCGAAAAGATAGCGGGGGGCTCCTCACTACAAAACCTTCAAACGGGGAAAAATGTCGGACGGAATTATGATTTGGAAAGGGAAGGGAATTGGAAAAGCTCGGAGAATCCACGATGAAGCTGATGGTTCGGGCGGGCGTTCGTTAACAACGGAGCAGCGAAGTTTTTTCCTGAGAAAAGGAGGAGGGCTTTTAGGTACTAGAGCTCCGGGAGGTTTATACGAAATGGAAGTCCGTCAAACGGACAGGGGAAAAAGTTTAAATTTCTCCCAGAGGGGAAAAAGACTCAGTGGCACTCGGAAGGATGACTACGAGAAGCACGAAAAATTCTTGAAGCGTAGGAACCGCCGTAAGTATTGGGAAATTAGATTTTGGATGAAGGGGCGAAGGGAAAAAAGAAAATTGGGAACTCGAGGGGTCTGGTGCTACTTGTGGGGCCGATAGGCTACCAGTCGGTCGGGGAGAGGCCAACATAAAAGAAGAAAAAAGGACTGTGAGTGAAAAGTAGGGAGTGAACATTAAAATCGGAGCGGGGGGTGTTAAACTTTGGGCACAAAGGCAACAAAGTCCGAAGCAAGAAGCCTTACGGACAAAAAAGGTGGAGTGTCGTGGAAAAACGGGCCGAGGGGAACATCGGAAATCGGTGTTTGTTGGTTACGACAAGACCATTGAGAAAAAATTGAAAAAAAAGCATACACCCTTTGGGGAAGTGTGAAAAGGAATTCAAAGGGTGATAGGTTTACGGAAGTGCAAGGCAGCCAATCACACGCCGGAAGAAAAGAAATGGAGGGGGGGCCGTCACGATAAAGGAAGCAATCATTTTCGGGAGGCTGGGGGACGGGCCTGGTGGCGCTTATTCGATGAGGGACAGGCTCAACGGAGAAGATTTGACGTGGGGGGCAGGGGAAAGCAGTCAAAAAAAAGGGGGCGCTTCGTGCAGAGTAGTCGGGAAAACATAAAATACGCATCCTCAGACGTAGGACACTATACTCGGTTGGGGGAAGTGAAAAAGGGGGCTGGGCATTGGGGAGGTGTGGGGAAAGGGGGAAAGCTGATCAAGGGAGGAATTCCTTTTTTCAAGGCCGGAGGTGGTCGCGTGGAGGTGATCCAGGGGACGAGGAGCAGGACGCGCAAATTGGACAGGAACTGAAATAGGGGAAAAAAGGGACGGGGGAAGATAAGGGGAATGTAAAGTAAAGGGAAATTTCCGGTTTCAGGCTTCTTCTGTCCAAGTACGCATCCAAAAGGCCTGGGGAAATTCGAGGAAACAGTGGATCTGGGAGTGGGGGGACAATGGATACTGGGTAGTATATAAGAGGGTTGGGGTTTTTGTTCTGGAAACGCGAAGAGGGAACCGGCGGAGCCCCAATAAAGAGAATAGATCGCAAAAACAAAACAACAAAAAGGGGAGATTATTGATAGTGTGGCCGACGCCGGTGAGGAAGGGTTCCAAATTAAAACACATAACACAATGACGGTTTCAGTAGAAAGTTAGGGGGGACGCAAAAATCCCTGTCCGAGGGAAAAAAATTTTCAACCAAGAAGGGGGCGGGGGTTCACGTTTCGCCTGGAGCCAGAAAGCCGGGAGAAAAGAGAAAAAAGATCTAAACCACTAGGGGGGCAAACGTCACGTGTAAAAAAAAAAAAAATCCAGAAAGGGGTGAAGTGACAGGTGGCTGAGGACTAAAGAGAAAGAATTTAACCTGGATAACCACCGGATTACCCATAAGGGGGGGCCTGGGACGTGCTGGAATAAATGGAAATAACACAATCGGAAACAAAAAACATAAAACCACCCTTCTGAAACCAGGGTACGGGGGGAATTGGGGGAATTGGAGATTGATGGAGTTGTGGGGTCGAATGAAAACAAACACACCGGAGGGGACCGAACGACAGAAAAACGCAAATAGCCTAGGGCCACGCCGCCTAGATAAGGTGTTTTTCCAGCAGAGGACCTCAGCAGGAAGAAAGAAAAACAGAGTAGTATGCGCGCGACTGGGGGGGCGTAAAAAAAGACAATGGAGTAGGGTCAAACTGGTTAGGGTTGCAGTATTTTGACAAGCGCAAAAAAAAAAGATCTCACACATCCGAGTCGACAAATGGTAAATCCCGGAAAGTGGGGTGGGTGCCAAGCTCGATGGGGGGCGGTGGCAGTCCTCCTTTTTAGGGAAGGACCAACATGCTTTCCAGCGGCGAGAAGCAAAGGAGAAGGAAGTACTACATAAAAATCTGGGGTGAAGGGGAAAAACTTCTTTCTTCGCGCGGTTGTTGGTTGTGGGTAAAAAGATACAATAAAGTCGAGACGGGGGGAAGAAGAGTTCAAAAGGATAGTATTAGGGGGCGATGGAAAGACCGAGCTACGTGCTCAAAGAGGGGGACAGAAACAGAAAAATCGTAATTTTCATAGGCAAAGGGAACACGCAGGAAATGGCTTACGAAGGGACATAAAAGAGCATTAAAGGGTGAAGGGGGAAATCGAGTCATCCCAGAGGGCAAGTTTTTTCCAGAGGGAGAAAAAAGGAAAAAAATACCTCTGGCGGGGGGGCGGATTCCAGCGTGCAAGTAAAAACCGGAAGAGAGCAAAATAACTTCAACCAAAAGGGTGGAGCCGCGGGCTACGGACATGTGGCAAAAACAAAAAACCTGAAGAAGCCATCCAAGATACATCGGAATAGGGGGGAAAATCTACTGAAGGGGAAAAATTAGCGGGGCCATTGGTGAAAAGTGGAAGGTGGTAGTGAATTAGGAGGGTCGGTAGGTAGGGCAAGACCAAAAAACAGGGATCCTAGGCCAACGAGAAACACTACTGACGCAAGGGGGGGTGTTCCTGGTCGGATTAAAACCAAAAGAAATAAAGGAGGTCAGGGAATAATGAAAAAGGGAGGAATAGAAAATAGGATGGGGGGGGGACAAAGGAGTCAATCGCGCCATAAGAAAATAGCACAGCGACAGAAAGAAAATACTACTTAAATTGGGAAAGAATTGTATAATCTAAAATTCAGGGCGGTTAGGAAGTAAGCGTCTTCATGGGAAGGGGGTCTTCCTGTGAGAGAGGGCTCGTAATGGTTTCGCCAAAGGGAGGCACAAATACCGCGGAAGATGTTGAAAGTAAAATCCGACGAGACAGAAAAAAGGCTAGACGGGTCCAGCAAGGGCGTGTAACAATTTGGACGGACGGGGGGGGGGGGAGGGGTGGAAAAAGTTAGAAAAAAGAGAGCCTGGTGAGGGGGAATTGGTATACACGCAAAAAACAAGAGGAAATGGCTACTCAATAACAGGCGTTGAAATGGAAACTCGGAGAAGAAAAATTTGCGGGCGTGAGAAGAAAGGGGAAAGACTGCATAATGTCCACAGGCCGAGTAAAGGTAAAATGACTCCTAAGTAGGGGGGAAAGAAGGATCAGGATCGAGAAACAATTAGGGACCTCTCCCTTGCAGGCAACGGGAAAAGAAAAGTTGCTACATTCTCGAACAAGTGAAGGGCCACGTCGCGAGCAGTTATTGCGTGAATTTGGAAGGGGGTGAAAAAGCTTCAAACCTTGGTAGGTTGTTTACCAAAAGGACGGGCATTCAACAGAAAGCGTAGGGAGCAATCATGGCGTCTCAAAAGAAAGCCACGAAAAGATTTGATGAAAGGGTGAAAAAAACCCCGAAGTGAGAATGAAAAGCTCTTGAAAATAAGAAAGGAAAAGCCTCTTCATCGAATGGACAAAGGAGATATTGGAGGGAAAAGGGCCACAAGGAAGTAAGGTTCCACGAAAAATGAAGCAACTCACTCACATTAAAAAGGGGAAAACAAGAACTATGAAATAAAAATAAAACAAGAAAATTCTAGAACAACCTAGTGGCGTTACTGCAGATCCTCTGAAAGCGAAAACATTTATTCTCTAGAAGAGGAAGGTATTTGAAGAAGTTATTTCCTTGATGGGAACAAACTAATGATTTAGATTCCCCCTGGAAACAACTGCCTTCGACATTCCAAGAGATGTTGAAACCGAGGGGTTGGGGGGTTCATTCTCGCTAAAAACAAAAAGGCCAACATTTTGGACAACCTCGACTTGTTATAAACACTCCAGGTATATCTAACCTAATACGCGAGAAGCGAGCGTAAGACACGTGTTAAAATGCCCTTTGTCCAGAATTCTACACAGGATGCGTAGGAGTAGAGGCCTGAGGAATACATCAAAAGAATGGCAACTCCTACCAATCAGAACCGAGGATCCGAATTAATACAATGGGGGTTAATCACCCGAAGAACCCAGTCCGATCCCGGAAGGATTGCATGTCAGTCTATCGACTTTACATGGGGCAGCACTTCTTGCGGCAAAACCTGTGGTGTCAACCCGGGGTAAGACGGAAAAGGAGACCCTGTACACCGGGATTAGATGGTCAACGGGGGAAGGAAGGGTATTTGGAAAATATCGTGGGGGAGCAACCTAACCTACTTTAAGGGAGTATTGGGAAAGGAAGGAGGAAGAGCACAGATATATCGACAAAGGAAAATCAGGGGAAATAAAGGTAAAAAAACTTGACCGAAGGTTTTAGATTCTCAGCGCCAGAAACAAGGGCCCGCGCTCCGCTAGAGGACTCATGAGGCGTGAGTCGCACCTAGTGGAAAACAACTGCTTTCATGTGGGTTGGTCGGGATCATAATCGATGGGGAGAGAAGAGAATGTCCCATACCCATCGAAATAAAAGTAAAGCATACGAAGCAATGCAAGGAGGAAAAAGACATTATCCAACGGGAGAACGAAAAGGGTTCAGAATTCTGCGCCTGGGAAGGATTAGGTACATGTGTCAAACGTCCGTTGTGTGTCAAGGGGTCCCGTAAAAAACGTACACCACGCTTCTGGGCTCAGCGTGTAACGATGCTGCATCCGGTATGAACAGAATAAGCGCAGGTCGGTGGGGGGGGGGGGGCCGCGCCAACAAAAAGCCGGAAGGAGAGAGGGTCCCCTAGAATGACGATGTCCTTAACAGAGCCAAGGGGATAAAATATCAGTGAGCGAGACGACGCAAAAAGCGGGGCCGAAATTCCTTCAAAGGCGCGCATCCTGGAGGGGAAGCTCGAAGTGGAATAAACCAAAAAATCAAAAAGAAAGGCCAGAGAAATAAATCCGGCAAGTCGCTATCTCCGGGTAAAGGGAAAACGGGGGGGGAAAATTTTATTGGAACCTGATTCGGCACCTGGCCAAGGGCCGGCAATTCCTCCCAGAAGTAAAAGGGAAAAAAAAACCCTGGAAGAACTGGATGAGACCGAAAACCCACCAATAAAGTAGGAAAATATTTCTTTGGGGGTGTCCGCAAAGGGACGCGGCGACCACCGCTAGGTCGAAAAAAGGAGGAACCCGGCATTTCGGATAGACATGGCCGGATGTGGGCTTAAGAATAGCGAAAGATATGGAAAATGAAAAAGAACTTGGCTGACGGGATTAAATCCACTCATCCACGGCTGGGGGGAGGGAAGTGCTATTCGACCTTCAAAGGTTGAATTGTTTAAGTGGAATAACGTTGGTAAAAACCAGCATATAAGAAGGAAAACCACTGAGAGGGAAAAAGTGTAGCCTGAGAAATCGGTGCCTGGGAAAAGAGGGGGAACTCCTGATTATGTGAGCAAAAAACGGCGGGAAAGTTCCAGAAGGTTACTCGTGGCAGGAAAACGACCCAGGTGCATCGGAGCATAAAACCGTCCGACAGGGGGCACGAACAGTTGTTAGAAAGCACTCCAGCCAGGGGAAGGGGAAGGAATACAGTAGCTCATATGGAAAAATCAAAGACAGCACGCGAAAAAACAAAAATGAGTGCACATGTATCGTGAGAGTCAAGCCAAAAAAACGTCAAAGATCCGTGGAAATAAACTCGCAACAAAAGAAACAAAGTGTCACAAAACACAAACAGGTTTCACAAGAACAAGACCCCGAATCAAACAAAAAAAACCGTCTCAAAAAAAAAGGGGAGGGAGATGCAAAGGCGGATGGCGAACAGGGAAAACGAAAAAGGTCTTGGTCGAGTATCAAAGGGAATCCAGGGAAACTTCCGTTTCGTCAGATAAACGAGCAGAAACAGAGAGGGAGGAGCGGCGGGGGGTCAAAGGATCGCGGGGATAAATAAGTGAGACTAATCGAGGTTCCAGTTGGGACGTAAGTCCACTTTGATAATGGAAGAAGAGCAGGGCACGAGTGCCAAACATAACTAAGGGAACGTGGGACACAAAGGGATCTCAAAGAAGAGGCGCAGAACTGAACCCAAGGCACGGTACTCAGGGCCCACCCTGAGGTCAGCTGGGGGGAGGGATCTTGGCGAAAAAGCTAAAACAAATGTCAGGGCTGGCGGGGGAAATATAAAACTAAGAAAAGTTTGGGGAAAGGACGGCGCTGGCAGCAACGTGAAAAAATTAAAGGTAGGGAATAATATGAGCTAGCTGGAGTGAATCACCAGAATATGATATAAGAAAGACAGGCAAGGGAAGGATAACGCACTGGACGAAGCTTTCGCAAAAAAAACCAGGGATTAGGAGGAGCTATATGGTCAGATGCCAAATAGTTGCTTCAGACACGGCCTCGTCCAGAGGGAGCATGTCAGGATTTGTATCCTCCCCAGGGTTGGCCGCCTGGAAACGTGTGCAGACATGTGCTCTGTTCCTTTTACCACTGGAAAGGGGGAAAGGATCCAAAAGTAAGTCTCCGCGAGGGTTAATCAAGAAATGAGTCAAGGGTAGAGAAATTAGAGGCAAGCGGGGATGAAAGCCCATGATAATTTCGGCATCGGAATGGGAGAGGGCACGAGGGTACGCGCAGCAAGAAGAAGGTCCAAGAAACCGTAGTTCCGAAGCGAGGTGCTCGGGCCTTCAGGACATGGCGAGTGAGGGGAGGGGGGGGCATAAGGGTGAGGGGCCGGGAGAAAAAGAAAAGGATCGATTGCAGGGACTGGCGCAAAAAGCTATACGCCGTGGGGGACGATTGTCGGGGCGTGGAAGAAAGGGAAAACCCTGACGAACCAAAGGTACAAGGAAAAAGAACAGGAAGGGAGAAAGAGAGCTGAAAAAGTCCTCTTGAGGCAAAGGGGGAGGGCTGGATCCGTGGGGGGGGGCGTAAGTCATGGGTAATGCTTCGAGTCCGGGAGGAGTGGGGGGGGTGGTCGGGTGTGGGACAGGGCCGACCTTCTATACTCGTCTGGGGGAACGTATTCTCTGGTTAACGTACAGTCGGTGTCTCTCCCCAAGAAACCTAAGGGCGCGCGACCGCCTGCAGACATGGCGGGGGTGTGGGGTGGCCTATAACGAAATGGAATACGCTCGCCTAGCAAGGGTTTGGGTAGTACGTCGAGAAAACATCTCGGTCAAGGGGAGGGGGCAAAGGTACCACTGGGGGCGCAGGTCTTAGTTTCGGAAACTGAGTTTTCGGGGTTACGGCGAAAGATCATACAATACTGACTTTACCGGGGGGAAGGTAGAAAAACACTTCCTCAGCAGCGGGGAATAGAACAGAATTACAGTTAATGAAACCCGTGGGAACGCATTCTCTTCAAGGGAACGGGGAAGAAGGAGCGGGCGTAGGCCGATGATCCCTAGAAGCGAAACGCTACAAAGGCGGGGGTGGAATTCAGAGGGCTGAAACAAAAGGGATGGCCTTCAAGCGCCACGAGGAGTTATTCTTACGGGAACAAAAAGAAAGATGGCAAACCTATAAAGCTTGGACCCGGCAGGCAGAATGCAAACCGAAAAGAACTTTTCAGGACGCTACTTGATAATGAAGAGGGTGGTAACCAAAGGCTATACCTGGCGCTAGACAGCGAGTTTTGAAACCGGGGGCAAAGGGAAAAGGAGGTCGCTGAAAAAACTCTTCGGCATCCAATCAGAGGATGGAGTCTTGAGTAGGGGGAGACTGAAAAAAAGGTGTACAAGAAGGGAGGAAATAATCCGACACAATATTCAGAAGCAAAGATACGCGATCAGTAACTCAGAGAAGAAGCGGAATGTAAAAAAGAAAAAAGGATGGCCGAACGATTCTAGGGGGCTGGACTTGGGGGAGGTTGCTTGACGGAGTGCATGTAGTGGTATCAAGCTCATGGGCTGGTTGTCGCATAGGGGGGATGACCCATCCGCGCTTAGCGGGTCCCCAGTGCTACAAATCGCGAAAGGTTAAATTTAATAGGACGTAAAAAGATCGCGTCAGTGCCCCCCAACCGTCCGGGAAATTAATTAGGTATGGAAATCCGGGCGCCAGTTTGGGGGGGGGATGAAGTGGCGCCAGAGGATGGGAAATTGAGTTTCTTGCTGGGCCGCCCTGGAAAGGGGTTTAAAACTCCAAGAAAAGAAGTTTTGTAACCATATGGCAAATGGGGGAAGGAAAATCGCCAGCGGAAAGGAACGTGGCCAAAAAAAAAACATCGCTGGCGATATGAGAAGCCTGATAACAGCGTGAAG
>Ga0179593_1497895_pt1 | contig 22668 bp, 21 predicted proteins | sample CZODoug2_1_08_16_FD_185931 | JGI IMG/M metagenome (GOLD analysis project Ga0179593, IMG submission 185931) | Vadose zone soil fungal communities from Angelo Coast Range Reserve, California, USA - CZODoug2_1_08_16fungal (PacBio error correction) | ecosystem: Environmental > Terrestrial > Soil >...
CCTCCCTCCGCAAGGGAGCATTAAGTCCACCGAAGAGGGGGGGAAATGGAGAAGAATACCCGCGTCCTTTCCTATAGACCTAAAAAGATATGCAATGAGGAGGGAAAAGAGAGGGGCAGCAAAGTGAAAGGTAAGGGGGGGGGGCCGGCTCCGTCTCGACTACAATATAAACAAAGGGAAGAGAGGATTCTCCCTAGGAAGGGGGAGGCCAGAAGAAATAAACCGGAGGAAAACAAGATCTCGAGAGTACGGTTACGTAGGAAAAAAGATAGCCGATATCAAAGGGGAATCAAGATTACAAGAAAGAATGGGAGAAAAAATGCCGCTAAACGATCTGAAAAGAAAAGCCCAAGTCGAGTGTTGTCGGAACAACCGCTGATAAAAAGCAGGGGCCGAGAAAAGGGAACCGATTGGTCTAGACAACGGGGGAGGAAGCTCTCCGAGAAAAGCCCTCAACCTGCAAGACGGACCAGAGGGAAGCGTATTAGTAAAGGCCAAAGGGGAGACCGAGGAGTGAGAATCTAACGGGAGGAAAAGAGCCGACGGGGGAAAAAAAGAGGCTTTGCCACGCAACGGTCACCAAAAAAAAGGGCGTGCCGCTAGAAACGCCACTATCTCTCTGGACCGGGGGAGGAAAATTTGGAAAGACACGCAAGGACTCCCTAGAGGCCCCTCCAAAGGAAAGAAAAGAGGGGAGCTCGGAAAAGAACGTATGTCCTGAGAAGGGTGAGGTCTACGTAGATTCAAGGACGTGGACTTCTCAAAAGGGGGGGTCTTAAAGGGGACCGATTGTTAAAGGAAAACCTGCTCGATAAACCAGAAAAGGAGAAAGGGAGGGAAGTCCCACCAGGTCAAGTTTAATCAATTTCGTCCTAAAAAAGAAAGGGAGAGGGGAAAGGCCTTGTTCATCTTCCTAATTCTCGAACGGGAGAACCCGGAACGAAAAAAGATCGGACTTGGGAGCTAGGAAATGGGGAGGCGGTGAAAAAGAGGGCCATGGAGGGCGAACGCACAGAGCGGGAGTCAAGCGAGAGGAAGAAAGGGCCGACTCACAAAAAAGAGGTCTGGGGGCGCCATCCTTCGGAAAAGAGCTGGTCGACGTTCAGTCTCTGGTCTTGCAAAAAAAGAGACAAAGGAGAAAAGTCTGTGCGATTATAGAGACAACTCCGGAAGAAAATCAAAAACGGAGAAAGGAAAAGACATGGGCGACTACTCTTTGAAAAAAAAAACGAAGTCCCGCGTCCGAAGTCGATGTCATCCCAACCTAAGCGCTGGCAAGAAAAAAGACTGAAGGACAAACAAACCTTTCGCGCGCCCGAGGAGAAAAGAGAAGGAAAAAAAGCCCGAGGAAAAGGTGGGGTCACCGACTGAAGGAAGCGAAACAAAATGACTCCGAAAATTTACTCCCTTCCCCAGATCCATATGTTGAAGACACTAAAATCGGGGGGAGGGGACGGCGGGTCGTGAGGGGTGTACGGACCTCCGCCTGAAGTAGGGGAGAAAGGGTTCTAGAGAGGAAAAGAGAAAGATCACCAAAGGGCCCGGCCCTGAGGGAACACCAAAACCGAAAGGCGGAGTGAGTCGGTGCTGGTTGCAGGATGCTATCGAGAAAACGTAGGAGAAGAGGCAGCATTCACCCACAAAAGAAGAATCCTAGAGGGGGGGAGCGAAAAAAAGGAACCCGGAAGGGGGCGAAGACGGGAAAAAAAGGCAAACAGAAGTCTCAGACACACTTTCGACCCTACTACATTCGGGAAAAAAAAATGCCAAAAAAAAAAAGTCACGGACACCCGACTTGTGTGAAGATGTAGGTTGGAGGAGGCCCAACATATTGGGAGGGGGAGGGGGGGGGAAGGGCATGGGGGGGTCCGAATATTAGTGTGGAGCTCGAGAAAGAAGACTCCACAAAGGGAAACTCGGAAGGAAGGCGCGCGCCTGAAACGAAAGGGGAAGAAGAGGGAGAACAGCCGAGGGAGCCCGCCGAATTAGGGGGAATGACTAAATCGACGTTGCAAGCCTCGGGGGAAAAACCTCAGGGGGTGTGATACAAGAGTAGTTCGTGGACCCTGGAGCGGATCGGCAGGGGGATTTTGATCTTGCTGGGGGGCAGGGGAAGAAACCTGTTCAAGAAGCCTCTGGACGAGGGGAGATTGGGAAAAGACTTCGTCCCCGTCACGCCACTCGAGGGTATCCGAAAGGCGGCAAAAAGAGCCGGAAGAAGGGGAAGGGGAAGCTCGTCTTCTCTCACCTCTAGGGAGGGAAAAGCCGCAGGGGTAGAGCTGCAGGAAACCGAATTGCTCTCAAGCGCCAGTTTCCGAGAAGCAGTGGAAGGGGTAGCACCGGGAGGCCGAAGGTCACAATGGGGCCTTATCGGTGGTCCTCTTTCGAGGGATACGAACGGAGAGGGGGAGAAAGTACTGAGCACTCAACGAGTTTAAAAGCCATGCGACGGAAAGCTGTTCTGGGGGAGAAGGGCCCTAAGCCTTTCCAGATCTTCCAAGGAGGCCGACACGAGGGCAAAAGAGGAACAGGGAAACGATGAAGTCATAAGCCAAGCGCAAGGGGGAAGGGCGGGGAACGAGCTACTTATTTGGTCCTTGGCGGAGAAGCAGAGGAGGGGTTGAATGGGAATGTCAAGGGAAGGGACAGCATGCACCAGAATTTAGGAAAGCAGCTCGGTCGAGGCAACAAGGAACAAGCGAGGGGTGGGGGAAAACTTTGCGGTGAAAGCCTCCTCGACGGCCCAAATAATATCTAACGATACCTTATGAGGGAAATAATCGGAATCCCATTGTTCTTTAAGTTATCAGTCAGGATACGAAAGCAGCTGCCGGAACTTTTCATTGGGTCACGGGGGAAGTTGCGAGAGAGAAAAGACTACGTGGAATAGGGTCCGGTCGGGAATCGACCTTCTCGGGAAGGGGGGGGGGGGTGGGTTTTGTAAGGGGACAGCGGGGGGTGAAAAAGCCAAAAAAAGAGGGAAAGGACCTAACTAGTAGCGAGATGGCGAGCGGTCAGTGGTTTGACCGAAATGGACATCTCGCTGGAGTCCTTGACCGAAAGATCTTCGAAAGGGGGGAACGTAATCCTCGCCGATCTGGAGGCGTCGGGGGGAGGAGGGGGGGACGAAAAAAAATGGGGGGAAAAGTATTTCTCCTCGCGGGGGATAGAGGGCTTCAAGGCAAGGACCCCAGAGTTCCCCCGGGTTAACAACAACAAGACATGGCCTGAAGGGGATCAGATGCCCCCCACCAAAAAACCCACTTCCCCCCCGCTGAGAAGGAAAGAATCGAAGAGCCGTAAAAATGATTAAAACTTCAAGAAAAATCCCCCTGAAACTTGTCCCCAGGACTAGGGGCAAAGGCTCCCCGGGAGCATGAGCAGCTCTTCATCTTAACATCATTTGGCTGGAGGGAAGAGGGGACACACTGGGAGGGGACCGACATACTCATCATTTTTTCAGTCAGGCCAAAGAAGAAAGTTTGAGGCAACCGGGCCGGAAAAGCCCATCACCGAAAAATGGAGCGGGCCGCTGGCGGGGTAGTCAGCAGCACAGGGAAACAGGCCAGACAACCCGCGGACAAGGATTGTTTTAATGTTTGGGCGGGGCGTTCCCACTGAAAAAGGACGAAAGCAAGGTCGAGGGGAGGAGGAGGACACCTGGGCGCAAAGAAATGTACTGAAAAAAAAAGAAGGGGAATCCAGAGGGCAGTGCACCTTGCCCATCCCATGAGAGAACAATTATCGCCAGACCAATGGGAAATAACAGGGCTCTCGTCAAGCCGCCACCAGAGCAGATTAATCGCAGGGAAAAATGCCGAAAAAACCGAAAGAGGGCAACCCCAAAAAAAAAACCACCGCTGCGAAGTTACAAACTATAGGTGGGGTCGGGTAGCAGGGCAGCCGGCCCGAGCCGGGGACCATACGTCAAAGAGTTCGTGTCCGCGTGGGAAAGAACCAAATCCACAACACTACGCGAGACAAAGGCAAGCTTGAACGCAAGCGGCGCGAAAAGCGGGCGCGAACACTGAGTTCCCCTCGGAAAAAAAAGAGAAAAGGGAAAAACTTAAAAGATTGGACTCGGGATCAAATAAGGGAGAAAAGAAAACCAAAAGTCAAAACCTCGAACTACCAGACCAATCGGGGCCGAAGGGATGTCCCCATTTGGGAAGTTGTATAATATCGGGTCCAAGATAAGACAGAGCTCTCTAAAGTGTCGGTAAGTCAGGTGACACAAGACCTAGAACCCACACAACAGGGAGTGGAGGAGGAAGGAGATTTGTATCCCTAGGGAAAAAGTCAACAGCCGGGGTGTACATGAACTCCCAGAGGCACCGGGAACCGTAGGACAGTGTAGGGTCAGAGGGAAACCTTTCCAAACTAGGAATGCAGGGGGAATTTTAAGATTTTTTCGGGATGTAAGGGTTTGGACCCATGATGGTTGAACGGGGGCGGTATGTAGAAGTATTAGGAAAAAAAAAAGACAGGAAAAGCGAAGGCCTTTCCAGATCCCAACGAGAGCCCCCCCACTCGCTCAACGGCGGCCGGGTGAGAAACCGAGGGGTGGCGAAGCACACTACTTTGAGGGATAGGAAGAGGGGGATTCGTGTAGAAGCGCCTCCTCCGGGGAACTTGCATGGGTTACGGGGTGCGGATCCAGCGTCCAGGGTGGGCCCACGAGTATCTCTAACAAGAGGTAAAGGAATATCGACGCGGGCAACCGACGGGGGGGCCGGAAAGGAAGGAGACCCTCCAAAAAAAAGGACCCTACTCAGAGTCCAAATACATCGGGGGCATCCCAGGGTCTGGCGCGTCCCAGAGGGGCACCCACCGTCCCGCGCCGCAAAGGGTATTGGTGAATGGGGGGCTTGCTAAAGAACCTCAAGCCGTTCTCTTCACTCCCTTGCGGAGGTGGAAAGAAGAAAGAGAAGCGCGAACACAGTGTAAACGCCCTGGGAAAAAAGAATTCCATTAGGGGGGTAAACCGAAAAGAAAACGATCCAGCCCATGTTCCAAGGCCTGGGGGAATGCGTGTGGGGAAAGGCGGGCCCGTAGGAAGAGGTTCTCATCGGTACGGGGACTGTGAAGAACACGAATCGCGTTAATCCAACCACTTGGGGGGCTGGCGGAGGGAGAACCCCTACTGATCACCTACTGTTTTTTGGGCATCAGAAGGGGTGGTCCCCCTGCTCACTTACGACCCGGGAACACGGTGGGGGTCGGCGCCCGAGGGGGCGCGGGACCCCCACTCTTCCCCCTTCCGAAAAAAAACAGCAAAATAGCCTTGTCCCCTCTTTGTCGGTGCATCCAAGAGGAAGGGGGGGGGCGGCGAAGGGGGGGGGGAGTGTGGGAATCATCTCGCTTCGAAAAAGAGAAAAGCTTTGTGAGGGGAGTGCTTGGGTCCGCTCGCCTTTCTAGGGAAGATAGGGACCTCAAAAAACCTGTCTTTGTTGACGCGGGGCTGAAGGGGGGCCAAGGGAAGGGGATGATAGATTCAGGGCTCCTTGTGGGATGGGGGGTAAGTTCACAAGAGGAGGGACCTGAAATCGTGAAGTCCGGGTACTGGAAGGGCCTCGTGCAACAGAAATTCACCCCTCTAAGTTTTGAAAACGAGAAACCGTGTGACCTCGTGAAACTTAAAAGGTCTCTTCGGGGAAGAGCTAAACTTAATCGGTGAACGCGCGACAGCCCTGGCTTCTAATCCTTTCGGAAAAAAGGGTCTGGGGGGGGAAGGGCATCAGACCACTTTGCACTCTGAATCCGGGACGCCAATAGGAAGGCCTGCTCTTCAGGGGGAGGTTGCGAGGTTTAAGACCTCGCCAGCGAAAGGGAAGTCGTCTCGGGAAGTACTTGTACGCTAACCAGGAACAGGGAAACTCCGATCCCGTCGCCAAAAAATCTTCGGCCCGGGGCAAGGGTTCGCAAGGGGAGGAAAAAGAACGCCACGCAAAAAAGACTGTGCTGGCCTGCTCCTGACTGGCCGGAGTGAACCGTCCAAAAGGGAGAGAAAGACTGGGGCCCCTCCCTAGAAAATTGGGGCAAAAGATAAGGAAAAGCAACAAAAAGAGATCCGAACAGACCTAAAAAGACCGGATCCAAACGGTCCTTAAGAAAACCAAAATGTTGACTATGAATCTTTAAATTCTTGAAAAGATGGGTCCGCGAAAGGAAAAAGAACAACAATCAAGGTGGCAGGCAGTTTACTGGAAATTGACAGAGTGGAAAGGGGAACCGGCTCGAAAAGAAGAAGGCGGGGATGCTTCTACCAGGAACAAGTGGAAAAAAACCGTGCTCGAATAAAAAAAGAATCTCAATCGGCGAGGATTAAATCGAAGAAGAGAAGAAGAAGAGGGCAAGGAAAGGGACAATCACGGGTCGCAAACTGACCCCGAGCCCAGCACGGGCGGTCGGTGAAGATTCGTGTGCGGTCACCAACTGAGAACCAAGAAGAATAGTCGTCATAAAGTACTTCTTAAAGCCCGTCAGGTGGATTCAGCACAAATCATCGAGACACCTGCAAAAGGGAGGAAAAGATCATAAAGAAACATGATAGGTCCATAATCGGACTGGCGTCGAGAAGGGTCTCGAAAGACTAGGTGGGAGGATCGCGCTACCAACCTAACAGTAAAAAACACCAAGAAAGGAAAAACAGTTTTCACCGACACGAGGGGAGACCGAAAAAAAGACAAAAGGAAACCAAGGAAAAAAGACGCAAGAAAAGCGGCTCCAAGGACTAAATTCCGCTAGGGAAACGGCAAGGGGGGGGGGGGAACCAAAAAACTGTTATGGTCTGCGAGAAGTCGGACTAAGGGAGGGTGGCACGGCTCCGGTCGGGTCGGGACGGGTAATATCCGGGGGAAGGGATTTACGGAAAAAAAAAAGCACACCAGCGTGAAGGGGGGACATCGGCCGTGAAGAGACGTGAGGAATAGCGTAAGTATGAAGGTAACGAAGGACATCGAGATGCTGCCACAAAGGTGTACAGATGTGCGAAAGAGAGCAAGGGAAACTAAAAAGGACCATGGAAGGAGCTCCTCAGAAAAGGGCTGGAAAGCATACCAATAATTTAAAGGAAAAGAGGTACTCCTCTAAGAAAAATATCCAGGGCCGAAAGAAAATAAGTTGGGGCCGGGCACCTTCGGAAGAAAACCCGCTTGCGGAAGGGGAAGACTCGGGGAGGACCAACGAGAATCGCGAGAGGAAACGTCCCAATTAATAGGAAGACGCAAGAAAAGAAAAGCCGAAGGGACAAATTTTACTCAAAAAGTCTTTCACATCATAAAGGTAACCAGTGTCATGACCGTCGCGGTTCAAAACAGCCTCAGCGAAGGACTTTCTCCCGCCGGCGGGGGCTGGGAAAAGGGGGGGCATTCCAATTCAAAAAAAGGGGTCATGAATCCTCGGAAAAAAAAATCAGAGGACCTGGTGTGGATATAGTTCCCGACGCGAAAAAAAATATGACAAAAGGGGAAAAATCAAAAGGAACCGAAAAGAAGGTTGTGGGGAAAGAGATCCAAGCCCAAAGGTGGAAAAAAAATAGGTTGTCCCGTTAGTGGAATTCAGGGTGGACGGCGGGGTTTGGAAAGGTGCCTCCGGGGTACGAACGTGTGTGCGATACAGGAGCTGGCATGGAAACTTCGGAGAAAAAGAAAAAAAGGGGCCCAAAAAGAAAAAAACAAAACGAGGCGGAGGGGGAGAGGACTTTTCTGGTGGGTGCAGGAAGGGCGTACGAACAAAAACCAACGGGAGGAGGAAAAGAAGGAAGGGAAAAAAAACCGACTCCTCCTCCTCTAGGGGTTGGTGGGGGAATCAGGAAAACGAAGGAAAAAATTGAAATACGTGTTGCAAGGCCCGCTCCTCTACTAGAACAAACACCGACAATACAGGGAAACGGTAAACCCAAAAGAAGTCCACGGAAACCCAAACAAGGGGAAAGGAAGGTGCACAATTTAGGAAAAAGGATAGGGGAATGTACTTTATTCCATTGTGAAGGCATATTGGTGTTCTCGCTCAACGGCCCTAGGGAAACAAAAGGGGCCTCGGAATGTGGGGAAGGAGAGGGGGGGGGGCCTCGGGCCGCAAAAAGGGGGGAAAATGTGTAGGGAAACGTGCGGGAGCCGCACAGAGCTGATGTCTGTTGTAGAACTCGAGGGAACCGCGGAAGGGATAAAGATTAGTCGTTGAAAGGGAGCTATGGCCGGAGTGGGATCGCTTGGAGAGTCGATCGACTCAAGGAATCCTCCGGGACTATGGGCGGGCGTTTGCACCGCCGACCAGGAAAAAGATCGGCGTGGAATCCCAGGGCGGACCCCCCGATCTTAAAGTCCGGAGGGGAGGAAAGGTCTCCGCGGAGAAGCGCCGCTCTTGGGTTTACCTCAGATGGTAAGGCGGGAAACTGAAGTCGCTTAGAAAAAGGTTCCTGGGATCATTTAGAAAAAGTTTACGGAAAGAAGAACTCTGTACCGTCGCGTTCCCGGGGGAGGCGTTTGAGGACTACAGCATCGGAAGAGCCTAAGCATGAGCCGCACAGAGAACAGCCTCTTATACTTCCACGGGGTGCGGAGATAGGGACTCACATAAGGGACAAGGAAAGCTTCCCTCGGGGAAAAAAAACTACAAAAACCGGCGGACAAAAAAAGGGAAGGGATTCGACGTATCAGGGACCTTCTAGGTGAAATCCAGACACTTCTATCTGTGTAGATGGGACTTATGGAAAAGTCAAGAAGAGTTTAAGGGGGAAATGTCTCTTTTAAGGAATGTATAGGGGAATCCGGAGAGGGAACTCCGATCTTCAGGGGCGTCGGGGACCCACTACAACAGGGGCAAGAGGACCTTGTTTGTATGTGTGTAAGCGGGACATGACACCACCCGTGAGGGGGAGAGAAGATCAAAAGCGTAAATGGACTGCCCTCCGCAATCATAATAAAAAAACCAAAAACAAAACCAACCAAACAAAAAAAAGAGAAAAAATCACAACGGAAGGGACTTCATCGCCCTAATAGGCTGTCAATGGCAGGGTTCGGCAGGGGGCTCTGCTAGCTGACGGAGCCTTGAAAGGGGGGGGGTAAGGATAAAGAAAAAATTGCGGGGGCGGTTTAACCGCCACACCGGTATTCCCAGCAGGGGGGGGCTGTAGCGGTAGCAGAGCAGCTCGGGTGAGGGCCGAAAAAAAGGTCTGAGTGGGGGGGGAAGGACCAAAACTTCAAGGATAAATTCCGGCCGAAGGCTGAGAAAAACGGATAATATCAAAAAGGAAAGGGGGGGGAGGTCCAAATTCGAGTCACGGTCCAAGGGGGGGAAGATTCTTGAACTTGGCAACGAGGTAAAGAAATACTCAGGGGATAAATAAAGAAGAGGCGGCCCAAGGGTCCCGCACACCGCTGCCGAGCTGGACTCGATTGCCGACTAGGACGCCTCGTCCCGCCGTCTGGGGAGAAGGAGACAGTAGGAAAAGAAAATGTGCCTAAGGACGGACTCAGGGGGGTGGGAAAGGAGGCGCAAACGCTCAGGCAGAGATAGGAATAATCTGTTTGGCTGGGGCAGGGCAACATCGGGGGGGAAACCCCCTATAGGGGGGAAAAAAGATCCAAAAAGGAGTGACGGTCACCTGAGAAGGACCGGCGCCGCAAGCCAACCGAAATGCACCCGGGGGGAAAAACCGTGGAGCGATGGTGAAAAAAATGCACCTTGAGAAAAAGGTCCAGTACTAAGAACTGAGAAAAGCGTCCGGAGGGGGGGGCGGAAGTACCAAAATTGCCGCCCTAGAAAACGGAGTCGCGTTGGGGGGTATCTCACACCTTGCCATGGGAAGGGAAAAATACGCAGAAAGAAAAGAAGTAGCTTGAGGAATTTCACAAGGGTCCAGCACCATGACGAGAAATATAACAAGGCGAAGATAGCCGCCGGGGAAGTCGCGCCAGGGCCTCCACCCGAGAAAAAGAGGAAAAGAAAAATACCGCCAGGAAACACTTTCCGAGGGATGCCCACACCGCCACCGCATGAACGAAGGTCAAGGGACCGTTTTCCCGCCTCCCCGAGAACAATAACGGGGGAACCGAAGGAAATGGGGAGGGGGGGAAAGTATTCACCCCCCAATCACCCAATACGAGACATAACAGAAGGTCTTGGGCCCCGGGAAGAGAGCAAGGCTGTCTGCAAACTGGAAAACAGTCTGAAACTCAAAGGAGGTAAATAGAAAAGGGGGCGAAATAGTACGCCTTTCAAACTAACTCCGGAAACCGAAATTGCTCGAAATGGGCTAAAAACTTGCCCCCAAACTTCTCCTCGAAAAACCTCGACGAGAAAAAGGAATAAAAATGAAAGGTTATTAATTTTGGGGTAATATCGTGGAACTATCGCCCAGAAAGAATTCTCCGGCGGTTGGGGGCGCATGAGAAGGTTTTACAAAAATTATAAAAAGGGAAAAACAGGAATAGTATTTTCCTGGGCCCGCCGTCCAGACAAAGGGGGTGTAAATCAAAACAGCCGGCCGAGTGAGTGAAGAAGAGGAGCAAACTGGCTAGAAAACCAGGGACAAAACCGTCCACAACCAGGGATTGGGGGTAGGGGCTGCTTTGAGCGGGAAAGGGTACTGTAAGGCGTTGGAAACAGGAGGTGAAGGGGGCATTCTGGATATGATGAGGAAAAAAACACGCCTCCGAGGGCCAGCGAGAGAAGAGCGCGGGCCTGACATACAGCAAAACTAGGACGAAAGAAGAAAACACTCCTTCCTTTTCCTTTTCTCAGTGCCCACGCGGGGAGAAACCCGGGGGCTAGGATTGGGAATGTACGAGTCGGGGAGGGCAAAGGCGATTCGACGTGAAAGTTTAAATGGGGTGTGCGGTCTCGGAAGAACCCGGGGGGAAAAGCGTCCTCATAAAAAAAAAAGGGAGAAGGGCCCCTTCACTGAATGGGTTTCCGGAAAAAAGACGGAACAGAAAACCCACAAACCTGAAAACCGACCAACGCTGGTCCAAGACATCTTAGACCCTCCGCCCAGTCAATCTGCCCGTAGCTGGTAAACTGAGGACCACGGAAAAAAGGCGTCTTTAGGGGGTCTCATCGTGAATGCGGGGGAAGGGGAAACGCGCTAGGCGCTGCAATTCTCAGGGAGGGAGGGGACCAAAAGGAAGAAAAAAGAAAACCATTTGGCTCGACAAAGAATCCTTCTTACCGCCCCTCGCGAAAAGACCTCCCTTTCAAGGAAAGGTGGGGGGGGGGGGGGACCCTCACGGATGTCCACGGGAACAAGGATGGAAGTGTCAGGGAGAGGGGGGACCTTCTCTCGGTCCTAAGGGCTGGGAGGGAGACAACCTCCCTCTTCGGAACGCCCCTTTATGGGGGGGCAAGTCTCTCGTCACCCTGAAAAGGGGAGAACGGGTCAGCAGGACATCAGCTTTAACCACGATTTAATCTCAACTTACATAAGCAAACTAAAAGGGGCATCGGGGAGTTTATCTGACTGGGGGGTGCAAGGTCGCGCTAGATGCAGCAAGGAGGTTCCTGAGGTTCTTTTTGGCCCGGGAGGCCCTCTTAACCCTTTCCTCGGAGGAGGGAGCGAAATTGAGTGGTTTCGCCGCAGTCGCGCTGGGGAAGGCCTGTGGAGCGTCGGGGAGAAGGTTATGGGGGGAAGGAACACTCTGAACGCTGACTGACCTCGGAAGGGTCTGGTAAAAAAAATGGTCGCCGTTAAAAGGTCCTGCCCCCTCCCGAACAGATTCATCTTTGGGTGGGTGGCCAGAGAAAAAAAAGCCGGAGAGGGGGCGTCTGACAGTAGGGGTGACCTGGGAGTATCAGACTGGATCGGGGGGGCGGGCACGCCCAGAGATAGTCGTCCCGCCTGGCTAGAAAGAGTTCATTTGAAGGCCAATGTGCAAGAGGAAGAAGCGCCTCAAGAGCGTAATGGGGCGTCCCCTGGAGGAATGTTCCCTATCAGACAGTCTGAGCGTCTCGGGAGGGCGCGGGACCGCCTCGTCACCCCTCCTGCGTAAAAAGTCTCCGAAAAAGGATCGTAGGGGGAACCAGTAAAAGACTTATCCCAAATCCACGCGTCCCGCCGGGGCGGCGGTCTGGAGGGGCCTGCTGAAGTGCCAAAACAAACTTTTCTCCGGAAAAAATGAAGGATTCATCGTTACCAACCTATAGTGGGAGAAGGAAAACAAGAAAGGGGGGGAGCTGAAAAAAAGGACGACCCCGCCCGGTAAATTCCGTTCACCGGAAGTCCTTAGGAGGCACAAATGACTGATAAGCTGTAATTGAACCCGCGGCTGAAAGAGGGAAAATTGCATAAAAACTCAAGGAAGGAAAATGGTGATTTAAAAAATCGTGGGCAAAGGGGGGAAGGGAATCGAAAAAAGAAAGGAGGGCTTAAATCGTTTTCCAATTAAAAAGATCCGCCGTGGGGCTCGAAGCTCGACCGCCTTCTTCAAGGAAATGGACGGGAATTGCTAGGAGGGATATCACTAGGGATCCAAGGATTGTCCAAAATCAACGGGGGGAAAGCAAACTGACCGAGAAAACGCAACCCCTTAGCGGAGGGTGTCGTGGTCGGTGTAGGAGTTCTACAAAAACCTCAACGGGGGGGAAAGTCGAGAAAAGACTTCTTAAAAGTCCAAGAGTTGGCGAAAACCGACATCTCCGTGAACAACTTCAAGGTCGGCCAAGACGGAAAGTCACACGCTCCGTCCCAAGGGGAGACCGAGGAGGGGGGGGAGCGGACGGTCGTCGGGTCGGGACAGGCGAAACTTCTACTTGGCCACCGCACAGGGCCCCAAGAGGGAAACCCGACGAAGCCCGGCTATTGTTAAGAAGAAAAAATAGACCGGAAAGATGGAAAAACGAGGCCACTTCATGGAACGCGGCAGGCCCGAGGCAGGTGCAGGCGTCAGTCCAAAAAGAAGAGGGGGTCTTCCGGGAGTTGCAGAAAGGGAGAGAAGACGTGGAACAGGGAAAACGCAATCGTGTAGTAAGCTTTAAGATCCGGCACAGAGGGGGCAACTGCTCTCACGCAGGGGAACGAACTAGTGAATAGCTACCGTGAGGTCGCCACGAGGGTACGTAGTCCTAATCAACGGAAATACAATCTAACGCCTCAGGGGGCCAGGTAAACGGAGGGAATTGCTACGCCCTGAAGAATGCTTCCGAGGGGTGGCAGCAGAAGAAGGGGAGAACCTAACATAAATCTGGAAAGCCACGTGAGCGCCCGCGAGGCGAGCCCGGTAAGGAGCAATCAGGGGGCCGGCGGAGAAAAACGCCCGACTGTGAGGGTACTGTTCCCTCTTCCATTTTAGGTACCACGAGCAGGTCAAGACTGCCAGAGGCTAGGATATCCCCGCCGCAAGAAAAACAACCTCAGGGGATCACCTGGAAAGGAAAGCTGGGGAACGACAGGCCAAAAGGGGTCACCCGGGAAAAAGCAAAATGTCAAGGGAAAAAAGGCTGGAGAAAAACCAGGAACTCTTTTGTTCTGAAAACCAGGCAATGGGGCCGTGGACGACGAAAAAAAAGCCCGCGAAAAATCCGAAAAAGTGGGAAAATCACCGGAGGGCCCTAAAGAAAAAGAGGTAAAAACATAAGCCCTTGACAAAAAAAAAAAAAGTGGGGGGGGACCTCTTCTCCAAGGAAAAAAATCATCTGGTACAAAAGGACGGTGGGAAAGGGAGTGTGTGTCATGGCGAGGGATTTGAAACCTCCGCATGCAGTAGGGAAACGTTGTGTTCTAGAGAGAGTGCATGCCAACAATGAGGAAAAAAGATCACCAAAGTGAGAAAAAACCCCCAACCTCGAGGAGGATCGGTGCTGGGTGCCTGAGCTATCTCTAACGCACAACAGGGAGGAAAAGAGAAAAGCAGGCAGGCACCCGGGGCTCAAATCCGCCTCGATGTTGGGGAACTGTAGTCCGGGAACCGGTGGCGGGGAAATGACAGACTCCACTAGAAGCACACGTTCTACCCTACTGGCAGGCGGAGGAAAAAACGGAACCACAGCCTTAAAATCTCAACTCAACGACTGGGTGTGCCAGATGTGAGGGTGTGCTTTATACCGATGTGGACAAAGATGTTGTCTGTGAAAAGGGAGAAAGGGTGAGGAAGGTCGAACTCAGAAGACACCTTTTATCCACACCAGGTCCTCGGGAAGTGGGCGGCTGATCGCAGACTCGCGCGAGGGGGAAACTGACTTTGAAAAATAAACCTCCGCGAGAAAAAGCCAGCGCTGAGGTAAGGGGGGACCTAAGGTGAATCAACTTTTCTTAGGGACCGAGAGGACGGCCAAAGACAGGGGGGAGGTTTACTTGCGGTTACCTCATCCTACGGGGGGGGGCCCTTTTCGACTGCCTATGAGGAACCGTAGACTAAGAGAAAACCTCTCCATCGAACTTGGATCCGAAGGCGGCCCACACGGGCCTGGGCCAGGGCGTCGGCAGAGGGAATCGCTACTCTCCAGACGTGGAGGAACGGGGGGTTGTACCAGAGGAAAAGACGTATAGCGGCAAGTCCGCGCAGCTCCGGTAAACCGGGCGCTACCTTACTAGGGCACAAAGGGGAGAGCGAGAGGGGGGGAGAGCCCGTCATTCTTAGAATACTTCAGCGGGGAGGAGTACGGGCGAGCGCGGAGACGCTGGAGGGCTATTAGGCAACTTCACCCAAAACCGTGAGCTTCAGTGGGAAAAAACCTAAAAGGAGGAGCATGGAAAAAGGACATGGGTCGACTTAAGACGTAATCCCTCAATAACAGACCCAGGGGGAGGGTTTACTATCGAATCTTGCGTAAGGTGGAGGAAAGAAGCTCGTGCAGGGTCCTTGCGCTAGGTCGTCAGCGTGCAATCCGGTGAAAGTCTTCCGCAAGTTCGGCGGCCCAAACCGGAGAAGCCGCGGGCAAATGGGTGAAAGGTGGAGGTTTTCCCAGCGCAGCGCGGAACAACTTCAGAATCGGGATAAGGAACGACCAAAGTCTGGACCGAACCTCGGCTCAGTGCTTGGGAAAGGGGAATGCCACTCGTGCCTACCTTGCATTTCGCGTGTGATGAAGCGAAAAAACAATTGGACAGGTTGAATATTCGTTATGACGAGGAGAGCCGTTGGGGAGTTGAGAACCCTATCTTCACTACCGCCGCTCGGGGGTACTCGTGAGAGGCGACCGAACACCGTGATCGGAAGAGTCTCTGGACTCCCTGGCCCAAGAGGGAGAGCCGAAAAAAAACTCGAAGTGGATACCTTTCTATTGGGGCTTCGAGCACGTCGGGAAAAGAGGGGGGGAATCTTGAAAATCCCAAGAACAGTTGAGTAGAAAGCCAGGGAACCACGAGGAACCTGGTTACCTCACCCTGGGCACGAGCTGGTGAAAAATAGATTGTTCGAGAAATACTTCCAGAAAAAGGGTCAAGAATGATTAAACTAGTCCGCCAAGGGGCACGAACTTCCAGGGTGACGGAAGCTCCCGGGCGTGGGGTCAACGGGATGCTCTGAAGAATCGGTTTGGCTGGCCGTCAGAGGTGGGACACTAGGGGAAAGTGCAAGGATCATCCCGAAGAAAATTTGTAGCGCAAAGGAAGTCGCCGAAGAAAAACGCAAAAGGAGGGGAGGTTCTGCGATGGGATCCAGCACGATTCACAGGGGCGAAAACGGGCCGGACGAAGAAAGGATGGCGAGGACGCCGGGGAGGTGGGGCGGGAGTAGGGGGAAAAGGTAAAAAGAAGACCGAATGGGGAGGCTTCTCACACGGGGCGCCAGGGAACGTCCAGACGAGCAAGAGCATGACATAGGGGGCAGGGGCGAGTGGGAAATTGGCCATCACCTGAACATTAGATCAGGGGAAGGAAGGGGGAAACACGAAAAAACGGAAAATCTCTGAAAGACCGGAAGAACTATCCAAGAGGAAATCAGGGACACGAGGCCGAAGACACCCGACAATCCGAGACTAGGCCACCCCAACGCCTGACGCTGTTAAACACCAGAAAAAAAGGGAGCCCAAAATACAGACATGGCCTCGAGGTCCTGGAAGGTCCTCTGACAACCATCACCTGAACGACGCGATCAAAAAGTGTGGCCACCTCGCAGACGAAACCCCTACCAAAGGTAGAAAAAAGGGGGAGGGTCGGGAAAAAAAGACTATAAAATAGCCGGGCACCACTAAAAACGAGAGTTTCGCTGTGCGAGGGAAAAGAACCTTCCAAAAAAGTCGCACAAACCAGATCCCAGAACATCTTGGCCAAGCGAGATGTTGAGTGAAGATCGTGTTTTGAAAACGAAAACCAGAAAGAAGTCTCCCGGAGGTACAGGGCTCAAAGAGAAGAACGAAAAACGTCCACCAACATGTCGGGGATGGGGTTGGGCCCTCAAAAAAAAGTGGGTTAACTCTATAAGAAGGCAGGGGACGGTAAAAGTTCTCAAATTTTCCTCCTTGTAAAGGGCACCGGGACAACCCCCGGTCAAACGGGGCTATGTCTTTGTATCAAGAAGGGAGACTAAAAGCGGTTTCTAAGTTTATGGTTCGGCACTGGGTTGCGAGGTAGCTGGAGGGGCCCAAAGCCGCAGGCAATGCGACAAAAAGAGTCTTGAAGTTCCAGCCGGAGAGAGCACCCGCAACAGCCCGGGGACGAAAGGGCCGCAGTGACAGGAGTGGAGAAAGAAAATGAACTGGGGCGGCGAGGGGGATGAATATGGAGGTCTTTCCAAGAGCTCAAAAGGGATAAGTCGGGGTGCTCACGGGGGGGACGTCTCCGTAACGTCGGTCGAAAAATTCCAAAAAAACCCTTATCTCTCAAACCAAAACGGGAAAAAAGGAGAAGATAAAGATTTTCCCCCTACGGGGGCAACGACAACAATGCACCCTTCACTCGCGGCGGATGATGATATAATTCATCCCCTCTCGCCCCCAGGGTGAGGAACAGGTCCCAAATTTTGGGCAAGAGACCCCACGCAGGGGGGGCTGGGGTTTACTTTCTGTGAAACTCCAGAGAGAGAGGCTCGATGGAAAGAGGGTGTTCCTCCTCATAATCTACCTCAGAAAAGTTGCGAGACTACATGGCCAACCTTCCATTAAATCACCTCTGCATAAAAAAGAAATAAAAATGGAATTCCCGGGGGGTGACCGGGTGCTGGTGGGACCTACACGGTCACGATTACCCGGTAAGGAGGGGACAGGAATGACGGAAAAGAAAAAAGACTTCTCAAGGAAAAACAAAGATGTCTGGGGGGGGAGGTCGTCTACACACGAACCTCACTCCCGCCCGGGTTGCGGTGGCCTTACACCGTAATTCGCTCTGATCCCAGAATTCGGCCTTTTACGGGGCAGATAGGAAACAACACTATATTAACACGGAAGGAAAATTGTACCATGAAGGGGAAGCCAAAAGTCTTGTAGTGGGGAAAACTCCGAGGGTGGAGAGGAGAAAAGTTTTTGGGGGGGGCCGGGTTAGGCGGACTAACTCGTCTAACCAAGGTTCCTGGAGTCTGTTTTCCGGCCTTTCTCGGAAAAAGACCGCGAAGGGGGGGCTACCCTACATTTTAGGTGGGGGCCGAAGGGCGCACTTGTGAACTCCGTGGAAGTATCGGGGGGTCTCTCGGTTGGGGGTTTGAAAAGAAAGGGGGACGGAACCGAGGGGAACAGTCTTTTACTTGCAGGCAGGCGGGCAACTCAAAACCGCGTGGAACATCGTAGCGGTGGGGAAGGGGGGGGGAGCTTCGGCAACGGAGTCTAGGGGATTCGGGAAAAGACTATAGACTGGGGGATCTTGTCGGCGGCAGAGACGACAGCCATCCATTACGGTAGGCGCCATTTCCTCGTGGTTTGGACGAAAAGGAAGAGAAAGAGGATCAAAAAGCGGGACGAGTCATTGGTACTCCCCTGGCACAGGTGAAACCTACGCCAGCGGCCCGAGTCAGGAAAGGTCTGGACTGGTACGCACCGCCCACAAAGACCCCTAAGAAAAGGGGAAAAGGGGGAAAAATCAGGCACCTTTTTTAGACCGGGATCGTTCTGAAATCACCAGAAACAGCGCCAACTCCGGCAGGCGGTGCAGGGCTGAGGCTCCAAGGTGGGGGGGGCCCGTCCACAAAACTTTTCTCGAGCAAGAAAGAAAAATGACGGGGGATCAAGAGGTGGAAAAAAATAGAGCCCAAGCCAACCTAAGCTCACGTGAAAGACCTGAAAACCACCAGGGAGCCCTTAGACCAAAAAGTCCTTAAGGAGGCAAAATCGTGAAGAGAGCCATAAAACTGAGAAGGGTCTCTAATATTCAAGGGCGGCGCTTCACAAAAGCTCGTGCAGAAAACAGGGGGGAGTGGGGAGGACCAACCCGACAACTCGAAGAAGAAACCCAGAGAATTCCGAAATCGGGGGACATCAGACCGGTAAATAAAAAGCTTCGAAAGAAAGTACGTCCGGGCGAGCGTCCGGGAAGTATAAAAAAGGAAGGAAGAATTTAAAAAGATAACGGGTGTGAACACTGAAAAAGGACGAGCTACGCTACCCCACGGGGCGGTGAGTGAATCGGGGTGGGCCGGCTTCACAAAAGCAACTGCGAATGTCGAGCAAAAGCTTCAATCAGAAAGGACCCTAGAACGAGACGAAACGGTCAAGGTCGCCATCTCGTCATAGCTTCAAAAGCTGGAGACCGGGAGAAAGCGGACGTCTGCACAGATCGAGCCGATTTGTGGGAAGGAACTTTTAAAGGAAAGGGACCACACCCTATTCTTGAAACCTGATAAGGGCCCCGACAATAGAGGGAGACCAAAAACACATTAGGTGCTTCAAGGAAGACAGGAAAGGAAAGGAGGAAACCGAAAAAAGAAGTGAGAGTCCCCACTCAAGAATCTGTTATTGAGGAAATCACTGAATTAAGGGGGGGGACAAAGTGCTCCTCCGGGGTTTCGGACCGCGTAATTCGGCAGAGAGGGGGGGGGACGGGCACCTTCAGAGCAAAAGCGTGACTGACCGCGGCACGGAAGAAGAGCACGTGAGAAAGGAGAAATAAAGGGGTCAGTTTCCTAAAACCGACATCGGGGGAACTCAAGGGCAACATCGGAAGGATCTCGAGAAGAACCCGGAAAAAGCTTTCCGACGGAACCGGGAGATAGACACGAGGGGGGAATCAATCAAGAAACATCGGCCACGGACCGAAAAGAGCGGGAGTCGGGCAGAGAAAAGCCCTTAGAAAAGGCGGGAAATCGTGGGGAAAGAAAGGCTGATCACAGCCGAGATGGAGAGGTACGAGGAGGGGGAGTTGACCAAATCAGACTCGCATCGCAGGACATGGAAAATCGTCTATGAAGATCGCAAAAGGCAAGGGAACTCACAAGGCCTATCCTCCCAAACGCACGACTAACGTGACAGCCCCGAAGGGACTGCCGTCAGGGGGTCAGCCCCCATCCCTAAAGAGGCTTTCTCAAAAAGAGGGGGTGTCAGTACGTCAGTCGCCGCAAAGAGATCTCCATTCATCCTGCGCAAAACCTAAAAGATACTTTTTTATGATCACGGAGGGCGAGGAGAACAATATGGAAAAAAAAAACCATTTACTGACTCATCATTCCATACCACGAAACGTATCCAACACGAAAGGAACAAGGAAGGGGTAGGTTACTATTGGGTGACGTCGTTTCGGGAAAGGGGTGGAAATCGGACTCCGGGCGAAACGTTTTTGAGTCAGGGAATGGGAAAGTCTGAGCAAGATTCACCCGTACTGGGAAAGTCAAGAAAGAGAGTAAAAAAAAAGAGGCGGGGTGAAGGAAGGCTAATCTCTCACGGATGAGGGAAGATAGGCAGAGGCACCCCAAGCAGAGGAGGTTGTGGGGGGGAAATCGACTGAGGAAGGCCCGTACGTGGGGGGTCCGCGAAAAAATCGAATCTATCAAAAAGGTTCAAGAACTAAATTCAGCGGAGCACGATTGCCACAACTCCCAAAAACGCCGTCCACAACTCCTTTCCACCAGAATGAAGAGGGGTGAGGTACTATGGCCCAACTATGGTCTTTGAGGGGGGGGGTGGGGGGAGCGCAGGAAATCCGTTGGAAACAAAAAACATGTTCGGGAAAGTTGGGCAGCGGATCGCTCGCAATAGCGAAAAAGGGAAGAAAAAACTGGAAGCCCTCCAGAATTGAGGGAGGGGGGGAGGAATCCAATTAAAGGGCCCTCTTTCGGAGGTCACCGAGTATTCGGCGGTCCCCGTCTCAGACGAAGGGGTTGATCTGGGTAGGCTCCCTCGCCGAGGGCCGGGCGCCTCTAGATGTAAACATACTAGCTTCCCGTAATCGCATCGAAGCCAAACCCCCCAGATGCTGACGGCCATGAAAGTAGAAGAACCAAAAAAACAAAGAGGTGCTTTACCGAGCATGGTCAAGGCGTAACGTCAAGGGTGCTCTCGGAGGGCGCCAGTTCCGCGCAGGTATGGGCGTAGGGCCGACTGCGCGGCACAACTTGTTGCAGAGCGTGAAAAAGATTCCGGAAAGGGGGGAGCGCACGGAGCAAGGCTACATCACGGCGCTCTGACGACAAACGGACTGGCTGCGAGCGGAAGCAAACCCATCCGGGCCCGTCTTAAAAAAATCAACGACCGGGGAAGAAACCCCGGCCCTTGGGAGAAGTTCCCACGATAAAGCTGAAGGCAGAAATAAGAAAGTGACTGGTGACAGGGACGGACTTCTTGCTTTCCGGAGGATCCGAAGGGGAGGAAGGGGACCGGGCCAGGGAGTTTCACCTCCTGGGAGCGTTCTCCGCGCTCGTGGACGTCGGCCAAACTATCAGGTGGGCCCGGTGAAGGTGAAAGACGCAAAGAAGGAAAAAGTCTTCGCCTCATCTCGAAGAAAGGAAAGGAGGGCTCGTAGACATGGGATGGTATGACCGGGAAGGGGGAAATAAAAGGGAACCGACTGGGTCAGACCTTGCAGTTTCGTGTGAGAATGTTCTCGGAGAGAGGGAAAGCGGAAGGGGGAGGTCCGGAGAACTTCGACGAAGGTGAGTGTTGGGGAGGCGTTGACCGCCACATATCGAAAGCCGCCGCTCACTGTGGGCGTGCAATCTCGTGGGCGCGTTCCATGGGGGCGAAAAACGGTTATCTCGATCCTCAGGATTGAGACCAATAGATATCCGTACCGGACGAATATCCCGACGTACTAAGCGCCGAGCTTGGTAGGAGAGTCTCAAGAAGACGGAGCGGCCTGGAAAGAGGTAAGAAGCCTCGAAAGTGGTTTGGGGGGAGAAAAGTCGCCGGCCCAAAAGACCATGGGAATGCCAGCTCTTCGTGAAGCGCCAGGTGGCCTCTTTAGAGGACGCCTCCCGGGTCGGAAGGAGGCATATCCCAACATGTAATCCTTAATTGAGGGACCTTGGACACGTAAGCCTTCAAAGGGCGGGAGCAAAATCTGGCAGCGATGCCATAACATCGGGGGGGGACTTGAGTGCCCACTATATGGGGGGGGGGTACCGTAAATAATCCCGGTCCTTTTAGGAAGAAGGAGAAATGGGAGAAAGGGGGGGAAAAAAAATTCCTATCCGCAGGCCAGCAACCGCCCAGGGCGGCTCGAGGGGAAACATAGAAAGTTGCGACACTGCCAGTCTACTTCTCTGAGAAAGGAAGAAGAGTGGTGAAGCTAAGAACAATGAAAAAAAATAAATAACGGCCGTCGCAGGGCGAGGTAGCTAACACTGGACAGGGACGGCCACAGATATAAGAATAATCGCGTACTGCTTAAGCCCTTGGCCACACATGAACGAGTGAAGGAAAGAATCCCAGGCCAAGAAGTTCTGCTCCCGCCGCCACCATCCACGGAATCAAGGACACGAGGCAACGACCGCCGGGCCTACGAACCCAAAAAAAGGATTTCCAAGAAGAGGGGGACAGTGGGAAAAAGTGAACTGCCTTAAAAGATCATAACCCTATCCGGGGGAAGGGAATACGTGTTCCGAGGGAACTTCCCACACCCCCAAAAAAAAGAGAAAAAGCAGGGCCCCCATCTCGAATTCTAACAACACACCAGGCGGGGCGAAGTTAATCCTGGGGGGCCGAAAAGGAAACCACGACAGGAAAAGCTTTTCGCTGGGAGAAAGATAGGAAAAAAACACAGCTCCGATAAAAATCGACGAGAAAATACCATCGGGGATTCGAGGGAAATGTCAGTTTAGGGGGGTGGACTTTTGGGACCGATAGAAGCAACGAAAAAAGGAGGTACCCCTTTTGCGCAAGATCATGGTGAGAACAGGGGGAGAAGGGGAAACATCAACAGGGAGTGAGCTGGTAAGTAATGGTTTCGGTGTAGCAAAGCAAAAAAAAAAAACGGAAGAAGCAGTCCTTTTGAAGCCTTAACGTCCCCGAGAGCCAAGCCAGGTGCCGCCGGTAGGCAAACCCTTCCAAAAAAGGTCATGAAGGGCGGGGGGAAGGGAGGGGACCAAGTGAAAGAGGAGCAAAAGGTATGGGGGTCTCTCACCATGGTTTGCCGCATTAGGGAGGATGATGAGGACCCCCGGTCCGCAGGAGACGCGATCAAGGCGGGCAGGAAAAAAGTCCCCACTAGAGCCCCCAAAATCAGGGCCAGAAGGTTGAAAAAAAGCCAAAGAGGTGGGGGCGAAGCAAACCGACTGGGGTGAGGGTCGAGGATGAAAGGGGCGAAAGTCCGACTGCCGACGAGGTGACGGGGGGGCGGTCTCCGTCAAAAACGAAGGACACCTCTTTAGATAA
>Ga0179593_1484288_pt1 | contig 22667 bp, 22 predicted proteins | sample CZODoug2_1_08_16_FD_185931 | JGI IMG/M metagenome (GOLD analysis project Ga0179593, IMG submission 185931) | Vadose zone soil fungal communities from Angelo Coast Range Reserve, California, USA - CZODoug2_1_08_16fungal (PacBio error correction) | ecosystem: Environmental > Terrestrial > Soil >...
AAACATAATTGGAAAGGGGGGGCTCCACAAAGGATCGTTTACAGAACAAATGAAGGAGGGGCCCATATTACTCCACATAAGGGGGGGGGGGGATCTACCCCTGTGTAAGGGAGAGGATGGGGTGAAGATGAACCAGGCGCCGTCCTACACTGAGCTACACCGCTGGCAGTGGAAAAAAGGGGGGGTAATCCTCTTGGGAGCCCAAACAAGACAGACTGCAGGGAGGGGGAAGCACGGCGCGCCGGAAAAAAAAAAAAAGTCGGAACGGGAAAGAAGAATCAAAAACGGGGCCAGAGGATGGGGGCAAACCGGGGAAGGGTCGGCAGTCCTGACATCGGGGCCCCAAGTCGGTCAGAAAAAAACACAGGTGAGAGCGTGCAATACCAAAATCTCGAGGACTGAATCTTCAGGGCACTACTAAGGGAAAGGGGGGAAATGAAGGTGGCTGTGTGGGGGGGTGTTCTATGCGTCAAAGAGAAAAAAACAGGGTGGTATCGGTCTGTGACTTGAAACCTCGAGGTCCGCCGGTAACTGGACCCACCTCAGGGGCTCGGGGAAAATGAGGGTAGGAAAGGGGTGGGGGGTTCAATGGGAGGACCCGAAAAACGAACTGGTAAACAGGGCAGCAAAAACATCACGAGTGTCCGCGTCCTGGAAGGTTCAGGTAGGGGGTGAAAAGCAAGCGGTTTTGGGCACCCTTTCGGGACTATCCGGAAAACGCTTCGATCACAAAGGGCAAGAAAATCGAAGGTTGAAGGGGCGAAAAGGGAGATACACGTTCCAGGATAAGACGGCGGAAAGTCCCCTTTCGCAATCCCAGGGGGGAAGGCCGAAGGAGCCCAGGGAAAAGAGACGGGTCCAAAAAGAAAAGCGATACACATTCTACTCGGCAAAGCCTTGAAAAAAGTTCGAAGTGTTCGGGACTAGATTTTGATAAAACGGTCTCCAGGGATCTCTATGTAACTACGGTAGGAAAAAGAACTAATCTCATGGGGCCTAATCAGGATCTAAAAAATGGAAGGAGGGGGGATTGTGAGGGAGTCAGCCGCTGAAGTCGGACAGGTCCAAAATGACTGGGGGAAGGGAGAACGTCATCCAAACTTATCGTTGTATAAAAAAGGCAGATCAGGAAGGGGGGGGGTTTATCGCAGGATTTCTCAATCCAAAGCACTTACACTAAGCTCTGACACTTCTGGCCGGCAGGTGAAAATTTGGGAAAAAAAAAAAGGACTTGTCTGGGGGCTGGGTTGGGGGAAGGGGAAAGAACTTCCGCTTGGAGTACCCGTTTGGCAAAGGTCAAATGGAAGGGCATCCCCAGAAAAAAAAAAAGTGCGGAAAACCGAAGGGAGGATGTAAAGAAAACAAGAAAACCTTGATTTTTGACCCTAAAAGGCGGTTCTGCCGGTCCTATTGGAAAATCGACGATGAAAAAAAATAGTAGGGACTTACAAAGAAAAGGAGGACCAAGGGGAAATGGCGATAGCGGTGGGTGGGTTCTTGACAGGCCTGGAGGGGGGGGAACACTATCTGGCAAAGGGTTGGCGATAGGGGGGAAAAGAAGCCCCTAAGCGAACGTCAAACGCCCGGTGCTTCGTAGAAAAAAAAAAAAAAAAAAGGTTTCGGGGGGAAGAGGTGGTGCCGATCTCGACGTCACGTGGGAACACAAAAAAAAGAAAGGCAGATAACAAGAGCATTCTGAACTGGGGTCAAAGCCGGACGGAAATGCAAGTACAAAAAATCCGGCTGAGGGGGCAAAGGAAAAGAAAAGAAAAAGCGCCCGGAAAGCAGGCAAACCACGTCTCAAAGAGATCTGGATAACACATGAAACAGTAGTCAGAAATAAAGGGGAATCGCAGATTGGAGGAAAAAAAAACGGGAAACCTTTTTTGGCGCAACGGCACCTCCTGAAAGAACGGGGGCATGAAAAACCATTGGGAGGAGCCCATTAGGAACACTTTCCAAGGCCCGACAAACGAGCTCCGAGCAAAACTTAAAAGCCCGACAAAGAAGGAAGGAAATGCCAGAGGGAAGGTCAAAAAATCCTTTATCAAAACCGAGGGGGCCAATACGGGGGGCGGAAACTACCCCGTGCAAGGGAGCTTGACTTTTCGTACAACACACACAGCAGCAAATCAATTTCCTAAAGCGACAAAGGTCAGTAAGGGAAAGGGCAGAAAAACGAGAACTGCAGGTAAGGGTGTTGTGGAAAAAAAAAGGAAGCACTTCCACAATAAGAAAATGCAGGGAAGATGGGAATACGGCTCTCAACGTTGAAGGGACAGAGGCAAGAGAAGATAGGGCAGGGCAAAAAAAAAAAGGGGGAACTTAAAAGGTCACTGGCCACCCGCAATCCGTCAGTAGAATACGAAGGGGCAGTTTTCCGAAAGGTCCAAAGCTAAACCGAACCCAAGCCGACAATGACGGGACTCCAGGAAGAGATTCTCAGAAGCAATTCAGAATACCCCAGAAACCACGAAAGTGGGGGGGATAGACTGAAAAACTGAGACTTGGCGAGCTTAAAAGGGGAGGACCAGAAATCCCGAGAAATGTAAGCCTTCGAAAAGGTCAAGCATTGGGTTTAGGTGCGAAACGGGCCGGGGGGGTAAAGGTGGCGATGAAAAAAAAAAACAAAAGCAAAGCGCGGTTGGGGGAAGGGGGCACGCTTTGGCGACCTGGGGTAGCGTGCTGGGAACGAGTTGGTGAGAACTGAAAAAAAACAAAAAAAAAGGAGTGGGGAGGGAAAAATATAGATAAAAAAAGGTCGACCCCCATGTTGCGCCCGGAAAGGGAGAACAAGAGAACGGAGTCAGACCGCAAAAAGACGGATCTCAGGTGGGTAGACAACAGGAAATTACTCTCGGGTTAACGGTTTGAGTACATCAAATCTAAGTATATAAGTCGGCTTGGGAAAGGAGAAGCCGACGTAAGCCGTGAAAAGGAAGGAGTTAACAAGGACCAGTTAAGGGGGCTTCGTCGGCAAAAAGCTCTCCTCCTCAAAGAAAAAGAGAAGGTAAAAGAGGGGGAAGAACATCAAGAGTCTTCGCGAATAAGGGAAAAAAACATTATCAACCTGCGATGAGAAGGAGGGGTCCCACTTTCCGCAAAAATTGACGTTTCGCGAAAAGATGCAGAACAATCGGGGAGAAAAACTGGGGGGGGGGGGGGAAAAAAAAGTCCTAAACTGCAACAGAAGGCCCTGACTTACAGATGAAAGAAAAGGGGGCATGATGAAATCTATCAACCAAGAAGACACGGAGCTGAAAAAGAAAAGACAGACGAAACGACATGGGAAAAGCAATGCTTTCTGTCGGGCGAAGGGAACCGAAAAAGCGCCGGGCAAACGGTGCACCTTTCCGCAAAAACGGTAGGGCAAAGGGGACTCGATAAAGGAAATCGAGGGCTGAGGAAAAAAAAAGTTAGCCTTTCGGGCAGCCGTTGTAGAGGGGGGCTGAGGAAAAGAGTATTCGGGAGACCAGGACAGGGTGCTGGGGGGGGTGCACAAAAAAAAAAAGGGGGCGGAATGGGGCGTTTGGAAAACTTAAGTCGTCCGGGACTCAAAGTGAAAATCAAAAAAAAAACCACTGTATCTGACGACAGGCTGTGGGAATAGGCCAGAAAAGGAGGGGGGGGGGGGGGGGGGGACAGCAAAGAACATGAAAAAAAAGGGCAAAAGAGTAAAAAAGATTAGAAAACACTACGGGGTTTCTTTGAAGGGGAAAACATCAAGACGGGACACCGATGTGAATCACGCAGATCAGGGAAACAGTGGCAAGTCTTTGTGGGCTAAACGGACAAGTAATTGAAAAAGTCCAAATCGAAATCATCCAGAGGCGACCAGCGGGGAGTCAGGAGAGGTATCAATAAGCAAAATGGGACAGAGTGACTGTCAAAAAAACATCCCTTATCCTTCAAGCAAAAACTCTAAAAGGAGGGTTAAACGGCAAAACGTGGCACCTAAGATAGGGGAGAGGATTAAAACAAGGAGGAGGGGGGGGGAAAGAAAGTAAGTAAAACAAAAACACGGTGAGGGTGAGAAGTGACGAAAGGAACGGGGGGAGGTTTCGTCTGGGGGTCGGAATAAAAGGGAAAAACACACATCAGCGGACTGCCTCACAAGAAAAACTACGTAAAGAAAAGAACTCGGCTTAAGTCCGAAAAGGCGGTCCAAGCGTAACACACAGGGAAATGGAAGCTCTAACGAAAAGACAAATCCAAACCGGCGAGGCTCAGACTGCAGTATCAATCATATCAAAAAAAAAAAAAAAGGGGGGGAGATAGAGTGACCATCGGACAGGGCAAATACCGGCCGCTGATAAAACACGAGGGCCGCAAAATAGCCCCTAAGAAGGGGCAAGATTCAAATCGCAGCACTTCGGGGAAAGAGGGGGAGCGGAAAGAAAGGAGGGAATCCAGGGAGCTCGGCGCCAAAAAGGTCGTAGTCCGGGCCAAAACCCGAAAAAGGTGCACATCCCGTGGAAAGTTCAGTTCGGCAAGTAGACGGCACAAGGAGAAAAAAGTCGCAAAAGGGGACTGTGTCGGGAACACTGCTGTGGCACATGGGTGGGGGAGGTAAACAAGGCGGTGCGAATCGGGGGGGGGTAACCTAACCAGAACAACGTGTCACGCCGAAGGGGAAACTCCAACTAAGAGGGGTTCGAATCGGATTCTATCTGCCGGCAATAGTCTCCAAAAAAAAGAAAACCAGAAGACGGGAGCCAAGAAAAGTGAAAAGCAACTCGACACAGGGTGACACCCACAGATCGCACGCTTGTTGATCAGTGGCTTAGTTACGAGTTCGTTGTGGGGAATAAATGAAAAATTGTTCCGAGCCCGAATCAACGGGAGTTCCATTAACCTCCTACAGAGAGTTGACGACTTAAAAAAGAAGAAAGATGGGGAAGAAGCACAAAAAGCGCCAATGGTGAGTGAACCGGAAAAAGGGAAGTCGAGTGAAAGACTCAAGGGCATCTCGGCTCGCCGCAGGGCGTCATCAATCAGGGGGGGTTTGGTGTTTAACTCAAAAAAAAAAAAAAAAACCGACGGCCCGTGTCTCCGCTGCAGCTCCTTAAAAAAGAACAGTTGCTAAAACTGAGCTCCAGAGTGATAGGAGGGGATTTTCAGGATGAAAACCACCGGAAGAACTAACGGCAAGGGAGGAAAAAGGGGGGGGGTTGGGGTTTCAAAAGAGACGGTCACAAACGGAAGGGGGAAGGAAGGGGGTGCAAAGAAGCTAGCGCAAAGGCGGTGAACCGAAAAAAAAGGCAGGACGCACACTCTTCCCAGGGGTAGCGATGGGGAGGAGCTATTTTAAAAAAAAAAAAGAAAAAAGAAATCCTGCAAAAAGAACCCTAAAAAAGGCCTGGGGCATGACGAGGAAAAAAAAAAAAAAAAAGAAAAAACAAAACAAAAAAAAATTTTTAATGCACAGAGAGAGGAGCAAGAGGGTCCGGTTTCTTAAGGAGAACGTCCATGAATCCTGCATCAACAAGCTTATGGAAAACCAATTGTCACCAAGAACAACGGAAAAGAAGAAAGCTGCTCGGAAATGGTTATCAACAGGAAGGGGCTCTCAAGAGTCGCGCAAAGAGACCATCGGGAGAAGGGGGGAAAATCTTCCCCACCCCGCAGGGGGGAAAAACGGGCTGGGTATGAAAGAAAGGAGAAGCACAAAGGAAAATCGGGGGACCTGAGAGAAGGTCGTCTTTTTTCTCACCTTTTCATCACGGAGAAGATCTCAAAAAAGGAAGGGGGAAAGAAAAGGCCGTCGGGTGGCCGCGAACACAGAGGGGGGGGGATAGATTAAACCAAAAAAGGGACAAAAAAAAAGAAGAGAGCAACGCCTCGACTTCGTTAAAAAGAAAAAAGGACAAAGTTGCAGTGTTTGGACCGACCTCCTGGGGAATGCCAGGAGCTGCGGCTTCACCTCAGAGGTCGAGGTAAGGGGGAAAAAGGGGTATTCAGGGGGGCGACGGGTGAAAGGAAAGTCTGGGTAAAAAAATGCAGAAAAAAAACCAAACGACTGACGCCAAAAAAAGAATAAAAAGCTGTTGTGACAGGGGGGGAAACCGAGCACCAAAAAAGGGTCGGGCGAATGGAGGGGATTGTTTGTGAAGGTATAAATATTTCAAGGAACAGGGAATCAGACCACGGCCGAACGTCTAAGAGCAGGGCACGGAGGGCGCGGTAGAGAAAAAGGTTACCGTGAAAACTACCCCGAGGAGAAGCGGGGAAGGAAAAACTAAATGACAACGGCGAGAATGGTGAAACGTCAGGGATAGAATCCCCCGAAGGGCCATCCTCGGAAACTTCACGGGTGTGAACGAAAAAAACCTTGTTTTTTCGCCTACAAAGGAGGGAAGGAGGGACTAACGGATTCGACTCTGCCCAGAAGGCGAATCACGCATCACGGACTTAAAAAAGGGGGAAAATTGCGCTGGACTAACCGGGGGCGGGTCAGGATTCGTGAAGGAAAGCTCCCCGAACGGTAAGGAAGTCAAAGGGCAGGTGAACGAAGGAAGAAAGTCGCTGATCGTGGTTGATAAGGGCAATGGGAGGGTGGGGAATTAGCCGTCTGCCGGGGCGCCTCGAGACCCTCGAGAGGAAAAAAAATACCAACTTAGGGAATAAGCGAATTTACGCCTGGTAAGTTAGAACAAGCTGACGGGGCGGGGGACATACACGGCCGACCAGGAATAGGGGTTGCGGGAAACGGAGGGCCGACGTCGGATAATGCCTCCCCAGACGTCGTAAAAAAACGCCCGTCTCAGCGTGGGGAAAAAAGGAGGGAACCTACCATTGTCCCTTGGAAGGAGGGTTTCTTGACGAGACTTGGGGGGAAAATTAAAGAGACGCCTATGGGTCTTCATGGGGGAAAATAAAAAAAAAAATACCTTGAAAACGAGGGCAGGAAGGAGTCAGTTTGGGGGCTGGTGGGAAAACCGGGGGGGGAGGGGGGTTGGGCAAAGTGATTGGCACAGGGGGGGTGAGGAATGTGGGGAAGAGAACCGGGAAGAGCTACTTCCACAACTGCCAAGGTTCGGAGAAGAAGGTGAGGGGAGGGAAAGAGGTTTGGAGAAAGCGACGCTATTACCCAAACAAGATGGCACTACCCGTGCGTGGGGAAAGATTGCACAGACTGCAAAAAAAAAGAAAAATGCTGACCAACGAAACGCTGCCGACGATCGATCAAAGCAACCACAAAAAGACGTCCGGCCGAGAAAAAAAAATACCAAATTGAAAAGGGGGGGGGAATCGGTGGAGGTTTGCAAGTCAGGCACCTCAAAAAGGGAAGAAGGGGGAACCGAAGAATACGACCGAGCAAATCAAAGGTGCAGGGTGAAACTAAAAAGACGTACCGCAACAGAACGAACGACAGAATGGGCCGGGTCACGAAGTTAAAAAAGACACTATGAAATAGAATCGGATGCTGGCAGAAAAGTGGGTTTTCCGAAAACGGAAACTCAGAGGAGGCGGGTTCGAAACAATCCAAAAAGGGGGAAAGAAAATTCAACTGACATGGAAAGACAGTAGGAATGGAGAAGGCAATATCTTTGGGGGGAAAAGGTAGGGGGGGGATTCGCTTACATCAAAAAAAACACACAGACATCGTGGTAAAAAAGGAAATTCAAAAGGAATCAGCACAGGGGGAGTAACAGGCAGCGAAAAAAAAAGAAAACAACGCAAGATAGACGGCAATATAGGGGCCAAGCGGGAAACTTCAGTGAAAACTTGGGGGAAAAAAGGGAACAAAAAACGGGGGATCAGCCGCACGTTCGGATCGGGGAGGGAAAAAGGACCAAAGCCTATCAAACGGGAGGGGCACCGTCACTAAAGGGAAATGGAGCCTAGAGCGCGAGATCTACAGAAAGGAAAAAGGAAACATCGTCCGGACAGGCGGCCGAATACCTCAACTGAAGTCCTTTCCAGCTGAGGTGATTGAGGAAAGAAAAAGTAACCAAAGATTTCTCTTTAAACGAAAACACATGAGGAAAAAATCGTTCCGGTGGTGAGAGGAGTCGCAACGGCTGTTGGGGTGAAGAAGAGAAACAGACTACCAAAAAAAAAAAAAAGAAAACTGAAGTGGGGGTAGAGGAAAATAGAAGATCCTCACAAACTGAGGGGAGAGAAAAGGGACCCTCCTAAACCCAATGAGGGAAAGAGAAAACGCCAAAAAAGAAAAGGAGGTTATGTTTCGCGGCAGGGACTTACGTTGACGGGAGGAGGAAATCAAGGAAAGGAAGGAAGTCGAGAAGGCGTTGCGGTTGGGAGAAAAAAAAAAAAAAAAGAAGAAAGAAAAGGGGGGAGCAGAACTACCGGCGAAAGGGAGTCTTCGCGGAATCCCTAGGACACAAGGCACCTCGAAAAGGAAAACGACGGGGGATATTAGATGGGAGCCCGATCATACCTGGGGAACGTATCAAAGAGGAATTAACGGGACGAGTTTGTTGCAGGGGCGCACTGGTAAGTAGACGGACCCTAAAGGGAAAAGAAGAAGGAGAAGAGGGGTCTCTTTGAGCGGGTAACTTCAACGGCGAAAGAGGAAGGATGGCATTGACCTTAAGCGCGTATCAAAGAGAATGGAAAAAAAAAAGAAAATCAAAACCGACACGTGCCGTGAACCCTAGGAAGGTCAGTCGTCGGAAAAGGGCACATCCAGGGGTCTACAAGAAAGAGCAAAAGAAAGAGACTGGCAGTACCGCGCCCGTCGGAGAAGTCGGGAAAGGATGGACTCGGAGGGGGCCGGATAAACGGGTAACGTCGGTCTAGTGAGGAGGGATCCTGTGCCGGTCAGATCTGGACGAAAGGTGGGGCCAAACTGTTCTCACTTGGTTCGGTTGGGAGGCAGCAAAAAAAGGACGGGGGGGACAAAGTTGGATAAGAAAAAAGGACAGAAACGAACCTACGTCGCCGCGGCTGTGTGTCAGGACGGAACAGTGGTCTTCATTGCGAGCGCATAGCGGCAAAAACAGAGGGTTGAGGGGTAAGGGTTTCTCGCGGCCAGGGGGAAGGTCCCACATAGAAAAAGGAGGGGAGAAAATTGGGACGACGGCGAAGATCAAAGATGAACCAAGATGAAGTCAATAAGAAAAGTAATCGCTATTAGAGTTCGTGAAGGAGATCGTTTAAAAAGAAAATCGAACAAATAATTCGGAGACATACAAAGGAACGGAATTTAAAAAGTCACATAAAACAGAAAAACTCAAAATAACTTCAACGTCCGCGGGTCATAAACGGAACAGGGCAGAGGGAAATGAGAAGGATCGTCACAGACTCGCGAAAAGATTGACACATCAGCTTGGGACGGGTAGATGCCAGGGCAGAAAAAACTCTCGGCCTTTCTCATGAGGATTGGGGGGGAGACTGAAGCGCTATGATCAAAAAGAGAAATAAACAACTGGAAAGAAAAAGTACATCTCTCTTAAAGGAGCATGCGGAAAAGAATAAGGGTCAGAATTCATTTGTCCGGCTCCTAATCTACTGACCCGAATCTAGTCGAGGGCTCGGAAACGGAAAGTCTTTCTCCTCCCGATCGAAAGAAAAAAGGAGTGAGAGTTGGGGGCAGTGATCCATCAGCTCTCCGCGACGCGGGGAAAAAGATAGTGAACTTAAAAGGAAAGACAGTGAATAGCCGCGAAAGAACCTCAGTCAAAAGGAAAAAATCTGAGGAACGAAGGGAAAGTTCCCGATTCACCGGGACAGGGGAGTGAAAAAAAAACCATTGCGTGATCTTAAGTTCTTGGGGGGGGAGAATCCTCTTCGGGAAGAAAAAAGGGGAGGGGCTCTGTCGTTCTTGTCGGACACGCGCAGTGGGGGTACACAATTGTGCTGCCTTTCACGTTCGCGACGAAGCTGGTATTTCAGAAAAAGGAAGGGATCAGACGACCGGCACTGGAATTGTGGAAGTTGGAGGGCACGGCGTTCTATCCCGCGTGGGGTGGGAGAGGGAAAAGGGAAAAAAAAGAATGGTCATTAAAAAAAAGAAAATGCACTCCTGCGTTGAACGCCTAGGGGAATATCTAATCTGTCCTTCTAAAAAGGGGGGAGGAAAAATCGAAATCTTCCGGCGTTTCAGAAAGAAAATGGGAACAAAGGTCGGGGGGGGAAGACAGGGGTCGGCAGCGAACAGGAAAAAAGAGGGTTGTGTCGTGCTTGGCGCCGTCAGGTTGCGGGGAGGATATGCAAAAAAAAAGGGGTTAAAAAAAAAACGGCCGAACTGCGTGCCAGGTCAAGGAGAAAACGCTCTTCTAGGGGGAAAAAAAAAAACCAAAAAACATCTAAAAGCATAAGCTACCGCAGGCGAAAATCGGGGGGGGCACTCCAATAAAAGAAAGACTTGACGTAACTCACGAAGTAGGATGAAGGCTCTATTGGGGCATGTCAAAAGAAAAAAAGAAAGCTGGGATGTTGGACGTAGGCAAAGAGGGGGGGGTTTCTACGGCAGGGGGTACCGAACAAGTGGCAGCAGCTGACACGTCACAGAGTAGGGGGGAAAAAAAAAAAAAAGAACGTGCGCCGCTAGTCGATCCTAGCATGCGGCGAAGTTTTAGCGCAGGGACTCACACGAAGTGAAAGAGGGGGTGTTCAAGAGCGTCAACCAAGTCTGCAGGGGCAAACGCGGGGGGGCAAAGGAAAAAGAAAAAAGCCGGTGAGAAACCATCAAACAACTGGAAGTAAAGGGGGGGGTAAAAAGCAAGTGTAACCTATGGGAGTGCATCGAGGGACTGAAGGGGAAGGGAAAGGACTCTGGAAAGGTGAAGTGCCGCAAACCGAAAAAGAATACAACCTCTTGCTAGGTCAGAATATCACTACACACTGAATTGAGGGGAAAAAAAGGAAAATCGGGAGGGGGGGGAAAAAGGCAAAGTGGCGGGTCATCGTCTACTGGATCACAGGACGACAAAAAAAATCGAGATGGGAAGGAAAAAATATGTCAAAACTCTTGGCGGAAGGGAGGAATGTTCACTCGGAAATAAACCAAAGCGTGCCTATCGAGCGCGCCAAAAGAGAGGGGCAAAGCAACGAGGGGGGCAGGATTTTGAAGAGACATTGTGAACGCCAAACACCGTAGGGAAAAGGAGATTGCTCGACAGCGAATCGCGATAAAAATGAGGGGGAACAGCTCTGGGTCACGCGGGGGGTAGGAAAATTCAAGCGTCAGCGGTCGAAAAAGAAAAAATCGTGTGAAAAGCTTAGTACCCACGCACCCTGTCTAAACGTGGTAGGGCGGATAAATAAAAAAAAGGAGGAGTGCCGGAGAGGGAAAAAAATCGGCCTCGAACGTAGGGAAGGGTTACTGCAGAAGGGGGGAGGGGGGGGGGGGGGGGTTGTTTGGGGTGCGATATCCTGAGGGGGGTTGGGGCTTCAAATGAAACTTTCAGGGGGGAGTCGATCTGTGGAAGAACATCGTGGCCACCACAGAAAGGAAGTAAAAAAGAAAAAAAAAAAAAAAAAACGAAACTCGAAAGAAGTAAAAAAAAAAAAAAAACAAACACAGGCGGGTGTCAGGACAAAAACAACAAAAACACAAAACAACAAAACAGACAAAATAACAACGTCGGGACGCGAGAGGGGTTCAGTATAGGAATGAACAAAGCTCCGTTGGTGCGGGGAGGAACTTATTAGAGGTCAGCAAAAGAGGTCTATTCAAAGCGAGAACCAGGCGAAAGAGCTGCAAAAAAGGGGAAGAAGAAAAAAAGGGGGATCTACACCTTCACGCGACAAGGAAGCTTTCAAGCCAAACTAAAAAAGGGAAAAATCAGGGCCGTAAAAGCAGTGCTGCAGTCACGACAAAGGAGGGGGACGAAAAAAAAAAAGGGGGGGACAAGGGGTCAAAGCGTGTTGGACGACAGAAAAAAAGTCTGATGGGCCCAAAAGGGGGGAAGGGGGGTTTATCTCCAGAAGGATCATTGGAGACAAAGAAAAGTCGACAAGTAAAAAGAATGTCAGGATGGAATTCCCGATATATTGACAGTAATGGGAAGGGGGGGACAGGCGTCCCTGTTGAGGCAGGAAAACAAGGAAAACCAGGTTCCACGAGGGGATGAACTATCGGAGGAGGGGCGGAGCGTGGATGTGAGAGTACAAGGAAAGAAAGGAAAGGGAGGGGGGGATTCAGTTAGTACGTTCGCCGTCAAATCCGCCTTCGAAGAAGAGGGGGTAAGGGAAAGAAGTCTGTGGAAAAAAAAAGGGAGATGTGCTGCCTGTAATCAGTCGCGTGGTGTGGGTGGGGGTTTTGCGCTAGTCGCTCACCGCTGAAGTCCCTTTTGTGCGCATTAGGGAGGACAAGCTCCATTTTACACGAAAAAAGAGAAAGAGGGCGAACTCCGTCTAATAAATCGAGGGAAACATGGGAGGGGGAACCAGGGGAATGACCTGACCAGCCGACTATCGTAAAAGTAGGGGCGGGTGCCTATTAGTCAGCTTAAGGACAAGACGATCCTTAAACGACTGAGAGAAACGTGGTTTCAGGGGAAAAAAAAAGCGAGGAGTTTTGCCCAGAATCCGGGAACAGGTTGGTTCTTCCTGATAGCCAAGCAAGCATAACGTCACGAGGGCTCAAAAACCCCCGGGGAGTGCAAAATCGTGGTCTGGAGGGGAAAAGGGGACATAACAGTTGGACGGCGTCGAGTCAGCAAAAGATGTCTCACCAAGAATGGGAAAAAGGCCCAAGTGACCAGATAAGTTACTAAGGGGGAACTCGGGGGACTGGGGGGACTCCAGGAAAAAGAGGAAGAATTCTAAAAAAAAGCTCGTCGTAGAAAAAAAGAACTATCTGAGCGCGAAGGACAAAGAAAAAAAACACCTACGTGTCGGTCCGTGGGGGGGGAGAAAAGGAGGTGAAAAACGTTGCGGATGCTATAGCGCGCTGATGGAAGTGGGCAAAAAAAAAAATTTCACACCAAAGCGGTGTGGATAAAAAAGGCAATACTATGTTATATGAGGGCCGCGGCGACCATAACGTTTACCAGTGGGAAAGGAGACGGTCAACTGCCAAAACTACGCTGCGAAAACTTGGGGCAGATCAGGACTGAAAAAAGAGTTCCTTGCGTAGGGGGGGGCCCGGGAAGGATATTCGGTCTCTGATGACTGGCCTCCTGGGGGGGCTGAACGGACCGTTAAGTAGAAGGGAGTTAAGAAGCCTGCCTAGTCAATGCGTCCTTCTCATGGAAAAAAAAAAAAAAGTCGAGGGGGAAAAAAAAAGGGCAGGATTACTATCAATTGGGGGCGGTATGTGGGGAAAGGCTATGAAAAGGAAAGAGTCCTACATGTTAAACTTTCTCCATTAGCTTCTTCACCGGACGGGTGAAGTGTACATTCCGACTAATAGAAAGGGGGGGGGGACGAGGCACACGCGAACTCTGAATAAAAGGAATCCTAAAAAAAACGAAAAAACGTCTATCGGGGGAAATTTGGGGAATCTCTTTCGAAGGAAGGGAAACTGAAACAGGAAGAATTCACTGGGGTACCTCCGCTCATCACCGAGAGCTCTGGGAAGCTACGAGGGTCAGGGGATACGGTGACTAGTGATAGAACTGTCAATGACGTTTCTACTGTGGCGGCTGAAGAAGACAGGGTCAAAAGAAAAAGGAGGCCCAGACTCTCACGTGATGGGGGGACTAAAATCATAGGCCAAAAGAACAAGCTCTTACGGTTGGCGCGTTGTAAATAAAAGAAGGGGCAGGGGTGTTTCGGGGGAAAAAAAAAAAAAAAAACATTGAACGACCTTGTCGGCGCGTGCCAGCAGCAAAAAGTAGTTTGTATCATCGGTAAAACAAAACTTTACACAAAGAGGGGATGAAAAATACATATATATACTGCCCCCAAAACAAAAAAGGAAAGGGTTCGGGGGAAATAGCTGTACCGCGAAAAAAAAGGGGGGACCCGACGCAAGGGCGCGCGCCACCGCTCAAGTTGTTTAAAGGAAGGGACACATAGCTTGGAGGTAAAAGGGGGGTGGGAAGGACGTCACATCACACGAGCGACTAGGTAGAAGGAGGTGGGGGGGTGAACGGGTTGGGAGTAGAATCGCCGTGCTCCTGGAAAAAGGACTCTTGCCAAAACGGAGAATCGATCTAGCACTGACCTGCTGCGTAGCAGAAAAAGTAGCCGCGTGTCGACCGGCTATTGGTAAAAACGGTAACGCCATCCCATGATTGTGGTGGGCGGGGGGGGGGGGGGGGGGGGGGGGGGGGGGGGGGGGGGGGGGGGGGGGGGGGGGGGGGGGGGGGGTGGGGGGGGAGGGGGGGGGGGGGGGGGGGGGGGGGGGGGGGGGGGGTGGGGGGGGGGGGGGGGCGATGATGCACAGCTAACTTCAACAAAAAAAGAGTTAAAAGGAAATTAGACATATTCTCGGGAAACTCTTTCAGAGTCGACGACTCTGGAAAACAGTTGGGCGTGCTGTCCTCAAACGGCTCAGAGGACCGTCACAAGGAAAGAGAGAGAGGCAAGGCTTATGAAGGTGTCAAATCAAACAATTCGTGTCTAAAAGAGTAAAGGATCCGCACCCGTCGAATCCGGAAAAATGGGACCAGCTCTTCTGAGCTCTGGGGAACCTTCTGCCTATCCAGGAAACAAAGGGTCAAAACCTCCAAAAGTAAGCTCGGGGAACTAGAAGGGCCTGGTCAGAGGAGGAAACGGCTACGTGGGGCGTTAAGGAATTTTGAACGGGGCGTGGGGGGCGCAGGGACCAGAGGAAAAAAAAAAGCCGGACCAAATGGGGGGCTCCGTGGGCGACCTGTCATTGGACAGCGGGCCACAAAAATGTCGGCGAGGACTGTGAACATTAACAAACATAAGAAGAGAAGCTTCTCGCGGGGGGGAATTCTGTTGTGATTCGGTCACCGCGTGGGGAGGGGGGGCTAGGACCATGGGGAAAGAGTATGTCAGGTACCAGCCGTAAAGGGGGGGGGGGGGGACTGACGAAAAGGGTCCTGAGGGAAGCGAAAAGGAGGGGAAATTCCTCACGATTCCGTTCGTGCAGCACAGTGGGGGTGACGAGGTCTGGGAAAGGGGGGGAAAAAAAAAAATTCCCGTGCCTTACACCGGGGTCCACAGAAAGAAAAAGTGTAGAATAGACAATTAGAAAGATCGGAAACCTGTGCCTAGATCGGGTCCAAGCAAAACAACCACGGGGGGGACATGCCAACACAGCCGTAGACTCAAGACCTTTCAACAGGTCTAAAAATGGGCACCGAGACGATCATCGAAAGTGCCCAAGTCCGGGGGGATAAAAAAAAGTCAAAAAAAGGGAAAAAGAAAAAAAAAAGGGTCAGGTTCGGCACCGTTACGTTAGAAAAGCAACGGCGGTTCGAAAATCTGGTGAAGCGTCGCCCCCAACGATCAAAGAGGGGGAAAAGGAGACGGCCAGTACCACGCGACGATATGAGGAACTAACATTGCTTACATTCGGAAAGGGGCGTTGTCAAAAAAAAAACACACAGAGAGGGGAGCGAGAAGTTCGAGGCGCCAAAGAGAAGAAAAAGAAGAAAGAACCGGCGCGGGAGGAGTAGCTGCTTGGGGGGATAGGTTCACTCACCTACGCGACGAACCAAAAATAAGTTCACGCGAAAATCGGCGACGACAAGAAAAACAGTGAAAAAGATCTGGGGGTGAGGTACCGGGCGAGTGTGACCCCTCATCAACCGGGACAAAAAACCAAAATATGGAAGAAGAGGCAGGTTCGGCACTTGCGGAGCAGGCAATAGGAAGTGAGCGGAGCGAAAAACAGGGGGGTGTCAGTCGTCTCGATCACGCGCAAGGAAAAAAAATGACTCAGGTACACGGGAACGCGGCACTGCATAAAAAAAGGCAAAAAAAAGGTCGGGGAAACACTCAAATGAAAAGATATGAAGGACAGGGAAAGTGGAGTGACGTCTTGACGGGTCTCATTGGGGGGGAAGAAGAAAAATATCAGGGGAGAAAAGATATGCATCTCTTGCGAAAGTTAGTCTCCAAAAAGGGAACAAAGGGAAAAAAAAAAGAAAAAGGGAAACGGAACGCCCAGCACCGAACGTCGCAAGCTTCGTTTTAAAAATAAAAAAAAAAAAAAGAATAAGAGGAGGCGGTGTTCCACTATCGGTCAGTACGCCCTGTTGAAAGATGGAGGCCACCACTGAAGGGGAGGGGGGGGGTTCAAAGACTATTCAATTGTTCGCGATCCCCAAGATAGCGGCGAACTTCTCGAGAGAAAAAATTAAATCGATGTGACGAAAGGACATCAAAAAAAAATAAGTCAATGATCGCCACACTGTCAAACATTTCAAAAAACGAAACCTTTGCTACCGGGACACGGTAGGTCGAGGCGCCGAAGCAAGGGGTCAAAGAGAACAGAGGAAAAAAAGGGGAGGGGGGGCTCATTCTAACGAGCAGTCATACAACAGAGGGTGTTTTTCCGCGCGAATTGGAAATCAGGATGGCACAAAAAGATTGGAAGAATGGCCGGATCGAAAAAATCGATACCAAAAATGCTAGAGTAAGGGATCGCGATTAAGTCCGTAGAAATGCTCAGCGGAAAGAAAAAAGCAGGGGGGGGGGGGGGGGGGGGGGAGTGAACATAAAGAGAAAAAATCGGCACTGCAGCAGCGTGGAAAAATCTATCTGGACGAGCAGCGGGGACATTAAATTACGCGCGATTGAAAAGCAGTGGTGACAGAGGGGGAAATGCGAGGTGGCTCATTACTGATCAAAGTGGCCAAAAAAAAAACCGCTACCAGAGGAACAAGAAATCTGCCAAACAACAACGATGGGAGAAAATTATATGCGGGGGGGATCTTTGCGCAGGAACACGTCATGATATAATAAAAAACTCGGGGAGATGGGAAGAAAAAAGGTCCTCCTTCTAATAGACGTCTGGAAATGGGGTGGGAAGGCTTGGGGAAAAAACCTGAAAAGTCAGAAAAACTCATTCTCGTGCTGCACTCGCCTGCAGTGAATCGAAAAAAAAGAAAAGAATTGCAAAAAAAGAGAAGGAAAAAACTCTCGCACTCGGGTGGTCAAGGAAAGACAGAACTAAAAATAAGCAAAGAGGAGATATTTGTTTTGACACCGGTTAGGTCACACAAAAAACGTCAGGAAAGGGAAAGGAAAACAAAAAACGGTTCAGGCTCGTAATTCTTGAAAAAACCCTCTAAAACGAAGCGTTTGTTGAACTGTTCTCTCCCAGAACACGCTCGCTGGGAAAAGATCAAAGGAAAGGGGCACTGGTTGAAAAGAAAAGGGGGGGGCGGTGTGTGTCATGACTCGGCATGCGGAAAATCTTGTCGGGAGTTACAAGGTCAAATTCAGGCGGAAAAAATGAACAGAAGGGGTCGGGCGGAAGAATCGATCGTCGGACCTAAAAACACGGAGCCAGGGGGGGGAAAGAAATACATTAGGGCCCGTGGACAAGACGCGAAAAGTTCTTAAAAAGGGGGAGGGCTCCTGAGCGGAGGTTAGAAGGGTAAAGACAGGAAAAAAGGGGAAAAAAGCCAGCTTGAACGTCAAAACTGCGTAAAAAGTCTAAAAAAGGAAAAGCGGAAACGACTTCAGGGGGAGGATCCCACCGCGAGCGATTCCTTTCCCCACGCCATGGAAACAAAAATCAAAAAAGAAAAAAGAGGTGGGAGAAAAAAGGGGGGTCCAGATGACGCTCCGTCCTACCTGAGAAAAAAACTGGGGGGAAACACGGCGGGAAGGCATTGGAGGAACGAAAATCTGCGCGTCAGGATCTCGATGAAGGAACCCTTCGAGGAGAACAAAAAAAGGGAGGGGAAGGCTGAGAACTTCAGAAAAACTTCTAAAGAGGGATACAGTGCGTTACTCCTGCGCCTGGAATAAAAATGCCGATGGGGAAGGGGGAACTGAAGAAGGGTACCAAACGGGGGAAGGAGCTGGGATTTTATACATGGTAGTCCTAAAAAAGAGGGGGGATTCGCGTTCTGTGAAGGCGCTGAAACAAAATGGAAAGAAGAGGACGGTCGGAAAAAATCTTCCGGGGAATAAAAAGGAGGGAAATGGGAGAAGTTTGGGGGAAAAAAAGTCATTCAAAAAGGGGGGGGTGTTTCTGTGCCGGCCGGCCGCGGGAATGCGGGGTTGGGCTGGGAAAAGGAGGCGGACGGTAATTAGGGACAAATAACGCAACGGAAAAGAACAACGGCGGAAAAGCGGAAGCGAACTTAATGTCGACTTGGGCGTAATTTGGGAAAAAGGGAGTCTGCGCAGAAAAGGGGGGGGCGGCGCGCGATATACATCGTTGAAAACTGAGCATCAATCTTGCTGTTCGCAAGAAGACAGGGTTGTCAAACTTGGGATCCGGCAAAAGGTTGGGGGGGGGGCAAAAATAGGGGGGACAGCCAGTTGGCTGACCCTCTCCCTCCCAATGCAAAAACCGACGGGAAATACCGTCTGCAGACAGTCGATGCAAGGAGGGTGGGGGGACAACACGAATCTGCTATCTTCCGGCAAAAAACAAATCACGGAAGGTGCATGAGGACGGGAATGGCTTTCACATCCTACGTCGAGAAAAAAAAGAAAAAAAAAATAAAAACATGGAAAAGGAAAAACTCGAGGAAAAAGAAACGCTCTGTCGCGCCGCAACACTGACTGCAAATCAGGGCAAGTCAACTCCGGCGACAAAAACGGAAAATGCAGATATTAAAGGCAATCGGAAAAGAAGGGGAAAAGGAGTCTAAAGAGGGGGCCAGCGGATACCGGGACAATGCTTTCTGAAAAAAATCTCTACAGAGGCTGCCCCATCAAGGGTTCTCGGAAATAAAGAAAATGAGAAAAAAAAACGCGGAACTCCTACCAAACTGCAACGGATGTTGAAGTAACGTGTTGGTCTGTTGGGTCGCAGAAAGAGGTAAAGAAAACAAAATTCTCCCCGTCAGCTGTCATCATGGGGGAGGGAGGAAAATTGGACTGGGATGGAAGAAACCAACATTCCGAGCTGTATCAAAAAAAGGTGAAAAAAGTATGAGGGGGGGGGGGGGTTCTAGTCGCATACGGGGACACTCATGCACCCCATCTTCGATTGGGGAAACTAGGAACGGCAGAGAGGAAATGCGACCCGAAGGATTGCAGTATTTTGGGGGTCTCGACTGGGGGAGGAAAAAAACATCGTCTTGGTAACAGGTAAAGGTCTTCACAGACACAACTCGGTCTTAGTCCTGGGGAAGGCCAAGGAAAAAGACAAATCGTAGGGACAGATCATACCGGTTCTTCAAAAGGAAAGAAAAAAAAAAAATTCATTTGGGGGGGCAAGACAAGGACAATACGTCGGATCTCAAAGGATACCCGTGTAGTAAGCGGGGGGGGACCTGGAGGCCATGCGGGGACGAGACAAAAGGTCGCCTGAACATATGCAAAGGGAGCGATGAGTGTCAGTTCTCCCTCATTTATTGCGTCAAAAAAAAGACAAAAGGTCTGCCTTCCACGCCTCGCGCCTTGACGTTATCAGAAAAGGAACTGAAAAAAAAGAAAAAAGTCTGAGTACACTGATCAAAGGGATGAGGGAAAGGGTTTCTTGTTTCTAGGCCAAATTACCGATTTAACCTCGGGGATCATTTCTCTTTAGAGGGAAAACAAAACCGGGCAGAAAATTTTTGGGAGGGGAAAATTTCTAACATTCTTTTTCGCTTATGGCGGGAAAACCTATCGGGTGGGGGTTGGGGAGAATATCTCTCTCAAAAAAAAAAAAAAAAAAAGAAAAAAAAAAAAACAACAAGAAAAAAAAAAAAAAGGAGGAAAGAGATTCAAAACCACTGATTAAAATCTAGCGAATGACTGAGAAATTGAGAAAACGAACCACGCTGCGGGGCACAACGCCTCAGCTGGAATAGAACGTTACCGAAAATAAAAGAGCTGCATCGAGAATCAGGCGGAATTTGAAAAAGGGGGGATAAAAGAAAAAAAAAGTCAGTAAGGAAAGGGGAAGTGTCGGCGTGAAACAGGGTGAAGGAGAGAATGAAAGGGCTCTCCAACTAGCTATGAACCATCCAGGCGCACACGGGCGGCCACGTTAAGCCGGAAATATTTGTAGGGGAAAGGGATGCCACCACGTAAACTTCTATGGAAAAATTTCGGGGTTCACGGGTGCAGAAGCGTGTACAGCCGAAACAGACCAGGTATCAAAAACTATAGAGAGGGGGGCTGTCTTAACACACCGACGAGCGCCCAATTAAACGACGGCGAGGTCCAAAAAAAAAGTCAAGAGGAAAAAGGGAAAAAAAAAACCGGCAACAAAGACCTGGACTCCCCTAGGAGAGGAAGAGGGACCAGTGTGGACCCTGCTTGCTTCTGGGCTCGGGGAAAAGACGCCGTCACGGTTCGGGTTTCACCTCGCAGGAACAAAGAAACAAACCCCAACCCCCCAAAAAGGACGGCTGCGCCGTCACGATAAAAAGCAAAGGGTGACAAAAACAGGAAGTCAAGGGGGTACGTAACGTCTTTAAACTGGACGAGAAAAAAACTTTAAGTAACGTGGACAGAACCGTAGAAATCTTCTCTTAAGTTGCTGGGGGCTGGCAAGAGATAAGGTTCCGAGGGCCGTTCGCAAGTGTCATGGACACGTGGACTTACTCTTAAACTCAGATGACGCGACACCTCAACGGTACGGCCGGGGAATAGGTAACGGGGGGAACCCGGGACTTACTAGGAAAGGGAGGGGGAAGGCACAGTCTGACCGAAAACGGGTTTCGGTCAAAAAAAAAGGTGACGAAGGCAAGGCTGTGCAGGGGGTGGCGGAGAATTCAAAAAAAAAAAAAGGAAAAGGGGGGATAGGAAAAAAAGGATTGGGACGTTAAAGAGTATAGTGAATAGCGTTAAACAGCAACGGACGCGACGTAACGTCGGAGTGGGGGAATGGACGAGGGCGGCGAAAAGGAAAAAAACAAGAATGACGAAACAACGAAAACAGGAATACTTTCAAAGGCCTTTAAAAAAAAAAAGGAAGCAACAAATCCTGTGATGACAGCGGTCAAAACAGAAGGGAAAACAGAACGATTTCATATAGACAAAAGTGCTGTCGGCAAAACAGAAACTATTAACAGTACGGGGGGGGGTCGCGAGTTAATCGCCCGGCGGTGCAAACTTACAGGGGGGGAAAACGGAAAAGAGCATACGGGACCGGCCAAAAAAAGTTCGCTCAAACGACAACAAAGCGATTACCGATCTTCGAGTAGACGTACATTCGCGCCAAGGGGGTCTTGAAAAAGGGGGGAAAAAATAAAGGGTTAAAAAATTGATTGAAATCGGGAGCAAAAGAAATAGCAGACCGAAACGCGATCACCGCCGAGTAGACTGACAAATTGCGAAAAAAGAAAAACGAAAAAGGACGCGACGGTTCACCTCGGCATCAACCTCCGGAAAAGCGGGCACCGCGGGGGGGGCGTAAAAAAAAAGGGGACCAATACCACTCCATGGGCTGCATCACGAGGGAAGGGGAAATAGCTCAGTGGAAAAGTGCGACCTAGCTCTAAATCAGATATCACCTTCGTTCATAATTCAAAGGGGAGGAAAAAAAAAGTACGCCAAGCGGTCAGGGGAAAAAAAATTTGGCTGATAGGGTCTCATTCGGACTCGCGTGAAAAGTGCCTGTTCAAGAATTCGAGCAAAGTTAGTAAAATCCTGTGGGAAAGAGGGGGAGATGGGGACTGGCGGAGTAACCGTATCGCGGTGACTATCCTAGGGAAGTCCACTCGGCAGGCACGGACAGCAGCTCTGAAAAATGGTAGACCCGCGTCAATAAAGAGAAAACAAAAAACGGACAGCAAAGGTCACCAAGAAAACGAAGTCTTGGTCACAGGCCGAACTCGAAAAGATGACAAAAGGCGAACAAGGACTTTGCGGGATTAAAAAAGGGGAAGCCTCAGGGGGGAAAAAAGGGGTCGGCGGGAGTATGGGGTGTCCTGATCGTGCCGGAAAAAAGGAGAAGAAGTCCTAGCTACTCCCATAGACGAGGGTACCCAAGCGCGACGACCACAGCACGGAGTAGCGCCCTAAGTTCCCACAAATTGGCGTCAAGTAGATTCAAAGATGAAAATTAGGGGAAAAAAAAAAAAACAAATCGAGGGGGGGCAAACCCCTTCACCAGAAACGAACGGGGGTTGAAAGGGACGAAAACGCCAAGAATGGAGACCACGCTGCGCCTCTGCGAATCAGAACAAGTGTCCAAGGTAAGAACGATGACGGGAAGACGATTCGCGGGGGGACTCAGGTAGGAAGAACACAAGGGATTTTTTGGCGTCAAAGAGGGGACAAGCCTGGCAAAATGGACAGCGGGTCAAGGGAGCGGAAGAAGAGGCACGGTGTGGCGCACACAGGACTGAAAAAATCAGCAGTGTAACCTGGACTAGGTTCGCCGAGAAAGAAACCGACTCCTGGAACTCAAAAAAGCGCTTAGGAGGAAAAAAAAAATCACTCTCACGGAGAGGAAAAGGGAAATATAAAGAGGGGTAGGTGACATCAGGGGGAGTTGGAGAAAAGAAGTGTGCGGTCAATTATCGTCAATGAATCGAAGAAAAAAAGGGCGAGGGATTAAACCACGAATAAACTAAGCGAAGGGTTCAGCGGGATGGTCAAACTCGGGGAAAAAAAAGTGGGTGAAAAAAATCTTCGGGGGGGCTGGAAAACACCAAAAACGGGGGGTTGAAGCTGGTACCAGCCTTGGGAACAAAAAAAAAAACCAACAC
>Ga0179593_1483998_pt1 | contig 22666 bp, 17 predicted proteins | sample CZODoug2_1_08_16_FD_185931 | JGI IMG/M metagenome (GOLD analysis project Ga0179593, IMG submission 185931) | Vadose zone soil fungal communities from Angelo Coast Range Reserve, California, USA - CZODoug2_1_08_16fungal (PacBio error correction) | ecosystem: Environmental > Terrestrial > Soil >...
AAGAAGGACGGCAACATAGAAAAACGAAAGAAAAAGGAAAAGTGTAGCACGGATGGGTGCTGGAAAACTCCGGCGGAACTACACAAAGGAACGCACAGACGCCACGACGGAAGGGAAAGACGAAGAAAATTGGGAAAGAAGTGCCACGAAGTTGCAGAAAAAAACCTAGATTAGTGGAAACGCCGAGAGAAAAAAAAAACAATTGTCACAGGAACGGACGTGGAAGGGACCTGAAGGGCAGTGCAGAATTTAATTGTCGTGCAAAGAAGAGCCCCAGGGGGTTGGGAAGGAAAAAAAGGAGCAGGAATTCGCGACCCAAAGACGGCAGAGAAAGGGAAGAAGACGGCTTCCACTAGAACAACTGCCCTTGCAAAGGCGATGGCACAAAAAAGAGGTAGGAATAGGAAGATCGAGGAGCTGAATGTCAGAAATGGCAGGGCCTGGAAAAAAAGGGGGAAGGAATTTCCGATAGTCACACTTAATTGCCCATCGGGAAACTCGGACAACAAAAGGTGGGAGAAAGGAGAAAAAGATGGAGAAGGATTTGAAAAAGACGGCTTCAGGAACAATACGGGCTCACGAGGCCGAGAATTAAGGAAGTCAGCTGGTGGGAGATGGTGGGGGGGAAGGGGGGCGAAAGCACCCGAAGTGTTTTTTGGTGCAACACGGGATTTCCTCAAGGTCCTCAAAAGGGGGCGGAAGGTTCCTTTGTGTAACGACCCGGGACTGTAAAAAGGCCCAAGGGAATCAAAAAGGGGGGAACCCTGAAAACCAAAAAAAAGAAAAAAAGAGAGAAGTCAAAAGTGGGACTGCCTTCGAACCACAAAAAAACAACCGGTTTCCCGCGCAGGTTTTGCAAAAAGTGATACCAGGAGAAAGCAGGATTTTGAAGGCGGACAGTAACGAACTCGGAATTAAAAAGGGGATAAGGACACAACTGTCCACAAAAAGACAACAGGACCACACCAGGAATACCCTTGTGATCAATCGCGAAAAAGTACGAACTACAAAGAAAAACCCCTCTTGTCCCAACAAACTAACGAGAAAAGCCAAAAAAAGAACCCAAACTCTTGTGGGAAGCATTTACAGTAGGCCAAAACGGTGCAGGAAAGGCGGAACAGGGCCGTAAAGGCAAACCTCCAGCGGAAAAGGTGGCTACGCCGGGTTAAGCCGGTTGGTGGGGGGGGAGAAGGGTGGAACGGGGGCCAGAAGGGGACATTTCCGAACAACGACGCAGACGCGTGATGGGGGGTAAAAAAAAAAAGGGTTCTCACGTGCATTTTTGTCACGTCATCGGAATACCTTCTGCTTGCCCCGATTAGCCGAGGGGGGGAGTAAAAAGGGGGAAACAAGTGAATAAACCGAATTCTCAAAGCCGGCGAAAACTGCAAACGAGAGAAGGGAGGGCAGGGGATGAGGGGGAGGGCGGACCGAAGATTTTCTGTAAAGAATTAACAAAAATCATTATTGGGGGGTAGTATGGGAGAAGGGAAAAGACTGGCTTATTTACATCTTTTAGAGAGCGTCTCGAACAACAGGCGTGAAAAGGGAAAAAAAAGGAGAAGAGAAGTTGGCGGACCGTATGGGTAGAGCAAATGGCAAAAATGACTTGGAAAGTGGAAAAAAAAAAGGGGGGGGAAAAATAGTTTGGTTTACTGAGAAAAACAACCGCTTGCGCAAGAGCAGTTTTTGGGGGGGGGGGATTTCACAGGAGGGGGTCAGTCCGCCAATCAGGTCGCACGCAGGTTTGCTTGTACGTGGGACAGGGGGACAGAACGAAAAACCGTTTTGGGGTTGAGCCAAGAATGAAGAGCACTAAGACACAAAAGGGAATGGGGGGGGAATTAAAAAGGAAAAAAGAGCTAGTCCAGGAGGGGGGAAAAACTATGTGAACGGGCGATGGCTCCAAAAGGGAGAGGAAAGCAGGGGAAAAAAAGGTGGCTTTGAAACAACGGAATAATACGAACCTCGACCTCAGGGATCAAGCTCCTTGTTGATTAAAGACAGGAGGGGGGAGAACAGCAAACTAAACACAACAACGACCGTCCAACATGTCCATGCGCCTAACCACTAAAAGTCCTTGGGGGGAAGAAGTGATTCAGAAGGGGGGGTCTGTGATCCGTATTGTGCATTCTGAACGCTCGAGAAATAGGAAAGAGTGTCCATAGAACAGGTCTCACGAAAACATCAAGGGGGAGGGGGGAAGTCATTGTGTGTTGGGGCCGAGCAGGGCAAATACGAAACACACTGGAAACTGGGGAGTGTGACCAACATAGCGAATCAGCAAGTGAAATCACCGAAAAACGAAGGTACTCCTGACGGGAGGGAAGAAAAGACAGTTCGCAAGGGGGAAGAAAAAAAAAAAAGAGCTGCAACGAGGGCCCGGAAAAGTGGGGGGGAGAAAACTAGTCACAGGGAGGTGGAAGACAAAACAGAGCGAAAAAACGGAGGGGTAAAAAAAGTTAGATCTGAAGAAGGGGCAGTAGGGGTGGATGACGTTCTATGACAAAAACAAGATTGGGCACCAGAGGGAAAAGAGGGGTAAGGAGGGGGACCACACCAAACGCTATCTGTGGGGGAAAAAGCCACAGGAACCGTGATGAAGAAGAAAAAAAATCACGCAGTGGGGGAGTAGTACGCTCACAACCCTGCAAGAACGGGCAGGAAAAGCAGAGAGGGGGGGGAGAAGAAGTCTACCTTCAAAAAAAGGAAAAAGGGTAATACCCATACCGAAGAAGGACCAGTACGGAACAGCCTCAACAAGGAAAAAATTCTCTAGCCAGGGTGGGTGTATGGAGCAAGAAAGCAAAAAGGCAGTCCCATGTCGTCGATAACAAAGGCATCAGAAGGGAAGGAGTTAGAATGAGAAAAAGAAGAGGAGCTCACATGACAACAAGGGGGGGAAGAACGAGAGGGCGCAGGTACGGAAGGATAAGAAAGCCTGAAAAAAATGTGGTACGTCGACTATACGGTATCGTGCGAGGCGGGGAATAGAACGCACGTAATCCTGGGAGGGAGTCGACGTAAAGGGACCAAAGGAAATAGTACAAGACGTGAGAAAGAAGACAAGCGAAAGTGACACAGTAAAGGTCGACGAAGCGCAGATATGGACACACCTTTCACCGGGACAAGAAAACAGAACGACCAGAAAAGGGGAGACTTAAGGGAAAAGCTGGGGGTTAATCGAAAAAAGAATGCACCGGGATATAAAAAAAAAAACGGAAAGAACGGACGAAAACGAAATTCTGAGTGTGCGAGGTTCAAAGGGTCGAAAAACAAAGGCGAAAGACACGTTATGATGCAGAAGACGGTGCTGCTGGGAGCAAAAGACGGGGAGAAAGAGACGGAAAGGACAGCAGGAGAAGGGAGAGCTGGCAGAAAGGCGTCGGAAAGGCCGGAACGCGCAATGGAGGGAAAAGAGCATGACCAGGAGGGGGAAAAGGTCAGAAAGAAAAAAGTCGTACGCTGGAAGGCTATGTTCAACCCTCTTCCTGTGGTTCGATGGATACCCGCAAAGACCAAACAGGGAAGGCTTGTGTAAAGGAGAAAGGGGAGAAAAGGCTAAGGGGAAAAAAGATAACGAGAAAAAGGATGGGTCACGAGAAAGTGAACCTGCTTATGGAAAGTAAGACCGTCAATGGTAAGGAGAAACCAGGGGTCGCATGGGAAAAAAAAGACCGAGGGATGACCGCAACGACGAAGCGAGTTCTTCCTTTCACCGAACGTCGTGCATACGAACAGTCAGAATCTCGAGAGGCCGAAGAGAAAAGACAAATGTGCGAAAGCGTGCAATAAAAAATCCCAAATTCTTAGGAGGCAACTGGTTGGGGTTAGTCGGGATGGGAGCGTCATGTTCGAATCACGGAGTCTAAAAGGAAGAAAGTTACAAAAAAAAAATAACTATCAATCCAATTGCAAAAAGATGGGTTTTTTCGATCGAAAGACAATCCGGATCATCACCAAGTAGGAGAAGAAGGGAAATCGGTCAGCAAGTCTATAGAACAAGAGGAGGAAAAGGGCAAAAAAAACAGTCTAGTGGTTTCGAAAAGGCGACTGCACTCATGGATTCTCCGCCAACCAGGACGGGGGAAAAGGGAAAACAAGCACTAAAAAAAAAATACCTTAAAAGAAAAAAAGGGCGCGGGGACAGGTTGCTGAATGGAATGAAAGGAATGATATCAAGGGGCTGGGGAGGAAGGCAAAAATACCTGTAGCGAAAAAGAACCTCGTATAAAGAAAAAAAATCAGGTCGAAAGCGCGGAGAGCCCTGTGCACCCAGGGAGATCACTTATAAGGGGTTAAGTGACCTCCTGCGTAGAAAGGCCAGGGCGACGAAGGAAAAGGTAAAGGAGGTAACTGAATGGTACAGGGGTCGGTTCTCCACCGAAGGAGAAATCTGAAAAAAAAGCTAACTCAAGAAAACGTGTCCCTGGTAGTATGCGAGCGTATGAGAAAGGACGCAAAGAAAGAAGAGGGTCAACAGCTCTTTTCCCGAAAGGAGCGATGCTATGGGAGAAGGATGTTAACGCCTTTAAAGGGTCCTGGTCAATACTCAAACAGGCGAACTTGATGCCAGATCGCAGTCGAAAAAACTTTCGACAGATGTCCTGGGGACTGGAGAAGTGATCGGACGAGCAAAGGGATGATTGTACCAAATCTGAAAACGCAAAACAGAATTGAGTCGCGAGGGGTAAAGGTGTAGTCCGCAGGGGGGCTCGGAAAAAGCTCGTAGGGAATCTTGAAACTGTGGGGAAAAGAGGGTTCAACAAGGGAAAACTGCGAAAAAGAAAAATGTGGCAATACTAGCCGGAGAGAACCCGTCCTGGAGGGCCCAGTCGAAATAACCGGGAATATGAGATCGGGGGTGATGGCGAGAGTGAGAGGACTTATGAAAAAGAGGAACATCTTCAGATGAAAGGGGGAATTCCTGCAAAAGCCTCGACGGTTTCGAAATCGAGGACTCCGCGACCGTCAGGCTTATCGGAAACCTCGAGGAGAGAGAGGATAGTCGACGTAAAACTAAATAGGATGTGGCCATAAGGAAAAGAGGACACATAAGAGCAAAGGGTATGGACTCACGCCATCTCGCTCACAACAACGAAGGGATAAAGAAAAGGAGGCGGTGGAAAAATGGTCTGTGCCTCTCATGAGGGGGGATAAAATCATGCGAAAAAACGAAAGTAGAGTCATGCGCAGTAAAAACTCTCACAGGAGGAAAAGTATCTAACAAGCCGACATCGACTGGAGTGGCCTCAAGTTTGGGCTTCAACCGGGAAGAAAGTCTGCAGAAAAGACGATAATAAACAACGAAAGAAAAAGAAAGGCACAAATGTCCAGACGCAATGTAAACACTACGTGAAGACACACAGGAAGGGGAAAGAAAAAGAAGACCGTTTAAAAATGGAGAACAGACTTGAAAAAAGAAGTCACGACCGAAAAAGCGTCGATCGCGGCGTCTCGGGTGGGGAAGAGCAAGGGGGGGGCGAAAAAAAAGGGAACACGCGCGAAAGGGGGGTTGATGTATGCTGTTGTGGGGGGGAAAATCAAAAGCGTCGCGATTAGCTCGAGGCGACACGGACCGAGGAATAAGACGAGCCTGGAAAAAAGAACGATCGGACAAAAGGCGGTAAACCGCAAGAGCGGCATCAAAAAAGGAGACAGGGAGAAAGCTGGACAAGCAGAGAAGAAGAAAAAGACAGGTAGGGAACCCCTTTTCGAGTAAAAAAAAATTTGCGGTGGCGTCCGGGAATGGTCCGAATCGCAAGGAGGACATAGGCCGTGTGGCCTGAGAAGAAAAGGGGTGGAGAAGAAGGGCAGTGGAATTACAGGGGCACGAAAGGTGCAACGTAATCGCCGGCTCCGGATTTCATCCTTCAGACAAAGTAATCAATAACGGGATAGCCGGTGCCATCATGGAAGCGCCTGAGGGACACAGGGAAAAAAGGGAAGGAAGCACTTGTGGGAAAACTCTATTTTCAACTTGGAAAGGTCGTCTGTGGGACCGGTTACGCCAAGAGAAAAGGCAAAAGCTTGCAATGAAAAAAAAGAACGAACGAAAAAGGAGAAAAGAACTCTCCTAATTAGCAGACGATGAAGGTCTCCGGGGGGGGAGGCAAGGAGGGGAAAAAAAAGTGCCCATTTAGAGGGGGAAAACGAATCGCACTGGACGGGAAGCCTCGACGACGAGCGTAATTTTCAATGACGATGTTATTCAAAAAGACGAGTCTCTCCTCAAAAACAAAAGAGGGAAAAAGAAAAGTGGTCGTGAAAAAGGAATCCCAGTTCTCTGTTACCAGGAAAGAGACAGATTAAAAAGAATAGAGCCGTCGGAGTCAGGACTTTCGAGTAGAAGGGGCCCGTTGGGAAAAAGAGAAAAAAAATGCGTTTTGAAAAAAAAAAGCTCGACCCACAAACAATTACAGTAAGAGTTCGGCCGGCTGAAGAGCGGTGGCGTGGATCGGGTATGGAAAGAGGAAGAATGAAAGGGACGAGGTTTGAGCTTTCAAACAACGTCTCGGGCAACGCATAGGTGGGGTCCCAAGTGCGGACAAATGGGGACTGCACTCGGGCAATAACTGAGTCGAAATACTCAGGCAAAAGGGAGGTACAAGGGAGAGATCAAGATGGAAAACAGGCGGCATACGGAAATAAACGAAAATGGTTTCGGAATGGCCGGGGAGGGGTAGTCTGAAGGGAAGAGAGGAACACGCCTGAGACTCCGTGAGGGAAGACCGGGATTAATGCTTCGGATAACAGAAAAAGAAAGGATGAAAACATGACCCGGGAAAATTCTATTGAAAAAATGGGATTGAACGAGAAAAAGAAACGGAAAGGACCTGAAATGATTACCGCGAAGAAAGGTACGTCAAGACGAAAAAAGGAGAAGATTAAACGGAAAAAAAAGAAGCTTTCTCCGAAAAAAGTTGACACCAGCGAGAAAGATCCGGGGTGGAGTTCCATGGCTTCTTTTCAGAGAGGGCAGGGGGTCGTCCAAGGGGAGAAAAGGGAGAAGAACAAGCACCGGTCGAAGAGCTGCATCTGTTTAAGGAGTGTGAAAGAAAGTAATCGTAAAGACGAGGTTGAACCGGAAGTGGGGGCCCACGCCTAGCACCTGAAGGGGGAAAAATGAGGCAGGGAAAAAGAAGCTAATTAGATCTAAAGTAAGTAACTCATCTGGGCCTCTGCAGAAAGGGTGAGTCCGCACCGGCTTCAGAGCCTCAGAAAAAGGAGAAGGAGAGGGGATTGCAGCGATCACGCCGCCACGAATCGGAGCCGGGCGTCGACAGACCAGAAGTCGAAAAAGGTGGGTGGCATTATCTTCTTCACCACGAAAGAGATGCACAGACGGAAAGACGGCTTAAGTCAAAAAAAACAACGGAAGGAGGGAGGGATGCAAAGCCCGATCTCTGTGCAAGAAGAGCGAGTGGAAGAAGACTCAGGCGCACAAACGAACGAGGGCGTCGTCCGGAGAGGATGCTCCGGAGGGAGAGGATCGGGGAACATGCGACGGGAAGAGGGAAAACCAGGAATCGAACGAGAGGTCTCTTCGGAAAAAAAAACGAAATGGAGGATCCATTCACAAAGATAAGTGACAATAACGAGGGGAATACAAACAGGGCGACATCAGCACATAGAGAAGCCGGATGGAAACGACGAACCAGAGGGAAACAAACGCCGTCTGAGGACCTGGTTTTGACCAAGAATGGTACAGTCCAACGCGACCAGAGACAGTCCGGAGAAAGGTGGAAGGTAGGCGCACAAAACGAAAACCGACGCACTCGAGGGGCGCAGGTGCCAGGAAAGAACAAAAAGCTGACGAGGAATGGAGATAACGGAGGGAAACAAGTCCAAGGGACAGCTGGGGCGCCCGGGGGATCGGACAGCATCATAGGGAAAAGAGGGAAGCAGCATCGGAGGATTCACATTGACATGCGAAGGCGTTAAATAATGAGAAAGTCTTTCGGCAACAAGAAATACCTAGTAAGGAAAACGAAGGGTTATCAGAGAAAGACTAAAGAAAGTCACAAAGAAGAACCGGGTGCCGATGCCTTCTTAACACGGCCAAGGCGGACGGGTGGAAAAATAACATGTGGGAAGAGTCAAAAGGGGGGGGAGCGTACAAACAAAAATTCAGTAAAGGTATCATTGGCAGGGGGGTACTGTTTCCATCGGGATGCGACGCGGAAAACAGGAGTGGGGTGGAAAAGACTCACGAGGGGTAATGCCTGATCTTGGGAAGTAACGACCCCGCAGCAGACTGGAATAGATGCAAGCTTGACACATTAAAGAGAGAACAAAAGGGGAGGAAAAAAGCAATATAAGCGATCATTCAATTCCTCCTTGGGTGAGCTTATGCGGAGAAGGAAAGTAACTATGGTGATAGAACAAGGAAGGGATCGCTCCAGGAAAAATTTAAACTGCGACTTTGGAAAACAGAATAACTGCTTTCCTATCCTGTTTCGCTGGGGAGACGAAAAAAAGCTCCCAAAAACAACAACTGGGGAAAGAAAAAAGAAAGTTAAGTGATCAGGGAAGCGTGCGTATGTAACAAGAGGGAGTTGAAAAAAACAACTATCTCGAGCATGGGAACTGGAATTTTGAGCGCCCTGGGGAACAGAGGAGTGAAAAATTTAGAAACCTCTCAGAGAAGAGAGACCTTAAGAGGAACGAAATCCGCAGGTGGAATAAGCGGTGGTTCGGAATCGAGGTTTTTAGGTAAGATCTGTCTAGATCGAAGGTGATGCGGGTAACAAAAAAGACCGGCTCTGTGACGTAGTTGAGAAATGAGACATAAAGTTTACTGCTAACGTGCTGTCATGATGCGAACAAAGAATAACGCGGCCCCTTAGAAAGGGACTATGGAAGGGTCATAAGATGAGAAGAAGCCACGCGAGACTATGCATTTCGTGAGGGGCAAAGGTCTGCGTCGCAAGCTGAGAAGGGATTAAGAGCACACGGCACAGTGGAAAGGGATACGGAAACGTAGTAACAGGCAAAAAGGACGAAAAAAAAAGAGGTGCACAGATCCAAGACGCAGGAGGCAAAAAAAGGATTGAAAAAGGGAAACGGAAATGAGAGGTACAATTCTTTGAGAGCCTATGGCAGGGTCGTCAGTAAGACAGAAAAAGATCAAGATTACCTTAAGGTAGCTAAGCCATTATCTGAACAGGTATCCGAAAGATTTGTTGTTTAACTCGGCCCAAAGACGAGCGGTAAGAGGGGATCCGCGGTGTAACTCGAAGCACGCTCCGGGAACATCTCTGCCAAGCATTGAGGGAGGCGTGGTCAAAATCAGTGTTCAAAAAAGACGGAAGGTAGACCAAGGTGCACGTCGGGAGAAAAAACAGGCATAGGGTTGATCGTGAGAAGGAGAATTGGATCTCTCTACTTGAACTAATATGGGCAACAGGGAAGAATACCATAAAGGGTCCGGGCTATCAGCCGAAGAGCGGAAGGAAAATTAGGGGAAGAAGCGACTCTCATGAAGCTTGTCGAAAAAAAAAAAAAAAAAAGCCCTCATCGAAAGACGTCGAGGAAGAAGACAAGAGCAGGGCGGGGGGGGTAAATTCGTCACCGAATCGGCGGGAGAACACATCCTAAAAAAAAAACCGATAGGAAGGGTTGAACGCATACATCCATCCTTGCTCTTCTCTCAGGTGGGGGGGGGGAGAAACCCGAAGGAAGTCCGACAGAACGCACAGAGAGGGGGAAAATGTCGCGTCAAACCGACATCTACTTGTCTCGAGAATAGGGACTCCGAAAGTGAGGGAATAGAAAGGGGAGTCACAATTGATAGGCATATGAAAAGGCGAGACGAATAAATATACGCAGCGATCTCAAAAGAATAGGCTGACCAAAGATGACGGATGCACGCACACAACAACGCCAACCGGAACTATTGACAATCGTAGACTGGTGACCGATGGGAGTCAGAAAAAACCTCGCAATCCTTATTGCGAAGGTTCCGAGCACCCGCGGACGAAGTGACCCCAGGTAAAGAGAGTGCGGACATCTGTAAAAAAAAAGGGCGGAGGAAGAGGAACGGGAATAACGACGTCAGGAGAAAAAGAAGAAAAGTGGTGAAAATAGAGCTTGAAAAATAAGAACAAACTGAGGCGAAATCGGTTACATTGCGACATTGCCGGAAACTATTAAAGCATGAAGACGCATACCAAGCGTCCTTCTGGAGGAAAGAAGTGCTGATGGGTTTGTCACCAGTCATGTTCTGTTCTCGAAAAGAGAAGAACTACCGAGATAACTAGCATGAAGGGATTAGGCGCAAGATTGAGGAAGGAAATTGTGACAACAATGAAGGCTCGGAGTAGTAAAGGAAGGGTAAAAAATTGGTGGATCATACTTCATTCAAATTAGAAGTTGATCTTAAGGGGTGCGAACAGGGATCGGAAATCCGTCAAAGCATCACACCAGGGTCCGGCCTTTTAAAGAAAATAGAGAGGTTATTCAAGGGAAGGGAACGGAGTTACTCGTACGCAAAATCCGGTAAATTTCAGCCGATAACCAACGACAAACGCGAAATACAATTCTGAAGAGAGACTGTGGGGGTGGAGTGATAGAGGGCCCTGGTGATTCGGGGGGGGAACCACGTGCGGCGACAAATTCCTCAGTCATTCCACGTGCTCGCCGTTTGTGCGAAAAAAAGAAAGGTCGTCGGGACGACTGGTTGATACTCGAGAAGATCTGCCGAAAAGGATGAAATAGTCGGATCGTATGGAGAAAAAAGCGTCAGCGGACGAGCCAGGAAAAAGAATCGGAGAAATGAGGACTGAAGGAAGGAAGGACGTCGCCCACGCTCTAACATGACGTTAAAGGGCCAAAAAACATACGAATCAAAAAAAAAACAAAGCAAATAAGGGTCGCCAGGTATTGCGCGGGTCCGCAGTCGTGAGAGGGCGGGTGGTAATGCAAGATTAAAATCGAGACTGCTGCAAGAAGGGAGGGAAAGACGACAGAGAAAACAGAAATACTGTCATGAATGTCCAGAGAAAAGAAAGTGGCTTACCGATACGAAACAAGAAAGAAAGCAAAAACTTTATAAGGTGTATCCTAAAGGGGATAAAGCGCATCGCGACGACGACGCACCTGGTTCTGCAAAAATGACTGAATTAGTAGGAGGAGCCAGAGTGCGCGGGGCCGAAAAAAGAAGGAAAAGGACTAGTTCGAATCGTCTGAGGAGAGGGAAAGAAAAAAAAAAGAAACAGGTATGGTGCACCCGTGCGGGTTACCGCACACGGCTTATTCTGAGCAAAGGGAACTGTCCGGGGACTGGCATGTCAATCGAGGGAAGAAATAATCAGGGCGCTGGCAGTTTTCCGAGAGGAAAAGAGCCAAGGTCGACATGAATGTGAAGGAACTCCCCATTGGACTTGTCAAGACCTAAGGAAAAGGAGAAGAAGGAGAGTTGGGGGGCAGCAGCAAGAGGCGAGAAAAGGGCTTTCGGCCGAGAAAGTTGGGAGAGGCTACTGCGCACACGAAGTCGGAACGTCAATACTGGGACCAAAGGTAAATCGGGGGGGTACTGAGAAAGACGGACTCGTGGAAAAAAAAAACAGGCCCGACGACGAAGAAAGAGATGCGTGCGGTCTGGGGGAATACGAGGCGAATATGATCAGGACGTCGAGGTCATAGAAAAATCAGTGAAGATTGGAAAAAAAGAATAGAAGGATAGAGAATTGAACTCCATAAAAAGCGGGGAAGCGGGGATCAGCCTAAAAAGAAAGTAGGAGTCCAGGAGGATAGGTCGGACAGACGCGAGGGGTGGAGACATGAGGGAGAGCGGCGAGAGACAGAATCGGGGCCTGTATAAAAAAAAATCTACTGCAACACCCACAACGAAATAAAGATTCGTGAAGGCATAAACCGATGTGAGGCACGGAGATCAGTGGGGAAGAAAAATGCTAAAAAGGAGAAGGAGGAGACGGACTGGTCGGAAAGTCTGAGAACTCAAAGGCGCTGGCGTAATAAAGCAGGGGACATTCTACTTGGGCTCGAGTCCTCGATCTCGAACCGCGGTAGGCGGCAGGCATAGCCTGATAACTTGGGAAAAAGGACCCAGTGAGGGATAGACGAGACGACAAAGCAGTATTTCAGAAAAAGGAGGGGGCTGACCATTGCAACGGATTCGCAGCGGGAAATCAAAGGCAGGTCGAATCTATCGATCAGGTGACTGGACACGATTCGTAAGAGAAAGACCAGAGAAAAACGTCAGCAAGATTTCGCATAGAAGAAAACCAACGAAAAAAGAAGATTCGAAATGGAAAGGGGAGAAGAGTGCTATTGAACAGTATTGATCAGGAGATACGGATCGAACCGTTGACACTCAGAACGAATGGGAGACTGGGTCTCAGTCGAAAGACTACAGTGGAACAAGGGAGAGAGGATCCCGGGGACAGCGAAGTGTCGACGAATCATGCGATCATCTAAAGGTGATAAGGAACACCGACGAGGGCGATGGGGTCACAATCTGGGTCGGGGAGATGAAGGATCAAAGCGAAACGAGGAGAAAGAGAACAGCAGGACGTGTGAAATCGAGCCTTGCGATCTCGAAAAGAATAAGGTACAAGTGGTGACACGGAAACGGAGTAGATAAGGGGAGGGGCGCAACTGGGATAGTAAAAGCCGGATTCCTTACCTTAGAAAGAAGCGGATGAACCGTTTGGTCGGGATAGAGAAAAGGGGGAGCGTCACAAGAGTTTCCGCAAACGTTGGAAAATCAAATAAGAGGGGTTGATGGACCAGGAACCGGCTGTCGTCCGGGTGACAGGTAGAACCCAAACGATGCAAGCTTGGACGCCCCGTCAGACCAAAAGCGCGACAACAAGAGCCGCGCACTAAGCGAGGGATATAAGGTTGGGGGAAGGAGCGGCGGGGGAAACATTGTAGGGGGGGGGCAAACGGGCAGGAAGGGACGCAAAAATAGGAACAGTGTTACTCCGGCTCGCAGAATTGCGAACAGATCAAGGGATTCATGTAAAAAGAAAAGAGGGTTATCAAAACGATCCAGGGCAACACGGAGAGGAAGAAAAGAGAAGGATGATAAAACGTCTAATCACTAAACTGTTGGACCGAAAGAAAAGATCAGGTTGACTGAGGGAGGAAACTGCGGTACATGTCAGAATCGACCCCGTGGAAAACATCGACCATGGTTTGCAAGACACTTCGAAAGGTCAGAAGAAGCCAACCCACAAAAATGGAGAGAAAGTGAATAGGAAGCAAAGGGAGCTGTTTGTCGGCATGTGGGAGAATTTCATCGAAGGGAAATAATGTGTGCATGTTGTATTACGGAAGACTACCGGGTATCACTGGGTTGACGAAGAAAATGGAATGATGTAAAGACTTTTGCGGGAAAAGCTGTTACTGAGAAAAGCGCTAAATTTCTTATCGAAAAAAGAAGCGAAAAAAATTGGGATCTTTCCTTAATTGGAAAAAGAGTACCAACAGAAATAGCGGAAATACTAGTGTGTGGGGTTCAAACAGTGGGAACGGTATCTTAAAGGGAAGAATCATGCGCGGCGAAGCACAGAAATGCAGGTGAAAATTGAGACCTCAGGGGAGGACTCCGGAAAACGAAGGGACGGGTGCCGACAGGCAAGAAGGAGGGTTCCAAGCACGTCGTCGTAATTCGCATGAGAACGAAGTTCAAAGCTGCAATTCCGCCGAAGATTGCTCCTCATAGACCAAGTGGCGACGGCGCAAGGAAGTTACCAGAAAAGTGCCTTGGTACTTTCTACCGAAAAAGGAGAAGGACGAACGTAAAAGATCGATTCCAGCAATCATTCGATTAGAACCGGGGTCTAGCTCCTTGTTAAGCGACGGAGCAATCAATCATAAATAGACAGGAGGAATGGGTTAAATTACTTGCAAGGAAGCTGAGAAAAAGAGATTTTCAACAGCGTCCCCGGAAGGGGGGGCACCGTGAGGTCCATCGGAATACAGGAAAGGAATTTTGAGAGAGGAGACTGGATTGAGAAGGAATGATTCATATCTTGAGCTTACATAAGGGGATCCTGGATAGGAAAGGGAAGAGAAGAATCTAAGGAGTGCGAGCCGATCGCCATTCGAGGAAGGGGATTCAAGATCAGCTGAAAAAAATAACGACGCGGGAAAAGAAATGATCTCATAGGGGAAAAAAGGGAACTCTACTATCGGTTGTACAGAGAGTCGGAACGGCCAGTCACCTAAGGAGTGCCAGATCTAGCAAAAAATGAGTGAGGATCAAAGTAGAGAGAAGGCGTTTAGAGAAAAAGAGTCTGTGCAAGAGGGAATTCTCTCGGTGGTTAGAGGAAGACAATTCAAAAAAGAGAAGCCTACTACTGGCTCCAACAAGGGATGGAGCTGAGCTAAATCCTGAGCAGAGAGTTGAAGGAAAGGAAGAGGAAAGGAAGAGAAGTCTCTTTTAACTACGAATAGAAAGGACTGAAAGGAAAGGGATCTGAGATGTGCAAGAAAATCATCGAATTGAAGAAGAACTATCGTCAGTGCCAATAGACGTTAAAGAAAGGGGGAGCGGTGCATCAGCCTGAAAGCTTACGGGAGGAACTTGTTTCGCAGGGATTTCACAAAAGGTAAAGGCAAAAAAGGGCCAGGACTAAAGAGGGGATGGAGGGAATGCAACAACAACGAAAAAAAAAATTACAAATCGGCTAAATAAGTGCGATTCACAAATGATTTAGGAGCCAAGAGGAAATCTCTTACTGATAAACGTGGGAATTCTTGACATAATAACCCTGGAGAAAGGGGAAGGCTACTTACGCAGTAAAAAAATCCCGGGCTCTAGGAGTGGTACATCGACATTGTCGTTAATGGCTTTCATTCATGCAAATCAGTACGAATCTATTAGCTTTACCCGAGAATGGGAGATTTTTAAAAATCTTAAGGGCGTGCGGAGAATGGGGTTACAAAATACCGAGGCGAAAGAAAAAGTCTAACTAGTCAGTCCTGATTCCTTCTAAACGATTGGGGAAGCCTGGGACCATTCAGGGGGAAACTAAAAGGAAGACTTCGTAGATGGCTTGACCGCCGGGTGATCTCCGTATCAGTAAGGGAGGGGGGATAGAACGGTTGTCGCATCAGATCGTCAGGGGCGCCTATTCTGTAGAAAAAGTATGGACTTTTGAATACTCAAAGACCGTTTCACGACGGTCGTCGACATACAACAGAAAAATGGAGTAGGAGATATTTTCAAATTCCGGGAAAACAACCAACGCGCGACACCTCTCGGAAAAAGGACGGACCGTCGGAATGCCAGAAGTTTTGGGGGGTTCAGAACGGAGGAGGGGGGGCAATCATTGGTTGTGGACCAATGAGGACTCGGCCTTACGTAGGAAAAGGTACAGAAAAGCCGGCCGCTGGGGGGGAGACTATAGGAGTTACACAAGAAGACGCTTTGGAGAAATATGTCTATCATCCATCAAACAACCAGTATTAAGGGAAAGGGGAGGAAGGAGATTCTAGTCGGAATAAGAAACATCTTAGGAGGGAAAAAAAAGGACTTGTCGCAAAGAACTGCCTGGACAAAATTGCGAAATTCGTCTGGGAAAAGAAGTTTGGGGAAACAATTGGAGGGAAGACGAAAAAAAACATTATGGAACCAGGGAAAGAGAAGGAGAAATGGGCTCATTGTCCGGCTGTGGGAGGGGCAAGTCCGAGCTGAAAAGCCATGGGGGGGAGGAGGTGGGGACCGGGGGACAGAAATAAAGGGATCTGGTTAAACAGAAAAGATCCATCTGCCATCCAGGGGTGGGATGGGGGGCGCCATACCTGGAGAGAAAAAACGTCAAGAAGGACCCGAAGGAGGAGACCTCAGACCAGTAGAGACTCGCAAACCCATCTCGGTAGTTCCCGCACCTGTTGTAAGGAGCGGGGAGCAATAGGCGCGCGAAGGTCAGCACTTCTTCTATAGAAGGAAAGGATCCTCGGACTGAGAGAGGAATACGCCTGACAGGCCCGTCGCGGTGAAAAAAGGGTATTCGGGGATGAGGGAAAGCCTTTCCAGGAAAGGAAAGTGTCAATGTAAGCGATTATGCCGGCTCAATACTATTTAGGAAGGGTTTAGAAACATGCGAAGGAGTTTCCACTTGAAGGGATCGAATACGATACGCCGATGGGGGTGCAAAGCAAAAACGCCGGAGACGAAGAATGGAGACGCGGGGGCTGCGGGTGCTCAAGACCAATCTCCGGAGAGGGGGAGACGTCACTTCCCTCGAAGGTAGCGTGTTAAAAGAAAAATGCGAAAAAAAATTGGTCAAAAGCAAGTAAGCGTGGTCAGCCTTAGGGACCGGAGACATCGCAGACTTGTCCTAAAAGGATGATGCTCTGGCAATCGTGGAGATGATCTCCTATCCAATAGAGGGGGAGAGAAAGGTGACTCAGGGTATGCCGGCCGAAACGCCCGTACGAGTAATAGGCAGAAGAGACCAAAATCTAATGTGTAGGAGGCTCGGCAATAACCAATATCGCTGAGAAATCGGGGAACTGATCTAATCGGACGCGGTTTGGAAAGGGTATTAGGAAACAAGAAAGAACGGGCTCGGCAAAGGGAGGGGAAACAACAAAACACGGAGGAGAACTATATATGGAGTTATAAGAAAAAGAAGGATAGGAGTGACCGAGCCGAGAGAGTGGGAGGAATACTCATGCAAAAAACACCTAGGAAGCCCGTCGAAGAATCCTCTCAGCCGCGGAAGGGGCGGAATCCAAGGAGAAGTAGCTGGAAGTCAAGGAAGGATCGATAGGGGGGAGTTCGGCTGCAGGACGACACCTTGATGGAATCGATCCCAATGAGTGGCATAGACTCGCTATCATAGAGGGGAGGGGCCAGTACGCACACAGGAAAAAAGTCTGGGACAGACCTAAGGGCTGCGAAGGGCCCACAGGCCGGCTAAGAGGATACTAAAGTTCGCGGAAGGGGAATCAGGATTCGGAAAATGTACCCCATTCAGTTAAAAGGAGATCCGGATTGACGAGAAGTTTCAGAGCACACCAACTACACCCAAAGGGCGAAGTCGAAGGACTGGCGAAATTGCTGCTGGGGGTAAAAAAAGAGGATCGGAATATAAGGAGAGACAGTCAGGACAGCCTGACCTGTCGTCTGGGCGGAATCGGAAACATGAAGGTAACCACACCTTCGGGGGAGGGGGAAAGGTCTAAGGGGGGAAGAGAACATGACAGGATCATCATGAACAAAGCAGATTGCGGGCCCCACTATGGAGTTGCAAACATAGTAAGGGTTGGAGGCCGAAGGTCAGAAGGGCGCAGACAGACAGGGAGACAGTTAAAAAATAGAGACGGGGGTTTTCTACTGAGGACGGCGTGACCGAGAGGCGAAAAAATGCCACTTAAGGTGGAAACAAAAAAAAAACGTGGCACGACAGAGTGAATGGGGGGTCTCGGGCGGAACCGGCTGTAGATCACCGTCGAGTGAGGATTTTTCCGGAGTATAAAGGTGGCGACGTCGGGGGAAGTCTCATCGAAAGGTGTCAGAAAAAGGGGGGGGTGGGGGGACGAAGAAGGAATGTGGGCTGCCCTGTTCAAGTCTACGAGGCGAAACAGTCAAAGCCTCGAAGCAGATCAAAGATTGGCACATGTACCAAAGAAGGGGGATCACTAAATTCAACCGAACGCCACCCTACCTCTGAAGGGAGTGCAGGGTTTGTGGGTGGGGTCAGGGCAGGCAAAAGTTGGGGGAAAACTTAATGTCACACTCGACGCGAACTTACAGTCATTAGTACAAGGGGGGGACGATCTTGAGGGAACGAGATGTCGTTACTGTAGAGAGGGGGGGTCGGGGAAGAGATACGGAGAGTCATGCCTCTCCACCAAAAAACCAATGATTCGGCGTCCCATCGCGCTATCATTCGCGTCTCTCCTGCCCCCGCGTCGTTCTGTGAGGGCCAGGATCGTTGGAACGTCCTCTCGGGAAGAAATGTAAGTAAGGGTCTTAGCCCGTGGTGAAAAATCTAAAGCCCACGTCGAAGACACATCAAAAGGATACAAAGGTCTCCCTCAAAGCTCAGGGGGTATTGGAATGAGGAGGTAATGGGGACAAATTCTGAGGAAGAAGGGGAGTTAGTAGGTTCGGCCGGAACGAACGACAGCGGCAGGAAAAGAGGGGAGTGATAAAAAGGTGCGGCCAGCCAAACACATGGCTAGGGAAAAAAGACAGTTCTTCGCAACTATGCGACCCGGCACCTTTGGGGGGAGAGTTCCAATTAAGGGATCACCGCTACAGAAGACACTCACGAGCTGGGAGGTCAGTTTGGAGAGGGGGAGGCGGGAGAAGCAATCGGAGAGCAAGGCCACATAAACAAACTTCTAGAAAAATGATCGAGTCTGCGGAGACCAGGCCGGACGCATCAACAGTTACGGCGAGGGGGGTGAAACAGCAGGAGGGAATGTCAGAGGACTCCTTTCAAAACGGACTGGTCGCTGTCCAGTAGAGGCCGCCTCGGAGAGGGGTGGAGGCAGGTGTCCCAGAGCGGAGGGCGACGAGCGGTCCATTGCGTCCCCCTCCTTCCTAGACGTTACTCTGGGGGCGCGATCAATAACAAGCCTGTTCGACTGGGGGGGAGGACGGGGTCCACGTCCGCGTGTTCAAGCTTAAAGACTGGGATAAAAGAAGCGGAGGGAAGCGTCTCTGGCCCCCGGATTAAGAAGGTGTTCACATCGTGATAAATACTTTTAAAAGAAGGTGAAGGGGGGTTTCCCCTTCTTTGGAAAGAGGTACAGATACGGCAATTTATTGCAAAAAGCTGTTGCTGAGGTACAGTGGGGGGAGAGGATTAATCAGAGGGACGGGATGCCCCTTGAGCTGTAAGAAATAAATCACTGTTAAGGAGGATACTGCTACACTGTGACCTCTGAAATTCGTAGTTAAAGGGGCCGCCTGAAGTCTCATGGCAGCGGAGATCATCGCAAAGCCACAGAGGTCAGGCGACAGGACCGAAGAGAAAGAGAGAGGGGTTTGGGAGACAGGATAGTCTGAAAACGAAAGATCCAGAGGGTGAGACTACGGATAAACAAGGATCAGAAAAACACGGGAGGTGATATTGCTGGCGCAGTACATCCGAGCAAAACTGTTAATAGGGACGCTAGATCATGCGCAACGCGCTCCTTGTCCTGTAAAATAAAGCTGATCCGCGAGGGAGGGGATGCGAGTCACTACAGGAGCTGGTCGCGGAGGAAGGGCAGGGGCCGTCGAGGCGTTTCGGGCATATCAGGGAACTGACCAGAAGTAAAGGGGAAAAATTCACGACGATCATCTTTATTCCATAAAAACACGACATCATCGAAGGGATGACCACTGAATTTGAATTCCACTTAAGGACACCGGGGCTCCCGCGATTGAAAACTTGTTTTACTTTACAAGATGAGGAAAACGGAAGAGCGGGAAAGAGAAAGACGAGGGCCCGAGAGGAGCCCAGAGGCACGACAAATTCAAAGCTCGAAAAAAGGAAGGTTGTTTTCTGCTACCACAAGAGACAGAGATGAGCGACTTGACTATACTGATTCTACAACAGTAAAAGAACTGAAAGGCTATCTGAACGGACTTAAGAGATGCTCGAATAAATAGGAATGGAAAGGCGCCATTAAAAATCGTGGGAAGGGAGGAAATTAATCAAAATCCTGAGCGAGATGCTTTGAAAAAAAATGTGTCGTGCGTAATGTTCCTGACCTAGGCGACAGGTAAAGGAGAAAAAGAGCAGACGTGTGAGAGTACTGACGGGCACAGGGGGGACTAAAGTCTGAAGACCATTACAGGAAAGAGGGGGAAGTTCGTCGCCATGGAACACCCAATTCAGGGGGGGGGGACAGACCGGGTCAAAAGGACTGATTCGCGGGAGATTCAGGGAGTCTCGACTCGTTCTCATTACAATATTGGTCCTGCCAAAGTGGGGAACATAAGAATATAGGGTTATGGAACTTGAAACGGTTACGGAGGGGTCGTTACGTACTAGGCAAGGGTCCTGTCGGAGTCAATTGCCATTACCACAGAGAACGACAAAAATGAGAGACAGAACGAATTAAGCCGACACAAAGGGGTCCTTCTCGACTGGTTGTGTTTGAGGAGGAGGGGAGGGCGGAAAGTGTGGTAAGAGGGTTTCAAGGGGGGGCAAAAACAACACGTCCGCAAAGTCCTGAGGGGGATACGTCCCGTTTGGCGAAACGAGGAAGGGAGGGCCGGGGACAGACTACGAGTTTCGGATAGGGGTACTATACGATAGGGGCTCCAACGAAAAGAACGGTAAATGAGATGAAGATAGTAGGGTCTCTCATCTCGACAAGCGTACGTCTGTCAAATTGAAATAAAGGAACTAAAAAGATCGGGGTACAACTTAAGGAATGGCGCGTCGCCGCAGTGGTCCTCGAAGAATAGAGAAGTTGGAATACTGTCTCCGAACGACTAAAAAAAGAGGAGATACAGAAAATAAAGAAGGGGGAGAATATCTCGGGAAGTTGGTACGTTGATGCGGTCCAAATCTCATCTGAGAGAAAGGCCTTTGAAAAAGAATGTTTAAAGGCAAAACGGAGTCGTTTACAAAGGAAAGAGTATGCTGTCAAAGGGAAGAAATGTACGAACCGACTCTATATTCACCACGGAGAGCAGAGGCCAATTGATAAGGGAGGTTATAAGAAGAAGGACTTTATCAATAACGACGGGTAAATAAAAAAAAAAAAAAAATGGTCAACGGTGCCGTTCAGCATGCTACCTAAGCATAGAAAAGTGGGTCTCCGTGACCTTAACAGATGTGCAGATATCCAGAAGTAAACACAGACTAGCACCAGAACACCGGAGAAACGCAGACGAAGCATTCAGAGGAGACCAAATGTTTAGCCTTTCCGAACTGGCAATGTCCTGTAAACAGATTTCTATATGCAGAGGAGCTCGGGTCTCGTTGGAGGGGACGAACAGCAGAAACGTTTGAAGGAAGGGGTCCATTTACTGGATAAGAAGGTTGGCTCCAGTCGGATCAGCATCACTGGGAGTTAACAGCAGGGAAATAGGAGCCAGCAGTCATTGGCTCGGTGCGCAGGTCGTCCGCCGGGTACATGTAGAAAGGGCGCATAGAAGAAGTACGTAGAGACGCCGTGGAGAAAAGAAAAAAAAGAGTGGTAAAAAAGTCATTCAACCAGCTGTTCGGAGTAAGCGTGAGGCCCGCGTGAGGGGCCCGCGGGCCAGCGAACACCGGAAAATTTTCCTCACGATGATGCTGGGTTCTGAAAGGGAGGAGGAGGCGCCCCTCGAGGACATCCATCGGGGGGAAAAGACGGCTATGACTCAACGCCCTCAGAACTGATTCGAAATTCCATTCGAGGCCTCGCGCGAAAGGAGGTTATTATGACGTCGAACGCCAAAAGAAGGAAAAAGGGATTAAAAGACTAATCGGAAAGGGAGTGTGCGGTCTTTCCAGACGGAGAGGAAAAACGCTCGTAGGAGAATAAACGAAAAAAATCGGAGAAAACAACCCAAAGGACTATCGATTGTTGGATCAGAGAGTCTGCCTCTTCGTGGTGGAAAGAAGCAGGAGCACAAACCACGGAGCTAGAGTCCTCCGGAGAAAATCAACGAAGGAAAAAAGGTGCGGAGCATGCGCGAAATAGAAGCGACATGAAAGGGGGAAGGGAGCCTAGAATGAAGAGCAGTCGTTCGGGGCATGCCGGAGAGCAAATGATGGACTGCAATGTAAAAGTGAAGGGCCTAGACGAGAAACATCGCGCGAAAAAGACTCCAAAAAGGGGTGACCACCAATAAGGGGAATGCGTCCACACGGCCGGGGAAGACGCTTAGCTTAAAGCTTGGTGGAGGGGTACGGGGGTGAACGATTGGAGGACCGGATCTAAGACGCAGTCCATCACGTAGAGGAAGAACCTATCACCGCGGACGCAATGACACCGCGCGAATCGGGGAGCCCTCGGTCGAAGAAAAAAATCTTGAGAAGAAAATAACTGAAGGAATGGACAACTTAGGAACAAGGGGAGCTTACTTCTCGTACACTGCACCCGTAAAACGCCCTGAGGCGCGAGCGGGGGGGAATTGTGAAGAATACAGGGATGTCGAATCAAAGGAGAATCAAGACGGGGTATTCGCTGATGCATCGTAAGGTTCTGTGCGTCGGCCTGGAGACCGAAAGCACAGGGACCGGGAAGTCGAAAGGACTGAAAGAAGAATTGAATCGGGAGACGTGCGCACGCGAATGGAGAAATTAAACGGTGTTGGGGACAAAAAAAAAGGTAACGCGGTCTATTCTCTTGGAGGTACCGCGGAGGGGATCAAATCAAAAACATTGACCGGAGAAAAAGGGAAGCAAACGGTAGCATTCACAAGGGGGGGCCAAGCCTTACACAAGAGGTTCTTCTTGGAACGAAAGAGGCATCTAAAGGTTACACCCTCGCAGGTCAGAAACACTCTATAAGGGAAAATGAAAGCATCCTAGAACCAACATTCAAGAAAACCTCGTAGTCTTACCGCTTTAATTATCTAGGGTGGGGGGTGGGGAAAAAATTCGTCCTTTGGGCTTCGATGGGGACATAAGTCAGGAGGGTGGGCACCAAAAGGGAGAGAAATTCAGGACAGTGAAGAAAAGGCAGAGCCGACTTACTATCATGTAGGTCCAGGTTAATCATCCTAAAAAGTTTCGTTATAGGGTTC
>Ga0179593_1686707_pt1 | contig 22666 bp, 21 predicted proteins | sample CZODoug2_1_08_16_FD_185931 | JGI IMG/M metagenome (GOLD analysis project Ga0179593, IMG submission 185931) | Vadose zone soil fungal communities from Angelo Coast Range Reserve, California, USA - CZODoug2_1_08_16fungal (PacBio error correction) | ecosystem: Environmental > Terrestrial > Soil >...
ATCACTTGTAGACACCACCCAAACTCTGAACGGTCGACAGGCAAAAACCGCCGCGTGAAGGTCGCTGCAAACGCGAGAGAGAGCGGGCAAAACGCGAACTCGTACAGGCAGGGGCCATGCCCGCATCTACAGGAATGTGAAGTAGAGGGCAACACAGATTTGAGAAAAGGATGGACCACAGCGCTGGGGAGCAAACCCGGATGACTGGAGCATGGCTTCTTTTCGACAGTTTTCATGCAAAGCTCTGAGTAAACCGAATGGAAAACTAACACGAGGCGTAGCACGAACACAACACTGACGTGGGAGCATAGGGACGACCAAAAAAGGGCATGAGGGACAATCGCTGAAGTGGGAACATGCACACAGCATTTAGTGACGGAGTTGCTGTCTTTCAGGACGGAACCATTCCAAAAAAGGGAATAAAAGCCCAGTAGTAGGAGGGGTCCGAAAAGGCCGGACCGTGTAAAAATTTAAAGCATAATTAGACGAAAAGTGCCTTGTTGTGCGCGACAAGTTTTTCGGGGGGCACCGAAGCCGTGCATGTCACGCGGCACGATGGGAGATGCTCCAAAACGAAGAGCGCGCCGCAACCTACCAGTAAAGCAACCTGAAGCTCGACAGGGGGGGAGTGTGACATCAGACCTGATCATAACATGCGTAGTCCTTTAAAGGCAATAGACTTTTAGAGAAAGCGCCAGCGGAGTCGGCTAATACGGTTCATCTATATCCACGGATAGGCCAACAGCTTTCCGGGACCTTCCCATTCGAAAATTTAGATAAGGAGAGGCCGCGGAAGAAAACGTCGTCAGGAAGATATTTTCAGGAGATCACTATCGAACAAAAATCAAATCAGCCGTCTATAAAAGATAGCAGAGATCCCGTAGGATTCTGGATTTAACTAAGAATCGTCATTAACTGACTCGAAACGGAAAAAAGGGGCGATCGAGGGCTTTCATCACATCAAAACAGGAGGAGGAGTAGTAAACGTTATGTCCGGCTATCGATCCGCGGAGTCAAAGGCTTGACCAAAAAAAACGTTTAAAGGGCCACCGAAAGGGAGCATTGGGGTCATTGGTATCGCCGTCTTAAGAGGAGTCAAAAAGATTCGGTGCGAGAGACTGATCTTGTCGAGGGACGGGGCGAGGACTGATATCCTTAGCACTGCACATGGGATCCGCCGGAGAGACTGGGAAAGCGCTCGGCACCGGACAGAGAGGAGGGTGCGCGGTTGATGTACGCGGACTGCTGAGTGTCCAAGCGTCAGTAAAGGGAGAACCAGACGGCGTCATGGGGGGGGGCTATGTCCGGTGGTCAATCGGGGCGATCATAGGGGCACCATCTCAGGGAAAGAAAAGGTCTGCTTGAGGGAGCGGAGGGAGCGAAAGCTCCGAGTCGTACACGTCCTGGGGCAGACAACTGAGGAAAGGCTAAACGACGTACAAAGCTTTACCTGCGTCCACAAGTGAAAGAGGCTCCAACAGGGAGGGGAGAAGCGCTCTGAAGTCATAGGCTTACATCATCTTCAACGTATCGCCCAGGGGTTGTAGACAAAGAAAGGTATAATGATCCTTTCATGTCCAAGGGATGGGTCCTTGGAGGGCCTCGGCACAAAACCGGAAGGTGGAAAAAAATCGAACCGCGAGACGGCAATCCGTGGGGGGGGGCGGCTCTACATGGATCGTAGCGAGGAAAGAAAAAGGGGTTCCCGGACTGCGAGGAAAGAGATGAGGTGGTGCTTAAAAAAAAAACTCTCGGTGAAAGGTGGACATGAGCAGCCGGGGGATGCAGGAGGACTAAATTTCGAAGGAGAACCGCGGTTTGCGGCTTCCGAAACGTTGGTTCCAGCCAAGGTAAGGTTCTGCTTGGGGGGGACGAGGGAAGGGAAAGAGGTCAATCCGGTGAGTCCAAAGTCGAAAGGAGAGATGGCTGATCTTGATCGAGGCAAGATGGAGGAAACGTTAAAAAGTCGATCGGAGGAGAGAAACACGCAACGTGCAAAGGTGTTTCATAAAGTGACTCGGGGAAAAAAAAATCAAACAGCGAGAAACTGAGGGGGAAAAACGGCCGCTGTGAGGGGAGAGTAGTAAGTGTCGCGGCAATATGCCGCGGAGCCTATAAGGGAAACTGCGGAGAAGGAATGCAAATATCCCTAGAGTAGAAAAGCTATCCCCACGAATTGCCTTCGGAAAAGCGCCAGCTCGGAAAAGGGGGATTCAGAGCGGGGGCTCTGGACCATCCTCTAGAAGGGAGGGTAACCGCGCTCTCAGGGTCGATTCGCATGCTACAAGGGGCTGATCGGTCCAAGAAAGGTCGCCGAACCTATGAAGGAAAAACAAAATCAGAGGGGCTTGGCAGGAGCTGACCGCGGGTCTTGATTTCTTTATCGTTAGAAAGAAAAAGACAAGGAACACGCTCTGTACAAAGGAAAGCACAAGGATACGCGCTTCTTTCTGCTGGCCGTCCCAGGGAAAGCCGGAGTTAAGAAATGGGCCTTAAAGGAATATAAGACAAAGAAGGGGGGCACTCGACACACTCGATGCAGGTTTGGAAAGGCCCTTTCTTCAAAGAACGCGCTACGGTTGAAACCTTAAGGACACGAGGGAAAGGCCACATTGGGGGAAGGACAACTAAATCACTCCGGTAAAGGGTGGGGGAAAGTAGTAAGCGGACACCGATAGGAGGGGGCAATGGACCATTGCATCTCTAGATTTCCTCTCGCCGAAGAGAACCGTCCTAGCGCAGGGAGAAGGGAAGGTTGGGACAAGAAGAGGGGGAGGGGAACTATATCTCAAGCTCGCTCTTGAGGGCTAGTCCTGGAAAAATTTTCAGTGGATAAAAAAAAGCGGGGGGAAGGGTGGGGGGGGGGGTCACGTGAACTTATCTGAGCAAGGAAGAGAGCTGCCTCGATCCGGAGGAGGTAAAATATCCGGATCGGTCGATTTACTCGAGGGTTGGGGTGGCACCCCCGGGGCAAAAATCCAAAATCTGGGGCCATCAGAGGCAAGAGATCGTCCGAGGCATCAAAGCCATCACAAGAACAAATCCTACAATAGGGAACTCGTGATGGCTCTGTCTCGCTCAGGTGCGCAGAAGGGGGATTGTCCGTTAGACTTTAGAATTCCAAGGGCCGGCTCATTCTTTATAGAGGACTAAAAAAGGGAGTCTACTTGGGCCCTCTTGTAAATGAAATCCTTTGAGGCAAACAGGGAGACGTATTGGAAAGACCTTCAAAGAACTTTCATCTCGTGAGAACTCAACCCGTTTCGCTAAGCTTGCAGAAGTGTGGGGGGGGGGGGCAGTTCGTTTGTCGAAGGGAGAGGGAAGCTAAGGAGGAGAGTCAGGCCGGGTACATCTCTCTAAAACAACAAAAGGTGATAGGGAAATATAGGGGGGGGGGTCAAGAAGAAAAAAGGGGGAAGGAAGGGGAAAACGGGTCCTCCGGGGGACAAGAGGACGGGAAACATGTTAATCCGCGGGGTGGAATATCAACACGGTGGAATTTCGGAAAAAGGGATCAAGGGGGGGAGTGAACATTTCGAATTAAACGAAAAAGTTATAAGGGAGACGCGTCCTCGGAGGTATAAAGTCCTCTATGTTGGGGAAGATCCGCAAGAAGGAAAGGGGAATCCGACGGTTGAGAAAAAGTCAGAGTGTTTGAAGACTGGTTATCAAGGAGAACTCCAGGGGGGGACGCCGCGCAGGAATCGACGGAGATCTGGGAAGCTTCACTCTAACTCTATCCGGACGAACGTGATGTTAGAGGGAAACGGTGCCGGTCAAAAAAAAAAGGGAAAGAACCGACGACCAAGGGGGGTAGCGGAGAGAGGGCAAAAAGAAACTCTTCAAATCTTTAGACTATCCAAGAAAAAGATCAAAGGGATCATTAATTTTGACGTAAAAGAAGGAAAAGATTTAGATCTAGAGGCAAATCGTTCGCCTGCTAACCCATAATCGCTATCAAGAAAGATCCGGGGGGATTCTAAAAAAATTCTGGGTCCAATCAATTTGACGGATGCAAAGCGGTGAGGAAAGGGGACTATTTTGTGGGCGACCACGTGACCAGGTGTCGACTGGCATCCAGGGGTGGCGGTCAAAAAGGGCGGTTGAAACCGCGGCAGGTGAATGGGGGAACCTCTATAAAGATCGAGGGGGGGGAAGAGAAACCGCTTGGTTATCGAGCTTGATGGGGGGGGGTGTCTTCTGATGGCTATAGGGAATGTTTGACTGGTCCGGGGGGCGAAAGGAAGGGGCAGGGCGAAGTATATGTTGGGGATTCATCCAAGACCGCGGAATCGGGAGAGACGTTCACCAATATCCAGAACGAAAAGGTCGCTGATGACGCACGAATTGAGTTCGTGGGGGATGAGAAGAGGGGGGGGGATCGTATTCACTCGGGGAAAAAGAAAGAGGGAATCACAGGTCGATTAAATATACGCAAGAGTCAGGGGGGGAAAAGATGCTGGAGGAAGTCAAAAATAAGGGGGAATAATATTGCGGGAAAAGGGAACGGACAATAGGAATTCGGGTTAATATACGGAGGGCTCTACCCTACAGGACAGAGGAGAAGACACTTAGAAGGAAAGCCGACAAGGGGAAGGAGATTAACTAATTCGAAAAACCTCCGCTCACGCCCAACAAAATCCCCACGGAGTGTAAGGAGTCCTAGGGGAGAGGGAAGTCCTTAAACAACAAATTGCACGGAGCAATAGAGCAGAGCTCTAACCGAACTTGGTAACCGGGGAGGCTGGTCGGGCTCGGCAATCCGATCAGATCGCCACGGGGGGGTCGGACTGGGAAAAATTCGCCTGAAAGGCCAAGCACCTCGTAAAATTGGAACCGAGAGGACGTGTCGACCGCGCGCACAAAAGAGCGGACACACCCCGTGCCGAGAGGGGGGGGGTTGGGAGACCGACGAATCCTCTGACGAGGGATGCTTCGGGACCGACGTCAAAAAAGAAAAGGCAACGACAAAAGAACCTCCGTTCAGGGAAAAAAACGATTGAAGGCCGATCGGGGGTATCGGCGAATGAGAAATCGAGCCCGAAGCGGGACAAAAGACGATCGCGGGACTCAATTGGGGATCATCAACAGGAAGGGGAGAACGGAGGACCGGAAGAACGACATTGGCAACTCTTAATTATCATGAAAAGAGGAGGGAGAGGAGAGAAAAAAGTCTGCCTATCACGGGGAAAGACTCGAGGAGGAAAGGGGGGCTAATGTCTCCTACTCGAACTCATCTGAATAAAATATGGGGTAGATAAGGGTATGCACTCAGCTAAAAAAGCGACGGAGAGGACTTAAAAAGAATGTGGTTATCACCATGATTTTAGTACAGATTCGCCCAAGAAAATATATCGCAACAGTGAACGAAGGGGGAAAGAAGAGTGGGAGCATGATCTCCGGAAAACATCCTCTACATAGCCGTCGAAGTACGAGGTCTTTGTAAAGGGAAGAGGAAGGAAAACTTCAAAAACTGAAGAAAGAGGACTTAAAAAACGCCAGCAAAAAGCCTATCTAATTCGGAGTATATCCAGAGGGAATGACGTACCGGGAAAAAAGGAGATGCTTAATTTATATAGAAGGGGCCAGACCTAAACCAGAGCTAGCACGATTGTCAGAAAAAAGCACGGGAAAAAATGAAAAAAAGTAAGGAATACCGATCCCACCTGAAAGAGAGCTAGAATTTTCGAAATGTCTTGGCAATGGAACATCCTCTGGCCGACTTACAAGAATCCCAAATTTATATAAGAGAACAAGAGAGTAGAGGAAGGCCTCAACAAAAAATAATACTTATTAAAAGAAAGAGCTAAAGGGAATGAAAATCACGCGGTAAAACGGTATGCTTTATTGAACAAGAGAAAGCTTGTTTGGAGACACGCATGACAGCAACGCTATTGGTGTCGGGGGGGGGGGAAGGAAAGCGAAGGATTATCCGTAGGTCGGTAGCAGATCTGTCACTGACCAGAGGGAGCCTCCCCAAAACCCTCAGTTGGTTCTACTCGGGAAGGGGCTAGAAGGAAGAACTTAAATCATTATCCTCCTGGGGAAACGTGGAGGAAAAGAGGTGTATAACGCTCGGCCAGGAAGAATCTCAGGGGACTAGGGAAAGTGAGGATCTATCTTACTTAGGGTGTACGGAGGAAGGACGCGCTCTCCCTTCCTTGAACACCACGAAGAATACCTGAAAATTGTAGTAAGAGTCGGGCGCACAAAAGTTGTCTATGCTGGAACGTCGGTCCTCGGGCTATTGTCTCGGGAAGGCTCTCTGGAAGGCCGGAAGAGGAGACTAGACCCATCTGGGTGGGGGAAAGGTGCGAGAAGAGAGCGGGGAAAGGGGGCGTGCGCACCTAAATTTCGTCGATGCGGAGGGACTGAAGGAGACAATCGATATTACGGAAGGCAGGAAACAAGGCTCGCCAGAGGGAAAAGTATCCTGAAGTATTCAGGGAATGGCAGCGTCCTGGGGAAAAAGATTTCTCTCTGCTTCAAAAAAAAACGCAAAGTCCTGAATTGGGGGGAGAATTCGAAAAGGGAAAAGTCTCTCTCAGGGGGGTCGGAGTCCGGGCGCGGGGAACGATATCTGAAATGCTTCAATCTGTTCACGACGGGACTGCGGATGGGGCGATGGTACGAAAAGGGTTTGGAAACAATCGGGCCTGAGGGAACAGAGATAGGGAGGGAGCGGCCTGAAAAACCAAACATTGTGGCCGTAGGGCACGGTTGTGAAGGGAGGGACGATCGGTTCAGAGTGAGACACTTGTTTCGTTGCCAAGAGATTTCTGGGGTTCGACCGGGGGAAATCAGGTTTCTGAAGGGAAAACGGGGGAGAGATGCTGCGGATGGTCGTTCCTTCTGGGGAAATGAGGAGAGAGTTGAATTGCGGAGGGAGGAAAGGAGATGAAAGCGACTCCTTCTGAACGTGGCAAGGGGGGGGGGTCGCAGTGGAATTCGCGAAAAGAGAATGCCAATCGTACACGGGGGAAGAACTTCATAGGGGTAGACGGAAATTCCTAGGCCGATCGCAATCAATGAGGGGGGGAAAAGTTCTGGGGAAAGAGAAAAATCGAGCGTCTCCGGGAAGGAAAACGGGGGAAAGGGCGTCATACAAGAGGACTTCAGAGGCCGCGCCTGGTGGAGAGGGGGAAGGAAACGCCTCTCCAGCTGACGAGCGGAGAACGACCGAGGAGTCGAGGGCTAGAAAGAGACTGCTCACTAAGACGATTCTCCGCAAAGGACAATTATAGAAAAAAACTTTCGGGGGGAAAAATCAAAGGGAGGGGGTCTTGGGTTATCTTGTTGAAGGTCGAGACCGGGGAAAGGGGGGGGGGGGGGGGGGGGGGGGGGGGGGGGGGGGGGGGGGGTGGGAAAAGAGATGCTTATCACTCACAAAGGGGAGCTCATGAAGGGTCGGGGTGCCGTCTGCTCTAGAGGACCTTCGAAAAAGGTTCCAGGAGAGCCTCAGGGAGGACTCAAATAGAACCCCTCGCTTCCACACCGATGCAGGTGTAGCCTGCTGCAGAAAATTTCAGAAGAAAGGGGTTGGCAAAGGGGGGAAAAAAAAAACCTTCTTACTCAAGACTACAGGGCAAACGGGTCAAGCTATAAAAGTAACACCCCTAATGTAACGACTCCCGGTCTTAGCGACAGAAAAATTTCGGAAGAAAAAAGGCCTCGCTAAAGGGGCGGGAGAGAGAGCTAATAGGTTAAGGCCTCCCGTGGGTCTTCTCTCATCTAAGAAAGGCTGGAAAAAGGGAGGCAGTGGGGGGTAATTTTCAAAAGCGGAGGCAAAAAAAGGCGTATGGCTAACGCCGTAGTTCGAGGAGAAGGGGAAAGCGCGAAAGGTGAAAAGGTGACGGCCTTTGGTTGGGAAAGTTAAAACTCAAAGAAGGAGTTCGTCCTTATGAGGGGAACTAAAAGGAGGGCTCTAGAAGGGATTCATCAGGGGCCGAAGAAGACGATGCGTTCTCTCAGGCCCATTGGGCCACAGGGGGAGTGAAGGAAACTTGCTAATTTCTTAGCCAGAGGTCCGCTCCAGAGGGGGGGGAAAAAGCAAAACCTACGTCTCTTTCAACTAGAAGGAGCTAAGGGAAAGAAAACATTGCTTAAGAACTAGGTTTCCTAGCTAAAAAAGGGGCCATCTCGTTAACAATGGTGCCAGCTTATACCGAGGGGAAAAGCGCGAGGAAGAGGAAAGAAAACTGAACGGCTCTCTGGCCATAACAGAGACTAACAAAAAGGAGAGGAGGAAAAGGGGAGCGAACCTCCTCATTCAGGAGACCGAAAAGAAAAAAAGAAACCCGCGGATCCGCGTGTGATCCCACTTGGGGGAAAAAAAAGGTCGTGGTCGAGGGGGGTGGGACGACATTAGCTAAAAAGGAAGAAAGCTCGAAAGGGGGGAGAATAGGCATGGGGATCAGATGAGTATGAGTGGATTCAGAGAAAGAAGGTTTGCAGAAAATCCAGTCCTTCGCGAGAGGGGGACACGGGGACCGAACAACTCCTGTCCAGGGGGGGGAATGAGCAAGAAAAGAAAAGACACTCTTCCAGAGGCCTCTTGGAGTCTTCGTAAAGAGCGCGGAATCTTAACTCGTAATGGTTAGGAAAGTTCAAGACTGGAATGCGTGCCACCCAAATTCACCAGGACCTATTAGAGGGGAGGATGCAGGGGGGGTCCGCGGGCGCAAGCGTTATCCTAGGGAAGAAAAGAGCACGAAATCAAAGGAGGGATCACTTAGAGATTTTACGTCTCGACTTCAAGCGCTAGAAGGGGGAGAGAGGTATTCATCAGGAAATCGGGAACTGGATCTCTACGGGGGCGCTGAAGGGGAAATTGAGGACGTGAACTCTCTTCGGGGGGACTCCAGTTTTCTTGGATGAGCAAGGTAGTTTAGAAAATTAGTTGGGGGGGTCAAATCTATCTTAGAAAAGAGGATTTTACCAAGGGAGACCATTTTGGCATCGTTCTATTGGCTGATTTGACAGGTTGGCCAAGGAGCCCAGGAAACACTCTTGAAAACCGGGAAATCAACGGCCATTCTTTGAAAATCTTGAAAACTGCGGGGGGGGAATCTTTTTTAGGGAACGAGGGGCGGGCTCCTTTAAGGACTTTCAAGGGTCTAGAGAAAGGGCAATCGCACAAATTCTATCTGGTAAAAAGGCCGGTCTTTAAAGAACGTGAAGGTCAACTCTGTAAGACAAGAGAGATACTCACGGCGCACGAGGTCTCTTGGAAAAAAACAGAATTGTGGTTGGGAAAAGAGGGAGAATATTGAGATTCTGCATATTTATCACTTGAGAATCGTCGGACGGGGTAAAGAGAGAAGGTCAGCGTCCGTAAGGGACTGCAAGAAAAAACGACAAGCGGGGTTTTACTAGCTGGAGAGTCCATAAAATGAGGATGAGGGGGCTCAAAGATGAGGAAAGATGGAAACACTCATTCGTTTCTTTTTCGGAAAGCATGTCCTGGGTCTTCATCAGGGAAGAAACGGGTACTTAACTAAAGGAGAAATGAGTGTCCAAGATGTCGAGCGGTTGGGAAGGAGGAACGTAAAGGAAAAAACACTGAAAACAAGGCACTTTGAAGAAGGGAAAAAAGGAACGCCGAGTCATAGAACGTCGAGAGTGTCGAAAGGAAGGGGCTCTATCAAGAACGATCAAAAGGCAGCGGAGAGGGAGAAAGGTTGAAGCCTACGATTCCAGAAACAATAGATAAGAGTGGAAAAACGCTCCCCCTACAGGAGAACTTGGGAAAAAAAAACCGATCGCAGAGGAATACAGCGTACCCCTTCGAGGGAATAAAGGCCCAACTCTGAGAGCTCTGATTCTTAAAACCCAATTGAGAAGTCAAAACTACGGAAACCAATCCGGCACGTAGCAGAAAGGGTGCAACATATTAACTGAGTAGCGAAAGAAGAGGCGCTCTCGGAATAGAAGCCAAAAGAATGGGGAAGGAGGGTTCGTCAAAGTGTTGAAATAAAAAAAAAGTCCGGGACAGGACTTGTTTACACCGAGTCCAAGAAGGAACAGGAACAGGATCATGAGACTTATCAGTCTCAAGAATAAACGAAAGAAAGAGGGCCTGAGAAACGTGGCCGAGGAAGCTCCTTCTAGGACCAAAAAAGTGAAAAAGAAAAAAGCCGCAAGAGGCTAAATCTAGGGCGCACATAAAAATTCAACGTATGATACCGTGCACTATCTAATTCACTAAAAACTATTTGGAGTGAGAACCCCGGGCTAACATCCGTCCTATAGCTCCCTATATCGCATCTCAGATACCAGGTAAATAACTTCTATGGGCAAGGGAGGGCCTGAGTTTAACCAATAATATATCCTCTACATAAGAGGAATGGATTAGAGAGGTGTGTCACACAAAGCCTGAACCTTCAGAAAAAAGACAGAGAAAGAAAAGCATAATAAAAGTCAACCCCCTCTAGCATATATAGGACCTGGGAATAGGGGGGGAGAAAGGAATAGCCCGAGGAAAACCGACAAGAAAAGGCGATCAGCGCTCCGTGATAAGGTAGGCTATTACAAGAGCCCGGGAGAAAGGCGTTCTCGCCAAAGTGAGGAGAAGCGACAAGACGAGTACCTTATCCTCTTGAAGCCTTCCTGCACCATTCCCTCACGAAAGGGTAGGAATGGAAACAATCTTTGGAAAGATGGACAGTGAAGGCTTAGAAGCTATTGTAAGAAGCGGGATTTCTCAGTGGGAAGAAAGGTCTATAAAACAGCAAAAAAGGATGATTAAAAGATATAATACGTGAGTTCAATACTCGCGAAAACCGTCAGGTTTAAAAAGGAGGAAAGACGTGTTCCATTAATCATCTACAATTACGCTTGCTAGTGGGAAGGAAATGACTCGTTGTAATCACCTAGTCGGGTTCTCGGGAGTTGATCAAATCATCAGGTGAGCCTTGTGTGAGCTCGAGAATATTCACTTAGATGTTCCTCCGGGGGGATTTCTGGGTCCATGAGAAGGATGTCTAGAAGAAGGCCTCCGGGACGAAAAGGGGGCAGGTTTAGACGGCGTCCGGGGTCTCTTTGTCTCGGTCTTATTCCGGAGAGACTCCTTATGCAAAAGATCTGAGCATCGCCTGGGGGAGGTGGGGGGGAAGCCAGGCGATAATTCTTTCACCATCTGACTTGGTCTATTTCAAGGTATCTTTCTAGGGGCGATTTAGGGCGAGAGCAGCAAGTCAACATCCTTGGTCAGAGACAAATTGGTCGTGCCGCCTGAGAGGCCTTCGAAGAGAAGCGTGAAACGTGGGAACTCATTGGTCGTACTTAAAGGGTCAGGCTACACGAATAAACCAGTAAAACACTTCAGCGTCACGGTGATGGGCCAAGAAGAGTAGTTTAATCAAACTCCCTGAGAAAGGAAATATGCCAAGGGTCCTTTATCTGGGTCCTGGCGTTGATCGGATAAGAGATTCGAACCTGGAAAGGGGGGGGGGGAAGACATTCAACACCGTCTGACCTCATCTCGGATCCTTGGGGGGATGCATTAGGTCTTGGGGAAATAGAATACCTTAATAGATGTTTCATGCGACTTTAAGTCGAGGGGCGAGTTAAAATTACTGAAGGGGTCAAAAAAGAAAAGGAAGGGTAGGGGGACCAATCCTATGACTAGTAGAAACGCCGACATGAAAAAAACAGGAAAGACGTCTAAACGGAGACTGGGGGGAATCGAGGTCGACGAATTTTTCACGACTTTGACAAGGAGAGTTGCGGGGGGCGATATAATTCAAAAAGTCACGGAGGGAACTTAATGATAGGAGGAAAATATTACATTCGAAATAAAGGGAGGCGTCTTATGGGCTGCGCGTGGGTCTACCTAAGCGCAAAAAGTTTAAAATTTGGTGGAAAGGACAGGGGAGGAATCCCAACCAGAGAGGAATGTAAATCGGGCCGCGATTAAATTGTGGGAGCTCCTCGGAGTCGGAAACGGGCCAGAAGGGGGGCTCGAAACCTGCTATTGACCTGCCTCGCCCCGTAAGGTAGGGGGGAAAAAAGATCGGCGCATTTCGCTCGCGTTCTCTTGGACACTAGGTCCCCTCGTCTGGTGGCAAAGCCGCTCTCGGAAATTCACTCAAGAAAGGGCTCTCCTATCCCTCCAAGAAAAGTCCAAAGGACTTATCCACCACGACAAATGTAGTTCGTGTGAATACATACAACTAGTTTTCTTTATTTAAAGAGGCTGCAGTCCGATAGTTCTTGCGGTCTGGGGTCTGACTCAAAGCCACAGTAGGAAGATCCCTGATGAGGAGGATCGGGTCCTAAAAGGACCCGCTCAGTAGGTCTAAAATAAGAACTGATCCCAGGAAGTACCAACCGGATTCCTAGAATAGAGTAAGGGCCTCTTTGCAACCATCACCTAACTGAAACGTGCAGGCCAGACAACTTTTAAGTGAAAAAAGTTCCAAAGAGCAGGGCAAGCTAGAGGACACAAGGGGATGCGAAAAAGGTAAGGCGGATCATCGGGGAAGAGAGCGTGCCGTCGAACCGTTGTATGCAGACGCATGAGGCGAGAAACAAAGGGGCTAGAAGTCACTTTGAACTTATCAATAGAATCTTAAGCTAGACAAATTTTGGAAAGTGATACTAGGTTGTCGATGTTAACGTTGCGATCACACGGAATAGGTCTGCAAAAAGGCGAAAAAAAGATCAAAGTCTATTACTGAGGTTCCTGGTGGTCCGCAGGAATAAAAACTCAACTCGGGGTCCTATTCGGAGGCAGATGAAAAAGGCGAGAAGAGGACGCAGCCCTACGACGGACTTTCAAACCGCAGGCAGGGCTAAGAAGAAAGAGACTTCAACCTCTCCCACAAATTAAAATTTATGTACTGTGAAAAATGCGGGAAAATGGTACCGGATGAGAAAACCAGAGCGATTGGGGCCTTTAAGGGAAGGATTCGATCCGGTTCAGAGGAGTATTTCTGTAAGGTGTTCCAGGAAGGAAAAAAAAGAAAATCAGACTCCCACTCAAACCTTGTTACCACTCTTAATCACAATGTCTACGGTTCACGGCAAGAGGTTCAGCTCGAAATATGAAGAGGGGAGAGGATCAGCTCTCTCAACAAGGAGGGAAAATTAATAAAAGAAAATGTAGGAATAACGGATCAATCAGACTCTCTCACGAAATAAAACCTTAAACGATGAAACCACGGTGATAAGCTTTTATCACCCAAGGTTTTTTGAAGGGCCGAGAATGCCCGTTTTACCGGGATTAAGGTGCGCCGCCTACGGATCTCTCCGAACTATGGAAAAAAGGCCGGGCAAGCGAAGGGTGTGTCTTCTACAGAAAGGAATTTGGGGAAAATACGCACCTAGCAAGTTAAGAACTAAATTTCTCGGGAACTCCAGGAAAAGGAGCCGCGGGCCAGCGCCTCGTCTTCTGGCGCCTCTTTCGACTGGGAAAGAAAAAACGCGCAGTTGCAGGGTCTTAGCGGCGGAATGCGGCCCCGCGTCACAAACGAAGAAGGATACTACGCCGCGATCAGCCGCGAAAATGCAAATAGAATGATCCGTCACAGGGATCCCCGCCACTAAATGAAAAATTTGTACAGGGGAGCTGGTTGGGAATATAAGAAAGCAATCGTGTCAGGTCCGTAGAACGAGTGCCACGATGAGCCTCTTTCGGGAAAATATCGGACCTGACATGTTTCTTATGCGATCGCGGGTTGACGGTCGCTATTTTGGTGAAAAGAGGCAAAGTGAACAGACGTGGGATCTACCAAAGTGGCAGGCACCCCTTTTGAGGGTAAGGGAAGGTCAACTGACCCGATGGCAGCCTTGGTAGAAGAAGTCTCAGGATGTTATCAGGGATGAAATGAACGGCACTTCTGTGAATCGAGGTTGCGATGAACATCTTGTGGAACGGAAGATCGAGGCGTCAAGGTGCCTCCAGAGCTCTCGGGAAGGGTGTCAGGCATCAAAAATAACCGGGTCCTTTACCGGGGATTTCCAAACAGTACCTCACGTCAGGAAGAAAACGCGACCTTGAGGTCGGGATATGACGAGATATGTGAGGCAGACTCGGGAAAATTGGAGACGAGGATTAAAGCTTGCTCAGATGGCGCTTCGGGGGGGGGGACCCGTCTATGATTACGAGGAGGTGCGCAAGCGCCAAAGCGCGCGAAAGATGGAATGGAGATAGTCCGGGGGGGACATTTTTGTGAGAAATTCTTAAGGTCGCGGGATCGAGCCCGCTTTGCAGGCGCTGCCGCTAAAGGGATCGGACGACACCCTTGACGGCTCCCCGAAGCTTTTCCAAAAAAAAGGGATGGTCATGTCGCCTCAGGGAAAGTGTCAAAAAAACATTGACTTGAAAAATCACTGCACAAGGTAGCATCCGAAAAGAAGCCTCCGAGGTGGGGATGTGAAAACGAAAATACTCGAGATCAGATCAGTCGCGCCGGTAGAAAAGCCTGTCCAAAAAAGGGGGGGGTCGAACACGAAAAGCAACTCGCCCTTGGGAAAATCCGCAGAAAAAAGCGTTGGAGATCACCAACCGATGGGGGCCAGACAGAAAGGACCGAAAAAGGCGAAAGGGTCATGCAGGGAAGCGTAGTTCGTCCCCCCGAGAGCGTGAAATAAAAATTTCGAAGGAAAACATCCACACCTCCTTCCGTCGCATTACCATATGGAAGCCTAAATTAGGGAAGCACCCGTAATCTAAATCCTCATCTCAAAACCAACTTTGACTTCAACGGGGGCGAAAGGGTGTTATCAGCAACACTCCCGAACATGGATACTTGTCGTCCAAAAGAACATGGCCCTCTTCCATTAGGAATTCAGACTCTTGAACAGCTAGTAGATAAATAATAGCGGGGGGAACTGGGAAATGGAGTCTCAGATCTTAGACCAGGCATCTGTGGGAGCAGGAGAATAAAGGGAAAGCGAAATAGAGGTACTTGAAAAAAGGAGTCAGTCCAAAACGCTAAGAGGAGACGACTCACATGGCGGGGGGAATCACGAACAAGTTTGTGCTCAAACACAATGTTGATCCCTGCAGGTAGCGGTCTCCCCTAACTCACAATTCTGCAACGACCGCCCGGGGCGGGGGGGGCGCAATGATCGGCCTTCTGCCAATCCTCTATCGGAATCTTCCGAGCTGGTGCCGCCCACTTGCTATCTCTCAACTTCAGTCCTAACCTAGAAACTCGGGGGGGGGGAACAAAAAGGGGACGGTCCTCATATCTAGATTCAAGTCTCCGTCGGAAAATCACCTCTCTAGAATTTCCTCGCCCCCTCTTCGAAGGTCACGAAAGGAGGCCTGTGCTTCTACTTCAGTGGGCATGCTCTAAACCACCAGCGCACTATGTCATCACTCTCTCTGCAACCTACAGAGAATTCGTGGTCAGACAGGCTGAACCCCATGCCCAAGCAGAGCACTGTCAGCTGGTCAATGGGGTCTGGTTACGGGTAAAGCCCGATTTGCGGAGATCGCGGTTTAAATCCAAATACTAATAACACACAACTATTGAGGGGGGGGGGTAGATAGTGAAAATCAGAGATCAGCGGATCAAAAGGCTTGAATTGCGTCAGAGACCGATCGGGGAAATTTAACCCTCAGGTAGAAAAGGGCAGGGTTGGGAGCCGGAGTGAAACGGGATGCCCGTCGGTGGAATTGATCCTGAAGATTACTCGATGGGGACGCGGACTCTAAAGATTCCTTATCATTCATCATGGAACCGGTTCGGGCAGAACCCTCTTGGAAGAAAGAGCAGGGGGAAAGAAAGATCGGACGCTAGATGCAGTGGCGCAGTGATACCTGCAGCTTTAGGTCGAAGAGTGAAGGGTACAGCTCGAAGCCTGTGAAGGAACCCAGCGCGGAGTCAATCGCCGTCGCGTCTTATGATTGCAGGAGGGAAACAAAAGAGCGTTTCTAATTTCCTCAGTCTTCTGGTCTATTTGGAGAGATCGGGCCGAATATCTTCAGTTTAGAGGCCCTTGTGGGGAGATAGGTAGTTCCGCGCGTTGCGCTCACGAAGCGTAACCGGCGTGGCAAACGATTGGAGGGGGAAAAGTGAGTAGGTCCGCAGCAGCTCTACGATGCATGCGAGTACGTCTCGCAACGTGCGGCCGAGAGGTGAGAAAAGAATGATCAGCGTGCATAAGCCTGGCAGTTGAATTAGGTTTAAAAAACTCGGAAAGTCGCAGATCCTTTTGTGGTCATTCTGCTAAAAACGCCCATGACAAAAACGCGCTACTTCATCCTTGTTGCTTCGGTCCGTGCGATTATCTAGGATAAATCGTGCAATCTGGCGACTTGACTGATTAGGGCCGATGGACCGTGCTGGGATTTGGCAAGGCCTTAAACGACCGCGGTCGGCCGAATGCCATAACCAAAGTTTCGGCCTCTCACGGAGACGGGAGCCGACGGGTGGCGCGTTCACCACTTAGGCGCGTGTGCCATGAAGGGCTGGAAATCGGGGTGAGGGAATTAAGACGGAGCGACGGGTCTTTTAATATAGCCCTATGCTGGGAGGGGGTAGCTAGCTTAGCGGGGGCGCGCTGACTAACAAGGCGCAACGGCAAATTGGTTTTTCCAAGGCCGGGTGTACTTGTCCAAAAAAGGGGAGGGAGGAGGGTAGAAAAGTAGACGGCATTCAATTTTGGTCTCTTACATAGAACCAGGCACGACGGAAGGGATCGAAAAAAAGCGATCTGTCCCTCCCTCTAAAAAAACGAATTTGTCAACGAATAAGCCATATATGTCTTGGGGGGGGGGCGGAGACCCCTAATCCGGTCCTCTCGACGAAGCGGGGGACAGCGAGCTAAAGACCTTCCGAGAGTGAAGATCGGCTGAGGAAGCAAGGACGAGTGGGGGTCGCAACACCTATATAGGACTATCAACAAACTCAGTAAAAGGGTTCAAAAAAATCCAGACCCTCGGTGGGGAAACGTGAATTCTCTTGAAAACCGGAAACCGGCTGGAGACGGTCTGGTGAAGCCACCACCTGACGATCACGTTCAGGCGAGGTCCACCGTCGCCAAAAAGTAAGCCAGCGATCGAGGGTAGGGAACATCCGCTAGACGTTGGCCGAGGACCACTAGACCGGGGACCAATACATCATCCAAGGGCGATAGTGGGAAAACCGCCAACGACCCCACCGCGGATGACCACATTTCGAAAATAAGGCGAAAAGAAGGCAAGAGAATTACCCCTAATTAAACGACGGAAAATCAGGGGACTCATACGCACACGGCTTCAGGAAACTGCGCGAACGTCTAACTTAGGGGAGCAAGAGGAGAGATAGACCCTTTTCTAAGGCCGCCCAGTGATGTGCCGCATAGATCGAAAGCTCTAGACTGGAATTACCGAGAAGGGTGGGGGTAAGGGAGTGAGGTTAATAAGAAGGCGAGGCTCATAAGGTTGCAAGGAGTTCTCTTCCGAGCCAAAAGGGGTATCGGGAAGAGGGGTCGTGGAACGCATTAGCGTTTACATAAGAAAAGAACTCTTTCAGTCCCGGTAGGAAAGCACTCCTAGGGGCATCAAAGATTTCAGGAGGAGTCAAAGGGGAGTGACCTGCCCAAAAGAAATTATTAAAAAATTGTTTGGTTGGGGATGAAACTAGGGCAGTAAGATTCCTCTAAGATCCGACTCAACTCTACGGGCTGGTCCCGCCTGGGAAAGAAGTTCGTATCCTGGCTCTTGGGATTTCGGGGGGGAATAAAAAAACTTTCATCGATTAACCGACGACTTTTTATACCACTCTTAGCAAATGAGGAAGGAGAGAGTGACGGCGGCCTCTGACTTTCTCGGAGCCATCGACATCTAACACAGGGGATTAAAAAAGGAGGAGGTGGTCCCCCGGGAAAAAATCCGAGCGGCATAAAAGTCGGCGCGGATGCAAAACCTCTGTCGAAGCGGGGACGAAAGGGGGGGATCAGGGGGTAAACACTGGTTGAATGCGGTCCGAGAATGCACGTTGTTGACGGAAATAGAGGAATCACCTTCATTGAATGCGAAGGGGAGATAACAGCTAAGGCGGCAAGCCGGGGGCGAGGTTTTCGTACAGGCTCGGTATTGGATCCGCCCCTCAATTTGGAACTGAACCTCCTCCATGGACGTTTGAAACGTGGGGGGAGAGCAAACACGGTCCGAGGGCCGCTCACGGGGAAAAAACTGCTGTAGGATAAATGGCGAGAGCTGACAATTCGGCAACGGGGGGGATCAGAAAAAGCCGTTGAGTTTCTCCTTCTGCTTCAAAATCGGGGGAAAAAAAACCGGGGACCGCGCCATCGTACGGGTTGATCGGGGATCGAGAAGGGCCGAGGCGTCAAGCGTGGAGCTCAAGAAAAAAAAACCAGAAATCAAGAAGGAGATGTTGAAGAGGCAAAGTTTACGCTCTACTTCCCTGCGAGTGAGAAGGAGTATACAATCGGGCTTTTCAGACGGGAGAAGGGCGCAAGGCACGAAGACGTTGGGCGTGCCCGCCGTGCGCTGACAAATGGGTCAGTTCGAAGAATAGTGGGCAGGATGTGGTTGGAGGCTAGCTTGGCTTAGTGACCGGAAGTGGGGTTCGGAACAAAAGGGGATGTAAGACGTGGGGAAGTCAGGGTGCCGGTTTGCAAAAAAGCCGCGCACTGGTGTCGCTGCAATCCGGCAGAAAAGACAATTCCTGGGGGAGCAAACCGAGGCTGATCGAGGATTTGGGGAGGGAACCTCCGGAGAGGCGGCGGCTTAACTGGGGATCGAGCGGATCGCGCCAGCAGGGGGGCGCGTATAGGGGGGCGTGCGTCAGCAACCCTCATTCTCCGGGGAGAGGTACTACACGCAAGTACATATACCAACTAAATTAAGCTGTATGAACCTCAACTACATGGGGTGTAAGGAAGGGACGAAAATCGTCCTGGAGATCGGGCAACCGAGTTAGGCCACCTTCAAAGATCGACGGTTGTCGGAGCGGGGGAGAGGAGGGGGAAAAAGCTCCAACACGCTCAATAGTTAGAGTCTTTCCTAAGTGTACTTACAGTCGCTAGAGAAAGGGCGGAAGGGATCAGGGGGTCTGACCGCACCTGACTGGAGGGGGGGCTTTCTATTCGCTCAGGTGGGTCAGAAAGGAAATTTAATTCTGCACCCTAATAAAACTGGGGTGAAGAGATGGTCAATTCCATCGGGGGGCAAAAGTCCAGAAAACACAATGGATTGAGGAGGGCGCGCAGGAGAAAAGCAAGAAAGGCCGTTCACAGAATAATTGATGTCAAAAAGCATTAAGCAAGAAGGACTGGGAGAGAGAAAAACGGAGAAAATCGTCGACGTGCCGCACCATGCTCCCTAAAGGGCAAAAGACCCTTTTGAACCGGCTAAAACTAAGTGTTAAAAAGGGATAGGGGGTTGCCGGGGAAGAACAAGCAGTTCAAAACGGCTAAATGGTGGTTGAGGTCCTGAGTATGGCCCAGCTCGAGAGTGGGGGGAACAGAAAGAAAAAAAATCAAGGTACCTTTTCGTCAATCCACCTTAATGCTCGGGGTCTACGACTTACGTTCAGTAAAGGGGGAAAGACGGGCAGTCTTCTCCTGTCCCTTCTCCAGAAGAAGCCATCTGGGAGGGGATTTACGCGGGAGGGTGGGAAAGGTTGATCATCATCCAATCCAATAGAAAAACTGTAACGTGGAACCTAGAAAAGAGTCAAGAATAAAAGCAAAAGAGATGCTCTTCGAAAAACGAATATCGGGCGGGACGTTTCAACATGACGTGAAGAGCATTGGCAAAGGTCTAGGGAAAGGGGGGGGGGCGAAGAGAGGCTTCACATGTCAAGGGAAAATAAACGATGACAAGAAGGAGCGACGACAATGGTTATCGACACATTAGGGGGTGGTACTATCCCCGCCGCAGAAACGGGAAAGAAGGGGAAAAATAGACCACCTTCGATGGGTGCGACTGATCGCCACTGAGGAATTACCAGCAAGAAAAATAAAGCAAACGGGGCGATGACGCAAGTGTTGCCGACCATGGAAGGAGAGGAGAAAGGGAAACAAGGACCAAAACGAGGCCGGCCTCCGTAGATCAAAAAAGAACCATACGACGAACAGAAGGGACGGCAGAGCTGAGAGAAACACCGCGGGAACCCGCGCCAAACGCGATCATATAAAAAAAGGATAAGAGGCTATGCCGAGCCTTAGAAAAACGGCGGAAACGATTTATAAAGAAGGACGGGATACGCTTCAAAGGGTCCCAAATTCCCCTTGTCACGCTCCGGAAGAGGGGAAAAACAAGGTCGGCGATGACGGGAAAGGTCAAGCCCAAGCTGAATCAAGATCGCTCGACTCATCCTTATCTCCAGAAAAAAAAAAAAAGGATGAGGGAAAAGAGAGTACTTATGACGCTAAGATCCCGCAAAGCGGGAAGGGATTCCGTCATCGCGGTTTCAGGGGGGGGAAAAACTGGGGAAAGGGGGGGGGGGGGAGAGGGCTATTTTGGAATGGTTGTTACTCCGGCTGAGCTGGGTAAAAAGGAATCGGGGCGTACGGCCTGAACATCGTTCTCCAATTGTGTCACGAAGGGAAGGCCTATCCCGGATAAAGGCCATGAGAATTGGAAGCTAGAATCCGCTACAACGACATATGGTCGAGAGATGCTTGCAACGTGTGGGGGGAATACTAGGAAATTCTCTGGAGTGGTCAGGTAGATTCCGTCTCTCTCTCATTCGGGCAGGAACCCGAGGGGCCGGCAATTCTATTTCGTCGGCTTTTCATGACCTGTCGATATACGCAACGGTTAGGGATAGAGGCCAGATTGGCAAGTGGGGGGGGAGATCTCGTCTCGACCTCGGCGAGGATCTTCACACCAGTTTGTCATCCGGCTTAAACGAGGGGAGGATCGAGATAGTGACTACCGCTGCGCGCCTCGATGGTCCGATGCTTCACAGGGGAAAAAGCGCTGGGACGTACAACGGGAGGCAACGGGAGAGCCTATCTTTCGTGTATTCGACGAGCCGATCAAAAGAATGACGGAACACTTTAGAGAAAAGGGCAAAACAAAGAAAAGAAGGAGCCGATGATGAGGCACTTTAAAAAAAAAAGCGCGACTCTAAGATTGGGGCTAAGGACATCCACACGCGATGATATGGGGGACGGGATATCTCTAAAGGGCAATCGGAGAAAACTTGGGGAGGAGGGGATTGGGGGATGTCCCGGGGATTGATTTGTATTTCCACGAAGGGGGAGAGTAAGTTACCAAAAATCGGAATAAAAGGGGCCGGAAAGAAACTGGCTTCGAGGATTCAATCTTTGTCGAATATGTGCGCGCCGACAACGTAAGGGTCGCTTTTGCAAAAGGGCTAAGGTGTGGGAATAGGTAGGCAAAAAAGGTGGGAAAGACGAAAACGCGCGAACGATCGGATTGATCACTAATTCAGCTAGGGGGTGTCTACGGGTCGGAAAGGGGAGAGCACTGCGAGAAACCCAAGGCGGGGGCAATTGTAAAAGGTGTTTTCAGCTACTTACGGGAAAAGAGAGAAGGGACGAGGCTGCGCCTAAAGGGTTTCACTCGGACCTGGGGTAATCCGCTATCCTGATCGAATCACTGACAAGGGAAAGTCTCGGGATCAGAGACGAAATAGCTACACCCACTCGTTAGGATCGCAGCAAGAGGGGATGGCGAGGGGGGCTCCCCGCCTCGGTCATCCTCGAGTCGGTGATCCAAGGGAGAAATTGGATCTTTCAGAAAAAAATCTAAAAAGAGAAGGTCGTGCCGAATGCTCTCAATTACCACTCCTAAAAGGAGGGAAAGGAAGCGGGGATGATGTAGGGGTAATCGGGAGACCTGAAGGTAAGTGAGGGGTGACGCCAAACTTAGCAGAGCACTTGTTGGATTCGGGTGAAGGAGGACGCGGATCAAAATTATAGGGCCTATCTCCTGCTATAACAATAAGGGGGCGGGGAAGCAACATCCTAGAAACTCGAAAAATCAGGTATGAATGGCCAATTTTCAGCTTCTCTGTTCAAAAAAAATGTACATCCCACCACAAGGGAACCGGGGCAAAAAGAGGCACAGAAGCAAGCTATAAAACCATATTGACCTAAAATCTACTCACCTGGGTCTTAAGACTAAAGGAGGAGGACGCGTGTGCCTCTAAGAACCTTCTGATTCAGAGAATATCCTGAATCTATCCGCGGTACACGCCGCCGATTGCAGGGCGCTCGATAAGATGGAAGCGAGAAGTATTTTTTGGGATTTTCAGCTGCGGTATAGTTTGGCAGTTTACTAAGGGTCGAAAACATGGCGGGAATTCTCTTGACGAAAAAAGCAATCAAGAGAGAGTGACGCGGAGGTGTGGTGTCACTCATTCCGCCTGGGAGGAAGACTCACGGTAAGTCCTTCTAGGGGAAAAACAAGGACGAAGGGAAGAGGGATGAAGATGTCTAGTGGCGACGATCCATGGGGTGTCCTCTCGGGGCCACAATTATTTTATTGAAGGTGAAAGTGTCTTGGGGAGAGTACGAGAAAAGAAACGGGAGTAGGGAGAAAACGCAGAGATACTCACTTGGTGGCCCAAAAGAACTGTTAAGACGGGGGGATCTCCGGGGTTGAAGTTTTCAAGCAGGACCAAACGTTCTCGACTGACCATACTCAACCCGTTTGTGTTCCAAACGAGCAGAGGGTACGTTCATCGGGGGGGCGAAGGGGGCGCGAATGCACTGCGGAGCTACGGTAGAG
>Ga0179593_1468830_pt1 | contig 22664 bp, 24 predicted proteins | sample CZODoug2_1_08_16_FD_185931 | JGI IMG/M metagenome (GOLD analysis project Ga0179593, IMG submission 185931) | Vadose zone soil fungal communities from Angelo Coast Range Reserve, California, USA - CZODoug2_1_08_16fungal (PacBio error correction) | ecosystem: Environmental > Terrestrial > Soil >...
TCGTGGAGGTCTTCATTCCTTCACGGGTCTCTTTTATCCTCTTGCTTTCCGCCGTTTTCTCATTTTCGCATGGAATTACCAAGGAAGGGACAGTTCCGAAAACCCTTTCGTAAAAAAACTGGCTGGGGGGTGGGGCGGCTGCCACTTAACAACTGAACCTGGCAGAAAAAGTGTGGTCTGTTAACTCGGGGTGGTAAAACGCTGGATTTTCTGCTGCGTAGGCGTCGTGTCCCTGTGCAAAGGCCGGGACAACCACACGGTGCTGTCCTAAGAAAACTGCACAGACGAACTAGCTTTAAAGTCCAGTTCGACAGCGCTTATGGAACGGAGGGCGAGAAGGGAAGGTGGTGAAAAAGGAGGTCTGTCTTCAACGAGGGTTCGGCGACACAGTCGGGGGAGGAGCCGGAAAGGAAGGGGGTTTAGATCATTGACCAAACGCTACAGTAAATCTAAGAACTAGGGAGAAGTCAAAAGGGTGGATGAGGGAGCAGGCAGCGGGGATAACCGGGTCCACTGGGTGACGAAAAAGAAAAAGGGGGAGCTCATTGGAGGGGAAGGGAAGTGTTCGCAAAAAAAAGGCTGGTCGGCAATTGAAGGGTGAGAAGAGGGAAAGGGTTACGTGAGTGCGGGAAACCGACATTGTGGTAGACGGTTTCTATCACCGATAAAAGGGGGAAGGGGAACCATCCATAAGGTCTATAAGCCGCCTATAACTGACAGAGGAACGGACAACAATGTCAAGCGCGTAGAACTGAATAGCCGTGTAGTGCGACCCAGAAGCACCAATTTTCCTTTGGTGGGTCGAGAAGGAAAGATCGTTCGAAGTAGAAAGGTGAAAATAGAGAGCGCTTTGCTGTCAAAACGCCAAGGATTCAATTGGTTGCAGACATTTGGGACACACCGATTGTTTTATTACGAGTTTTCCCTGTGTAAATATAAAGGTGGGAAGCAAATGAAAGGAGGGGACAGACGTGGGTCGGGAATTCTCTCGTGCTAGTTCGGGGCTAAATTCTGCTTCAAATGGGGAGAGGATATCTTCTTAAAAGCCGGGAAATCGGGGGGGGGGGGGCCTGGAAAAGACGGGCGAAACTGGCTGTCCTAGTTCTGGGGGTCAACCATCACTGTGAGAGGACTACGGCAGGACAAAGGAAGGGGGGAAAATTGGGACAAAGGGGCTGATGAAAACAAACTACGTGGTCCGGAACTGTACTCAGGGGTAAGAATGGGCCATAGCATTATATCTGCTCAAGCAAAAAAGACGATTAGTATTAAAGAAGGAGGAAAGGATACAATGTATATAAAAATAGGGAAACACTTTCATCTCAATTACTTGGGGAAAGACGAAGGGTATACAGGGAAAGTTCGAAAGATGATTGATTTACACTTGTGCTGCGTCTCAGAGGATTGCGCAAACTCGGTGAAATCAGGCATTTCTCTCTGAGTGTGTAGAGGAATAAGTTACTCTTCCACGAAACTATAACGTGCTACAGGAAAAAAGTCCGAAAGGAAATTTTTCTGGTTTTTGCTTTAAGTCCAGGTCAGTTTCACTCTTGAGACGTTCTCAGCTCAACTTTGGAACAATTTAGGGAAAAAAAAAATCAATGTAAATTTTTAGAAGAAGGAGTCTCGTCTGTGGAAAATGCGCTCTAGATCGGTACCTTCGTCCGTCAGCCATGAAAATTGCCCAAGACCGGGGGAAAATTTGCTCTCGGCAAAGGGGGGGATTGGGAGAGTGAAAAAACATCGGGGGACATATCGTAACCGAAAGGGGTGTCATTCGGCGAAGAATGGTCACGAGGGGTTTTATCGTTAGATGGTCGGGCGGGGATCTTTCAGCAAACTATAAAAAACCGACAGGAAAGAAGGCCACAGGGAGCCCTCGGATACATGCTCGCTCTTCTGGACAAAAAAAGAAAATAGACCTCTCAGGCCTTCGAGGGGGGGGAGGAAGTGTCAATCGGGAGAAAAATTCTCGAACCGGGAACCAAGCGTGCGGGCACTGGTTGCCGTATTAGAGATTTTAATCGAAGCGGGTCATGGGGGAGATTGGTTTTGAAGAAAAGACCTGAATAGGCAAACAAAAGAAACAATAAAAAAAAATCTCAGGCCGAAACCCCATAAAACGGACCCATCCTTAATTTCGCACAGGAGAAGAAAGAAAGGGACAACGTTGAAGGATGCAATAAAAAAGTGAAAGTAAAAAATGAACTAAACTAGCGCTGGTGAACAAGGGCGTCTGAGTCCGCGACATCAGCCCTCCCTTTCGTAGAAAGTACCGTAAAAGGAAGAAGACAGTGAGGCTTTCGGGTACGTTAAGGTTCAAGGAGGGGGAAGGGTAGTTCTTCCGCACTAAAGAGGGCGATCCAGATCGTCTAAACCCCGAATCAGAAGTCCCGAAAGTCACCAACTCTCTCACAGAAGGAGGGGGGGAAGCTCGCACGCTGAGAAAAACCACTGTTCAAAGAATTAAATCCAACACCAAGAAGAAGGTGAAATCTTCAGTGGGGCTCGCGATGGCAACGTGGGGATCCGTCTGCCCGTAAGGGTCGTCCGCGACTGGGGGCCCTCCCGTCCCTCCGTTGCCGGTTAAGAAGGGGTGAAAAGTAGGGGAAACAAAGACCAAGGCGTCTCTTATCACAGAGGTTCGAAGCGGCTAGGATTTTCGAAGTAGAGAGAAAGAAGGGGGGGAAAAAAATGACTTAGAAAAAAAAAGAGAAGCACGAGAACGTCATGATTCTATGCGGGAACGCGAGCGGTCAATCAAACTTGCGCAAAAAAAAAGGCTGCCGAGAAAAGGAGGAATATTTCGGCACGGGTAAAGTGGCAAGGAGGGTACCTGGGCTGGTTGGGCATTGGCGACATTCGAGATCTCGGATGAGGAAACAAAGGGGGAGGGAAGGTTTAATCACAATCTCGGTCAAAGATGGAGGGGGATTGGGGATGAAATAATGCGTAAAATGGGGGTGGGTCTCGCTCTATCCGCAAAAGGAAAGGAAGCAAGGGTGGAGGGCGGCATTGGACGAAGGGAAAAGGTGTCATGTCTTATGGACGCCTAGGGGAGTAGTGGGATTTTAAGAAGAAAGGGACTGGTCGCCATCAAAGAAAACCCGGAAAGGACATGTTGCGGGGAACGCGGGGGGGGGTTCAAAAAACATTACAAAAACATAAATCAATTTAATTAACCATTTCACCGTCAGCCTGCTTGGGGGGGTTTACTGTAAAAAGGACGGGGGGGACGGGGGGAAAAGGAAAGGGCATGAAAGGGATGTAGGAAAGGATGTTCCTCCCGCACACGTGCGGGGGGAAGAAAGGGCGAGCAGGCGGAAGACCCTGATCAGAAGAAGGGAACACGGGAGACGCTGAATGTTGATAATCCTATGCAGGAGCGCCCAAAAAGAAAAAGAGGATTGCCAATGGGACTGAAAATTTGACAAGTGGAAGGGGAAACGGGCCAAGAAGGGGGGATGGGGACGAGACGTCTGTATGGGGGGGAAAGGGTTGGGAGAAGAGGCACGGGGGTTGGGAGAAAGAATGAACTGGCGGGAGAAGGGCCCGTCATAGGGGATACGTGGATGGAGTGGGGGCAAATTTTGCACAGAAAAAAGCGGGTTCATGAAGGAAAATGAAAAGGACAAAAAAAAACGAACGGAGTTAGTAAAGGAGAGAGCAAGCGAGGACGCTGGGAGCGAAATATCTGCAAAAAGAAAAGGCACGAAAAAAAGACGGAACAGGTAGCATACGACCGGTTAGGCTTGGGCTAACCACGTAGACCACCATCGAGGCAGATGTCGATCAGTCTACAAGGCCTCTCACAGCGTGGGAATCGCTGGCTCGAGCAAAGAAGTCGCAGGACAGACGAATCACAAGGTCATATCAGTCTGTGGGGGAGAGAATGGTGGCGGCTTGGGTCAAACTTCGCGATATGGCCAGCGCCGGGACAGGAGGTAAGGCGAGGTGGCAGGGGGAAAATGGAATTGAGTGAAAAAGAAATCTAAATAATGGATAAAAATCGAACAAGGAGGGGGGGGAAGTCTTCTCCCGATAACGGGTTGAGTGGGGAAGTGCCAACAATGAGAAGGCCCTAGGATCCCGTGAGCGGGGGTTACGGCGATATCCAATCCAGAGAGAAACTCACTATGCTCGGGAGGGAGGATGGAGTCAACTCATGCTCATTCATGGCAGACAACACTTCAAACCCTGTGCCAAATGGACGGGGAAAAAAATGGCGCCTGGTCGAGTACGGAACACTGGCTTTATAAGAATCTACGACCAAAGGGCGAACTTCCGAGCTTATGGAAAAGGTTAAATTGTGAATAAGGAGGCTAGGACCTGAGTTTCCTAAAAACCAATGTTGCGGCCATTACCCACCAAGCCGAATTAAATTTGCACTCTCGAAAGGCAGAAACAGAGGCTCTTATTAGGATTGTCGGAGAGGACGCTAAGTCAAAAATGATGGGAAAAGCTGGCTTGAAATGGTCGGCGAGCACCGTCACAGCAGGAGGCTCATTACAAAGAGGGGGGGGGAGAACTCTAACCGGCGACGTGGCACCAAAAGAAACGGAGTTGGGACAAAAAAACTGTCTGTCATACCATCTAGGGGGGGGCCCGGCGTCGGTAGGCGGGGAAAATCGGTGCGCGAGCTTACGAGACGGATAGAACATCCGTTGAAAAAAGGATGCTGCTCTGCAGGGCTATAAACGGCAGGCAGGCGGGGCTTGGAAGGAAACGTGGAGACGCAGGTCTCAGGGAGGGAAAAAGGGAGGAGGACGGCCTGGGGAGCTGGGCGGGGAATAGACTGCTCTCAAAAATACCTGGGGGAAAGGGCGGAACGTCAGGGAAACATGTTCAGGCTACGACAGCGCTCGCTCTGAATGCGGCGAGAAAACGGGTATGCTTGTGGGTGTCCGTTCAAGAAGAAAAAAAGAGGGGAGGGTCTTGTAGGGGGCAGAGGGCAGCTCAGACAAAAAAAAAGCGAAGGTAACGTAGAAGATGACGCGACAAAAGGGTACTCGCAGCAAAAAAGTGAACTTTAGGCGAGGGGGCTGTGGCAGTTTAGAAAAGGAGGGAGGCGCGTCGCGGTACGTCTGGGGAATTTATGAGGTTCTCGACAAGAGCAGAGTAAAAATCGGACAAGCGAGGGAAATCGGCAAACACTGTGGGGGGAAAGTCTTGCATACCGTAGTCTCTGCCTGAACCTACTAAGTAGACAGGACTCTGAGGAAGGGACTTCCAGAGGGAAGGGGAAAAGGAGATCGGACCGTACTGTAGACTGAGGTCGGGTTATTTTTATGTGAAGTTTCCTGGTCTACCTCTGGTATCTGTGCGGATGATCCTGTGAGGTTGGCGAAAGAGCTCTTCACACACAGCATCGACATTACACTTTGCTCCTCCGAACTAAAGAGAATGGAGGAGAAGAGTAGAGGAGCGTGTTCAAAATTCAAATGACAACACCTCTTTCACTCTAAAAGCACAGTGGGGAACGAAAAGAAAATGGAGGAGGTTTTGGGGCGGGCGGGTCGAGAAGGATAATGGACGAATCTATTTTCTTACAATCGACCAGGGAGGCGCGGTTGAAGACATGGTTGAACCCGAGGGGTAAACGAAATTGGGGGAAAATTAGACGAAGGGGCAGCAAAAAAAAATGATGGTCGGCGGAGTTCTGTCCTTAAAAAGTCGGGAGTGCAAACGCAACCATGGTTCTCTCGACAGGGAAGGAAACGAAGAAAGATCAGGGGAATGGGGAATCAGGCCGGCTCGGGACCCGTGACTGGCCGGACAAGAAGAAGGACGTTACCATTAAAAGCGAGTGAAGGGGAGGGGGGTTTGGACGAAAAAGAGTTGGGGTGGGAAAAACTTAGGAGGAAGGGGTGTCAAACAAAACGGAAATAAGTAGAGGATCACTCAAAGAGGGGAAAAACTGGATCCGTCTGCTGCGTCGTTGGTGGAGAGGAAAGAAAAAGTAGAACGGTCCGGCGTAGGGAAAGGGGGGTGGAAACTACGGGGAAAAACGCAGTGGGTCGCCCAGGCCAATCTTAATCTGCAGTGTACGGAGAGAATTACCATGATCTGAAAAGAAAAAACAAAAAAATAGAACGGACAAGTCAAAAGGGGTCGGGCCGACACAAAATCAATCAGGATTGTACCAAACAATCATGTCACGGGGCGGGAACGGCACCACGGAACATCCAGCATGACGGAAAAAACACAATGCCCTTTGGAAGCGAAGACCAGTGCTGAAGGATCCAAAGATCGAGGGGCCATTATGGGAGAGAGGGAAAAAGAAAATATATGTGCAGACAGAGGGTTGAGCTAGTTAACAAGCATGCGGAGGGAAAAGTATCTGACGCAGTGCAACCGACCGGTCCTTTTCCGCGGAGTAAGAAGGTCTATCGGGGCTGCAAGGGATGGTAATAGGATCGTGGAGCCGCACGAAAATACAAAAAGTTCAGGGGGCAAGATTTCCCCAACAACTGGCCGCCTAGGAGGAATGGACGTCTTGTTCCCTTCGTATACTGGGGAGGGGAAGGGTGGGGAAAGAGGGAAAGTCGGCATCCGGCAAGAAGGAAAAAAGGAAGACGGCAAGGGGGAAGGAAACCTTCTCTCCGAAAAAAGTAGACTCTTTGTTAGCACCGTAGAGAAGGAAAAAAGTCAACGCTCGTCATTTGCGATGGCGAAATGTAAATCACGAAATTTCAACCAGAGGGGGACGGCTGAAGAAAGTTCCGTATCTTTCAGCCGCAAAAGCAACCGAAATCCTTCCCAGACCGGGGTAAACAGGGAGAACAGTACACTAAGGTCAAGAAAACAGTCAACCGCATAGTAGATATCTTGCAGGGGAAAACGTGATACAGGAGCCCGGACGACTCTATCCTAAAGAAAAACCATCGTAAAAAAAAAATCGAACATAAACAGAATGTAAATAGTTGACGGACAGAGGAGGAGGGGACGAGAGGGACAGTCACTAGTACTAGGAAGCCAGTCGGTTAAAACAGTAAGTCTCATCAAAAGAATTTAAGGAAAAGCCCAAAGCCCATTCTGCGGTAAGACGCAGTCTTGTACTCTGGTAGAGGAAGCAACCGCGTTCCCCAATCGGACCAAATCAATGAACAACTGTGCGGAAATCTGTTAATCAACATGGCAAACGTTCCGTGTATCGCCGAAAAACAAGTAATGTAAGGTAAGAAAGAGAACGACTCGCTAATAGACCGGGAGACGGGGGCCCTCCTGAAACCCGGAGGGAAGACCCTCAAAAGGAAACAAAAAAAAACTTCGAAGCGAGTTGCAGCTTAGAGTTCTATACCCTTTTCTGCAATCCGAGCCTTCAAGGAGGCAAGCCGGAAAAACAGACAAGAGTCAGGATAGTAAGGCAGCGGTTACAAAAGAGAAGAACAAACGGAAATCGGAAATCCTGCAAAGCCTTGCAGAAGTCAAACGGTGGGGGTGGGCTATTGGTGGGCGAAAACCGGTGGGAAGGGAAATCGAAGATGTCGATGGAAAAATCGGGAAAGAACAACCCATTGTCGCGTATGGAAGAAACGGGGACAGGTCAACCGACTAAGCGGAGATTTTCTCAGCAGAGTGCTAGAATCATGGAGCTCGGGCAACAGGCGAGGGGCGTAAAAGTGGCGAAAAAAAAAAACGTGGGTTCAAGAGCGATTACCGCGTCGAGGAGAAAAGAAATATACCGACGTTCGAGTCCAGGAACCTAGATATAAAAGGTGGCGTGGGTCGGCTTTTTCACAAACCGAAAAAGATAAAAGTAGAAGGTATTTGGTCTCATTTCCTAATGGGGGGTGGTTTTTTGGCGGAAAAAAATAACATCTGGGTCCGGACAGAAAGTGTGTAGGGCCGATGGGCAGAGGCCTCCAGGCATTTCGCGGGGAGGGTTGGCATCAGTTAGGCGTACACTGGACTAGAATCCAATCGGGGGTCTGTTTTCTATTTCCCGTAACAGGGAGAAAAACTTCCTAAACTTTTGACCAAGAACGGGTTAAAAAGTGAGCAGACGGAGGAAGAGGTGGGGGAGGAGTAAAATTCTGATTAGCGCATGTGGAGATGGCTCGGAAAAAAGCAGGAAAAGGTTATTAGGAGAATGGAAGAGGGGGGTAGGGCACGAAGGAGTGGCGTGCTCAGAGACCAATAAAAAGCGGTTCGCCCATAGCTGATCTCCAAAAAAAAAAAAAAAAAAAAAACTCAGAGAGAGGGAGGAATAGATAGAAGCAGCGAGGGGGGGAAACCTCATGGGCGTCAACCCCCCCCCACATCACCCCAACCAACCCCCCACCAAACTCCACACCCACTCCACCCGCCCCCAAAAAAACCAACAACCAACCCCCCCCATCCCTCACCACCCCAAACAAACCACCTACCACAAACAAACCATGCACCCCCCAAAGAACCCCCCCCAACCCCCACCCCCTCAAATGAGGGCCAACTCAAAAAAGACAGCCAAAAAAACGTGGAACATCACACTAACGAAGGCGAGATCGAACGGAGGATGTGTAAAAAAAATTGATACCAAGACAAGTTATCACATACGAATAGAACTATGCATCCAATCAGCTCTTCTCGGGAAAGGGGAAGCCGTCCGAACCGCGAAAAAGGGAAACCGTTCCCTCGGTCAGAAAGTGGAAGAGAAGGTTATCCACGCAAGCTAAGAACGGTTGGTCAAGTCAGCTGCCTGGTGCGTCGCCTTACCAAAAAATGCCAAAGAAGGGGCAGAAACGAGGCTATAATCAACTGACGGGGACCGGCCAAAAAAAAAAACGGGTGGAGGTAGAAACCAAAGAAAGGGGAGGCTACTACAGAGATGCGGAGCAGGGATGAGGGGCGAAATCAAAAAGCCGCGCGGCATCAAAAGCGGGGAACCTGGGAGAGAATAAGTCGGATGGATAAGGTGGATCACAGGAGGGCAGAAGACAGGAAACCCAAAAACGCAATGCCGCACAGAGCGCTGCGGCAGGGGGAACGGGGGTCGAAGATCTGAGAAGCGGAAAGCAACATAAAGCGTCTTCTGTCGACAGGGAAGGTAGTAGAGGAGGGGGGATTACAACGGCAGACGGTGTCCGAATGTTCATTGGAAGAGTCCATTTAATAGACAAAGGAGCCAGCGAACAAGCCGAATTAAAAATGGCAACGGCCTTCAGGGCAAGAATCTGGGCATCGTGTTTCGTCTATTTCTTGAACAGCGGAACGCTTGAGAAGGAAAAGGGGGAGCTGAGAAGGAAGAACAACATGCGAAAAATACTCGGAGGGGAAACTCAGAACATTCTCTCCGCAAAAGCAGCCTCCAACGCGATATGTGATGATACCTAATCCCAAGGCATCACTTCAAAAAGGCGGGTTTAATTTCGAGCAGGTGATGGGGGGGGTGCCGTCGGCTGGTCCGCCTGACGGGATACGGGGGATCAGACTAGTGGAAAGAAGGAGAAAAAAAAATCCTAAACGAGGGAGGGGGAGGGCTGGGGCCTGCGAGGCCTAGGTACACCGTCACCTCTCAAAAAAAAACAACAAAAGAAAAGAATCGATGAGGGAGAAAACGAGGAGAAGATTTTGGACGGGATGTCTGGATGTCAGGTCTCGGGGGCCGAGAGGGGAAACGGGCAATCGGACGTACAGTCTCACGAAGGGACCGAGGCTGGGCGGAACGTTAAAGGGGGGACTGTTGTCTGGGTTTTCTATTGTCTCAGAAACGCGGGGGGGGAGGGGGAGGGAGGGGGGAAAGAGTAGATAAAAAAACGTTCTCCACACAGGTCCACGCCAGCCTATGCTGCCGGCCCGAGAAAAAACGGTGACTTCGTCTTTCAACATGTCAAGGGTCTGTCTTAGTTAAAAAGGGGGGGGCGGACGGAGGGGAAGGCTATTTGAGGGAGGGCTGTGGGGGGGGAGGGGGGGGTTGGGGGGGGGCGGGGGGGGGAGGGCTGGGTGTCTTGTAGTGTGTGGAGTCAGTCCTGGTGGGTCCTGGGTTCTCCCTTCGTCCGTGTCGTCTCTTCTATACCCTTTAAAATGAGAACTAGGAAGTCGGGTTCCATCTAGCTAACTGTCAATCGCAATCACGGGGTATGTCGCGGGGGAGGAAACGACGCCTCTCTAAGGGGCCTGAAAAAGAGGACCGTGAGAGGCTCGTAACATGATCTTTTTTAGGCGGGAAGACTGTTTAAATCTTTCTTATGTGCGGAAATTGGGCTGGGGACTTCTTGCAAGGGTGGGGGATAGGGAAGACACAAAAAGCCGAAACCATAAAAGAGGGAGGATCCACCTACTAGGTGACTTGAGAAAAAGGGCGCAGGGTCGTCTGCAGTGATGGGGGTCGCGATGGGGCCCGGGGTGGAAAGACAATAAAAAAGGAAATGGGGAACATAAAATGGAAATGGCATTTTGGGGCGGCGAGCGGGCGGGGAGGAAGGGTGTTATGGAAAGGTTTCAGGGGGACAGAGACTTTCGGGGAAAAACAGGGGAAGGCTCGGTTTCAGCACTGTTGGCACTGAAAACCCCCGTTTGGCCCTTACCATGGGGGAGGGACTGACATGGGCGACAGACGCCCAACTCGGATTTTCTATCACAGGCGACGGGGGAGGGTAAGGGGGCGGGGGGGAAATCGCGCAGTACTCGGTAATCGGGAAAAAAAGAAGAGGGGATGGCGGGGCGGGGGGGAGGGGGAAGATATTGGCGTGCCACGTTCGGGGCATCCATAATTGGGCAGATAAACTACAGGGAAAAAAAAAACGCGCTGGGGAATGGGAAACAACGGGAAAGGCCGGGGCGATAGTGCAGTTTGGGTTACACAAATGGGGCTGCATTGAGTAGATCTCTTCCCAAACCACGAGAAGAGAGAACCAAAAGGAGCGCCGTGAAACCATCTGGGAACCAGCTACGGATTCTTAAAGTAGGGGGTAAGCCGCAAGGAAAGGGGGTTGCGCGCGTAGGGAGGGGATAGGGGGCATCTCAAAAATTTGCGAAAAATGAGGAGAAAGGGAAAAGAGGCGAGCTCCCTCTATCACAATCGGCGTGGACTTGAACGAGAAACATGGGGCTAGGGAAAACAACCTACGCCGCAGCCTCTCGTGAAAATCAGTCAGGTGGGGCTACAGCTCGAATGAGGTTCCTCAAGGAAGAAAAAACAAGTCTGAAACATGGAAAACTGACAAAGTTACAGTGTTGGCTGTTGCCTCGAAGAGTATGATCGAGAAACAGTGAGGCCCATAGATGCTGCACAGGAAGATTAACCGGAACTGGAGAAACAATTTGTGGACAAGAACTTGCTGGTGGGAAAAACATCGTACGGGGTCGGGAGCAGGAACCGTAAAAGTGTGGAGTCGGGGCGTACGAGCTGATGGGGGAAGTTGGAATTTTAAGAACGGGAGGCGTGGAATGAAGAAAGAAAAAGACGGCAAGGGTTCAAGACACAAGTTTTTCCCGGAACAGAAAGACCTAAGGTAGGAAGAGCAAAATAGCCTCCTTCTCCTTGTCGGAGTAAGCAGAGGAGCCGCTGCTCTCGCTTCCGGAGGAGAAAAAGGGGAAAGTAGAAGGTAGAATAGAGAGGGACCAAGCAACTGGCCAAAGGTATTCCGCAGTCGAGAAGCAAAAAACAGCCGAATACAAAGGAAAAGGAAAAATCCGACCAAAAATAAATCGTAGCATCAAAAAAATGGAGCATGCACCGGTAGAGGAGCTCGCGTGTCGTCAGCGGAAAAGGACAGGAATGTCACGTGGTGAAACGGGCAGAGAACGGCGCAGAGGCAGGAAGATAAAACGGCGGTCGTAGCCCAAGGAACACAACACCAGTAAGACCCGAACCTTGGGGAACGAATCGTGGGAGAAGGGAGGGGCTCTGGGGGCGGGTAAACCAATGGGCGGACGAGACGACCAGTATGCGTCCAAACAGGGCGTCAAAAAAGAGAAGGAAGGAAAAAAAAAAGCTCCAGCGGGAGGGGACAATAAAAGGGTTAAAGAAAACGGCGGCGGCGATGAGAAAGCTCGCCCAAGACAGCATGAGTGGGGATATCTTGTATACGACAGGAGAGGAACGTCCTGTTTTTATCCAAGACTCCCGTAGGGCGGGAACACGAGCCGGCCGAGAGCAACCTCAAGGGGGGTTGGCCAGAGGAAAAATGAGAGGTTCAAACGGGGAATGCAAGACCCACGGAACGGTTTAAAGCGTGGTGACTAAGCCGAGGGTGGAAAAAACTCATACCGTGGAGGACGGAAAAAATGGACGGGGAGCAACATGACTTAGGGGGGGGGGGCCGAAACCATATCGGGGGAAAAGAAAAAAAAGTACAGAACGAAGGGCGGTCACAGGAACTTACTCAAAAAGCTGAAAGAACATCGATAGAATGTCCGGACAAGGAAGGTAGAAATGCCAGGGGGGAATATGATATGGGGGTAAAGGTCGTAAAATTCGCGTTTACTTACGAATATGGAAAAATCACAAAACGCGTGCTGACCAGAACAGGGGTCGCTTGCCCGGGCAGCCACGACGGGAAAAAAATGGTCATGTGGGCGATATTTAGCCGAGGCACGGGGGTTCATAGGACGTGCAGAGAAAAAAAAAGGACAATGGCGGATGGGGAAGGTGGCCGGTCTGGTTCTATTAACGGACACTACTGGGAATCAAATCCGATTGATCCCAAGAAATACCCGCGAGGAGAGGGGAGGGGGCAGTTTTGGGAGGGGGACTCTGTTGAATTAACAAGACGGGGGGAGGAGTCAACTAGTGTTAACGAAGGATGGGTGTGGCAACGACCGCGGTGCGGGAGGGGAAAAACGAACGTCGATTTGTGATGGAAGCCCGGGGACTCGAGGCCGGTACGATAGAATTGGGACGACTGCACTGTGCCGACGGGATAAACGTCGCGGAGGTAGGAGAAAAACGAAATTCTCTCCAAAACATGAAATATGAAAAAGAAAAATTGGACGGGTCGGCCGGAGCGAGGGGGGAGGGAACTTGAGAGTAAGAGGGGGAGGATCCTCAACTGTATCGAGGTGGTTCAAAAAAGTGTTGAGCGTCAGAGAAATAGGAAGATGGCTTACTGAAAAAGAAGGGAAAGTGTGGCAAATGCGGTGCTGGGAGGGGCTCAGTTGGAAAGATTGGGGTTGAGCCGGCGCAGTTATCGCTACGGGGGGAAAATAGAGAGATCTAAGACGAAGCCGAGTGCAGGGAGACAAATCTTCGGGTCTAACTACCAGTAGTAAAAAAAAAAATCAGTGGATTCGATCTCCAGAGATGGCCGTGAGGGAAAAGAAAATACTCAAAACCATGGCGAGAGTGAGAGGTATGCCCAAAAGTTCTTCCTTCTCTTGCCAGACGCGAAGCGCAAGCAGCCCGGTCAAATCTAAATTCGGAAAGAAAAATAATTTTGGGTCGAGGAGGGACTCATCTTCCACGATGCCGTTGTTCCTCACCTCTCGGCGGCGATGGCGTTCAACCTCGTCGCAAAAGTCCTTCAAAATCCGGGGAAACACGGAAGACTAAGACTGGGAGGTCAGAAAAGCCAAGGCTCAATGGGGTCGTGAGTTACTCCTAACAACAAGAGAGGGGAGGCATGCCCTTCTTTACAAAGAAAGGGTCGGGTGAACCGAGAACCAAGGCCAGCGGGGTTCTCACTCCTGTCAGCCTGGTGGCGAGAAACTGTTCGGATGATCAACGGATGTTCACGGGGAGGGACTCCGCAATACGGCAATGGCAGGGCTCGGAAAGCTATGCAGGAGGGGATGTGCGTTTTAAGAAACAAGCTGATCAAAGGCGAAAACGACTCATAGAAAGGACTTCGCCCGCTGGGGGTGCGGTCTGGAAAAGGAGTTGTCAAACAGCGGAAGAAGGAGAGGACGCACTTCAATATTTTGAGGCAATGCCACCAAAGGAAGACCAAAGCTGGCCTAACGGTCCGGGGAAAAAACAGAAGTAGATGAGGACAGGCGTGTTGCAGTTGCGACAGAGGATCTCAAAAAGTCTGCGGACGTATGGGGAACGTCTCTGGCGGAGAAAAAAAAAGTGAGGGCCTCAAGGGGACGCCCAGGATGCCGTCTTTAAACTGAAATCGTAAGAATCGGAACGTAAAAAGGAATTGAGGATGCCTCTACAGGGGAGAATCAATTCCCGAGCGAAAGGCGGCGGGGAACGTCAGGCGGTGCATAGCACTGTCGGACGTCAACTGACAGGCTCCAGGGGGGAAGGCGCGATCTGATAAAGAGCGCTCTATGTGCGTGGCTTGGGGGGGAGGCCGGGGGACAGGATCTCGAGGGCGGGAAAACGCTTAAGGCCGAGACGTTTCTTTATTGAATATGGGGATGGCGCTCTAAGGGTACTGAGGGGTCTGTTCGCCAGAATGCGGTGCACGAAAAAAAAAGGGGTCAGGACGAAAACGAGCTAGTTCGCGCACGCAGGTGAATTTTTTTACGGGGCTAGGGGAAAAAGACTCTGCGGAGAGAGGGGGAGGTCTTGCGAAACTTCAGGCACCAGAAACATAAATTACTTATGCGGGGGGCTATGCCCACGACACGCGGGGGGCTCGTCGTGCACGTGTCCGGGGGGAGCGGATGAGGTGGGGGATTCGGTGGGGCCGTCAGGTGGGGGGGGTGGGGGGGGGGGGGGGGGGGGGGGGGGGGGGGGGGTGGGGGGGGGGGGGGGGGGGGGGGGGTGTTCAGGGAGGGGGAGGGGGGTGTGGGTTGGTTGGGAGTTCTTCTGCCTGTTGTCGCGGGTGTTGGGTGTTGGGTTGCGGGGGGGCCTCTGGGTGGAGGGGGTGTTGTTTGTGGGTTGTTGAGTTGGCAGTCTCGTAGGGGAAAAGGTCGTGTTTACAGGACTACAAAAAAAAAAAAAAAAAGGGACCGCGGGCAAGCGAACTCACCCCAGCGGCGAGTCGGGGTCCTCCATTCAACCCAGACCCAACGAGCCTCCAGGAAATGTAACTCAGGGAAACAAAGAATTGCTGGGCAGAAGGAACCAGGCGGCTAGCAGGTCTGACACCTCTTTCCCAGTGTGGAGATGAATGCCTTCGTCCGGAAAACAGCACGCAATCATGGCCTCATACGCAGCAGGAAGTCGACCCAAAAACAGTGCGAAGATAGTACAGGAAGAGAGGGATTTGTGGACACGAATCACAGTCCAGCAGTTACGATGCAAAGGTTGGTGTGAGGACTATTCAGGGAAAAAGAGGGCAGGTGGTATACGGTCAAACGAGGAATAATTTCCGGGGCCCGCAAACTGGTACATTAGATTGAAGGAATATTTTTTGCTTAAGTTTGGGGTGGGCACACTCTCATAATTCTGACGTGGCGCAAAGACTTTATGGGAGGGAGGAGGGAGCTTTCTGCTGGAAAAAGAAGAACCAGCACAAAAATTTGGTTGAAGAGGGCTTAGAACGCAGATGAGGGGGGAAGATGATGATGAGAAGGATGCTTTTTGGGGGGGGGGGGGGGGGGGGGGGGGGGGGGGGGGGGGGGGGGGGGGGGGGGGGGGGGGGGGGGGGGGGGGGGGGGGGGAGAAGGGTGGGGGGACTGGAGGGGGGGAGACAGAGGGAAAGGGCTTGAAAGTGGGGGTTAGAGGTGGGAGAAGAAGGTGGAATGGTGAGAGAGTTGACGGAGGAGACACGGGGAGGGAGTACAGGAGGGGGGGAAAGAGAGGGTGAGCAAAGTGGCAGAGGGCGAAGAACCGGAGAGGGTTCTTACTGCATCCTCAAAGAGCTGAACAGAAAAGAGAAGGTTAAATGTGGCTTATGAGTTACAAAAGCCGGGAAGAAAGGTTTCTAAAGTTATGGGACTATAGGGAGTCTTCTGGCACACGAGGAGGAGAACATTAAAAAGATCCAATCTTGGAAAAAAAAAGGCTTCTTCCTCAGCGTCGTGGGGGGAAGAAATGCAGGTACATTGGGCAGAGTGGGGTCGTATGGTGCTGGTGCATCATGGAGAGGGAGGGGAGATCTCCTATTTCAAATCGGCGCACCAGACTTCTATATAGACAGAGGACAAGTGAGTGGATTCATCCGACGCCCTTCTACTTATCGCGAAAAAGGAAGGGTAAGTACAGCCAACTTGGTACGCCGACATGTCACCTTCAAAGTACACAGGAGGAGGCCACACTCGGGAAACAAAGGGAAACAAAAAAAGAAAACTTGTTCTTTCCCGAAATAGAAGTATGAAAGTATGAAAATCCAAGAAAAGGGGAGGATAGGCTCACCTCTTCACCGAAGTCATTTACGAGAGGGCTTGTTGATTGAGGGAACTTAAATCGATCAGATAGGAGGACGATGCCGGCATTGGGCGTCTAGTGTTCTTCCTTGTTTAATTTTTCACAGTGATCGTAGACCGGGACAGCGATACAAGAAACATTTTTCAGAGGTCACCGGAAATTCCAACCAAAGGATACAGCTCGGCCCGAGCGGAGTACTGGGGGGGCGGCAGTAGAGAACTAGATAAGAAGCTCTCTGACGGACATTTCACTTGTGGAGACAGAGCAGAAGAAAATTAGGGGGACGGGGGGAAGGCAGTCAGATATGATAGGGTCAGGAAAAGGCTCTGGACTTATTAATAAGTTCAAAACTAGACTACGAAACGGACTATCCGGGGTGACAGGAAAGAACGCAGCCCGCAAGAAGGCATTCAAAGACAGTCCGGCGTTGACAGAAACAACGACGATAAAAAGGAGGAGTTCAGGAAGCCGAAGAGGAAGGAAATGTAGATCTTATTATGTCCTCCAGAGAAGGAACGGAGAACAGCGCCTCGCGTCTTATAACACAAGAACAAAGAAAATTACCCGGGAAGAGATCATCCGGAGGCGGGAGAGGCTCCTGTGTGCTCGGGTCAAAAAATACGTACCAAAAGAATCGTCCACATTTAGCGTCCAGACAGAGTCTCGAACTCGTTGGGGAACCGAATGAGCATCCGAGACGGTAAAACATCTTTATCGAAAGGACGCAGATGCCCCGCATCCAAAGGGCCTAAGCAGAGAAGCGGGCGTTCAGTGGTAGAGAGTATTGGAAATGGAAGTAACCTTCGAAATAATTTCTACAACGGGGAACGCCGCGTCCCGCCTTAACCGTGAAAAAAGAATTAAAAATAGCACAGGGCAGGGGCAAAGTAAACCGCACATGGAATCTTAGGTTATTGCTGGGGATCGAGTTGCAGTGAGGAGGACTGTGCGAAACATTAACTTTGCTCAGTAAGGAGGGGGAGACGGAAAACCATACGTTCGGGTGAAGAAGGACTGAAGGAGGGTCACAAGCTAACTTTCATAAAAAAAGGTTTCGTAAATATCGTAAGAGGGTAATGCAGGTAAGGGGTCCTATGGGGACAATTGGAAGAAAAGGCGGATGATTTTAGAGAATCATTGTCCGGGGGCACAGGAGTACACCTTCTCTTAGAAAGGACAGGGGGCCTGAGATGGTTCCAGGTGGAGGGGGTTGTGGAGCGTTGGTCCTACTCAGCACTCTTCTAATTAAGGTAATTGGGGAGGGGTGCAGGGGGACTATGTTCGTGTAAACAACCTATAATTTGGAGAACAGAAGAAAGGTCTAGAACCCAGGAATAATATCGGAAAAACCGGTGAGGGGGTCGATTCTATTCAACTGAATGGTTAGGCATAGTTCTCGACAAAAAATGGGGGGGTATTACTCATCCACGTTGGCGGCTTGGCCGAAGGACGAAGTGGGTATCGATGTCGTCACGCAGTGCTTTCTCTTATAGGTTAATGGGGCGAGAGGAGGGAAAGAAGAATTCTAACCTTAGATACAAAGGCGAGAAGATGGCGAAAAGTCCGAAAAGGGAAAAAAGTTTCAGTCTGGGGAGAAAAAGGGGGGACCCTACGGGCTGGCGGGATGGACAGCTTAATATGTCGGTCGAGGGGAAGGGTTTGGGAAAGCCTGGCTTATCAAGTGGGGGGGGGACAGGAAAAAGGGGGGAAAGAAGTATGACCGTGAGAGGGCGTCCTGTATGGAGTGATGTGGAAGCTGGCGGGTATTTTTGACAAGGTATGGGGCGGGTTCCTAAAAGGAGGTTCAAAAGCTCAGGAAAAGCGACTTCTCACAAAGCAAGGGAGGAGAGGGGTATACATGTAGTATATTCAGCGCGGGGGAAGAACCTTTTGTCCAATAGGATAAATACAGGAAAGAGAACATCACCAGAAAAAAGTGAAAAGGGAAAAGAAAGAGGGGATGAATGGGGTCGAGCACCCCTTACGGACCTAAAAAGGTTCTATAACAGAAAGGGCCTTCCGCCCTCAGACCCCTATCACGACGCCCGGGGTCAAAGAAGCCGCTGCCACGAAAGGTCCGGACCGGAAATAAAGGGTTTTTCTAGCGTCATGGAAAAACCTTCCGATCAAGGGTCCCGGAAAGCAGACACAAGGGGCGGTCAAGAAGAGGACTCACATTCCGAGAGAGAAAGAATGTAAGAATAAGAGAACGATCACGTCGGGGGGAAGGGTCTACGACGCTTAAGAAAAAACAAAAAAAAAAAAAAAACTTCGTTTTACGGCACACCAGAGGCAACGGAAAAAAAGCCTAAAAAAAACGATTTCAGTGTTAAAGCAAAAACGGATGGACGGCTCGCGACGACGCTAGCAAAAACTCGGTAACCCTATGCTGAGGGGCTCAGCCATGAAACCGGATAAGCGGCCAAAAAACAAAAACAACAGTAAAAAAACAAACTCCGCAAACAACCACAACCTCACACGGCAGACCTACAAAACACCCGAACGTTACGGACGACAATTCAGCATCAGGCAGGGTGCAAGCTGTTTTCCGAGAAAAATCGGCAGGGGGTATGAAATCTCCAAATGACTCAAACGGAGGGGTGAACCTCTTCAAGTCGATCGGCCTCGATACAGGGACAGCTTCTCTGACGAATCAGTCCTTGGGGGACTCCATCGAAAAAACTCAAGCCGACTTCAATAGGGGGGCATGAGAAGGGGGGACGGTATATTCAGTTAAGTGGATGATCGTGGTTGCGGCGGTTGACTGATCTCTCTGCCTTATACATGGAAAAGAGCGTATGGTGTCAGACTCTGAAAGGGAAAAGTGAGTCAAAGAGGAATGGGTCGAAAAGGCAATCAGCGCCGGACACTCTCTCCTAGCTAGAAAAACCGCGAGGCAGAAGCGTACGCCTTTCTGGGGTGCCAAAGAACCTGGACATTCCAAAGGGGCCAACCGGCGGTCTTAGGAGGGGGAGGAGTTCGTCGAAGGACAACCGTACGTGAAGATCAAAGTAGAAAAAGCAAGGAAAGCGACTGGGCTTTCTGGACTGGGGCGGGGATTGCAGTCGCCTAGCTGGAAGTGAACAAAGGATTGGACAAGTCTGTTTCTTGGAACTCTGAGGTCGCTGCCGTTCGGAGAAAAAGGGGGAAGCATCGTACATGAAGGGGGCAAAAAAAGAACCTCGGCAAGTTAGAAAGGAAGAGTCGGGCTCTTTGCCACGGGTTGTAAGTAAGTAGGTTGGGAGGGGGACGGCGGGTCGTCTCGGCTCCAGGGGAAAGAAAGTTAACCAGCGACAGATAGGACTAATGGAGGGGCCTAGAAAGAATAAAAAAAGCGTAGCGCGTCAACTTGACCCGGCGGGGCAGGATTTTTTTGCTGCGACGCGGCTTGAGGGAGAGGTTAAGACATGGCGGGAAAAGTTCGTGGGAATTACAGGCGCCGGCAACAAGAGAGATGCAACGATTCCAATCTAGATCATTGGAGGGGAGGAAGATGGAACCATGAACGGCTACATAAAAGAAGCGAGGATGATTTACAGATTCCGAAAAATAATATCACTGCGGAGAGGATGCGGGGATAAGAGGGGAGGGAAAAGGTGTTGATGAAACTGGGTGGTAATCTTTAGCAATGCTCGGGTACCAAGTGCCCGAATCTTCTAGCCTAAAGACGAAGGCTTCGAGAAACCATCAAGCGAATTCGTGCCGATGATGCAGAATGCTTTTTCAAAAAATGAAAAGAAAATTCAGGAACAAATCACCTATGGGGGCGTATTAAACATTTAAACTGTCACTGGGAAAAATAGGGAGAATGGTTGCTATATCGCTCTTGCAGAAGAAGAGAACAGGGGCCCGGGTGATCTCATTGGGGGGTCCACGTTTTTGTCGCCTGGGAAGGAGTATCTCAAATACTTGGGATGGAGCGGGTCAGGGGAGTGACGTTCTAGGGGGCAAGGGGGACCCGCGGAATGTTCTTCGTTCTCGTTATAAGAAGATGCAGGGCGGAAGGGGAACTTAGAAGAGAGACTTCGGTCATCCATCATCGTCATCGATACGGACTATGGGACGGGGAGGGTAAACCGACGACTTCCTCGGAAGGAAGGGGGTGAAAAGATTGTCGAAAAGGTATAAAGGATAAAGGAAAAAAGACATAGGAGAGGAGAAAGGGAGATATCACTCTCCTTTTCAAATCGTGGAAAACACAAGGGGGGCAGGTAGATTCGGCGGGGGGAGTTGGGGGGGGAAAGATCAGACAGGAAAGTATGGGGACATTCGAGCTTTTGTACGGGCATCACGGGAGCGAAGTAGAAATGAAAATTAAAGCCGTCCGTCTTCATTCATAGGGCGGGTACAGGAAAAAAGAAAGAGAAAATTCTGCGAGTGGAACTCACAGGCACCGGAAAAAAAGGGGGGAACGGGAGAAGACAAGCAAGTCTTCTCAAGTGTTCCATGTCCACAGATAAACCACGCAAGCACAGGAGGGAGTCAACATGCGTCCACTCAATGCTAAAGGAAAAAAAAAGAAGGGGAAATTATTAAACATTCGCTACAGTGCGAACCGGGAAAGGGCGCCTTGGCCGAGAGAAACATCTGGGGTGCCCAAAAGTGAAAAACACAATAGTAGAAGATTTCTATTACCTCTGGGCCAAAGGGGATCAGAAGACAGAGTCGGTATGTGGTCTATGCAGGAAGGGGGCTTACGGGGAAATAGGGGGTTTAAATCTTTCGCACTAAATACAAATTCATGATAGTGGAACGTCCCAAATGGACACCCCTCACTTATAGTTCAAAGTCGTCAAAAGGATGGAGGATTAAAGGAAATGCAGAAATAAGACGTCTAGAGTGGGGGAATCTGAAAGGGAGACCTCTCTTCAAAAAAACTTTCGAGAAAACGTGGACTCGTATGCGAGGGGATAGAGAGTGCTAACTTCTTTTCCGTATCGCAGGGGAAGGAACAAAAAGAAAAAGCTCAAAACAAAAAAAAGGAAAAGGATTCACCCATTCCGTACGCAAGTATCAACCATTATGAATCCACCTTCATCGCTCAGGAAACAGGGAGGCCGATCGAGTACCTCCTGGTAATCGTCAGGGCCGAATATAGCGGAAAAAAATGTGCTGATGAAAAGGATGGAAAGTCCGAAGAAAGTTCTAGAAACCACAGAAAGATTAAGGGGAGAACAATTAACACAGAACAGTAAAAAGCTGGGCTTAACAGGACGGGGTCAAAAAAGGCGGCGATTCGGGCGTCTTGTTCAACTAGCTAAAGAAGAGTCGGGCCCCAACGTAGAGGTGTAAGGGGAGACATACCGAATCAGCATCAAAGCCACTTTCGTTCGAAAAATGGGGGGGTGGCGTGGCGAATGAAAGGAAGGACCTATTCAACGCAGCATCTTGATGCTTCAGTAGCAATCGCGGGGAGGGAACGTTTGATAACCTGGTCCGAAGGTGCCACTTGTACGAACCACCATAACACAGCACCCGGATTGTCCTCAATGGGGGGAAAGAAGCGTAGGGCAAAGAACGGGCGTCACAGTGGTCGCAGCGTCAAAAAAAAACTTACGAGTTAGACACGTTGGCGAGTAACGTTCTTCACATGTTCTCATTCAAGAGAGTTAACTTCATAGTGCTCAGGTTCTCGAAAAGCATTGGGAAAGAAAACAAAAAACGGTAAACTCGCAAAACAAAAAAAGAAAAAGGAGAACTTAGGTTTGCCTTTCATGATGTGGATGGTCTGCCCTTCGAAGGGTTGGGAAATGCGGAAAGATCCAGGGGTCACGCTGATGGACACAAAAACCGTGGGAATGCATTCGGGGTTCGAACTGAAGATAAATGGGTCCACGTCAATATTCGCTGTTCTGACGGAGAATTGTAAAACGACAGAAAGAGGGGGGGGCAAAACCCCTGTGCGGGTGGGTCCGGTCGCACATGGCACCCACTAAACACCGGATAAGTGCATTATTACATGTGGCGGCATTTGAGGATTTGGGCGCGGGTTAAGGGCGAGAAAAGGATGGGGAAGGGGGAGACCAACTCCGTTACAAAGGCATAAAGAGAGGGGCAAGGGTGGGAGGGGTGTAACGAACCCCGGATAAGGAGTCGTCCGGAGCAAGGAAGAAATGTTGTGGAAACGCAAAGAGGGTGCAGCGAAATGATGTACAAAGAAAATGATTCAGGAGAGGAAGGGGGTAGAAAAGGAAGTCGAGACTCGAGTCTTTTCGGGGAGGGGAAAAGGGAAAAAGGGATGCGCATTACGAGAAAAAATACGAGTAACGGGGGGAAGAACTGTAAGTTGGCTCTTCGGGGAAGTTCTGAAAGGGGACGGAGGAAAGGAGTGTTGATGATAAACGAGAGAAAGGAGATCATTGTGGGTGCTAACTAAGGGGGGTCTCAGGAAGGAAATCTTTCCTCAGAAAGGTAGTTCAACAAGAGGAGGGGGAAGTTAAAAGATTTTAGGGGATGCACAGTCGGGAGCAGAAGGGAA
>Ga0179593_1408995_pt1 | contig 22663 bp, 23 predicted proteins | sample CZODoug2_1_08_16_FD_185931 | JGI IMG/M metagenome (GOLD analysis project Ga0179593, IMG submission 185931) | Vadose zone soil fungal communities from Angelo Coast Range Reserve, California, USA - CZODoug2_1_08_16fungal (PacBio error correction) | ecosystem: Environmental > Terrestrial > Soil >...
TTGAAACATTTGGGAGTTCGCAGGTCCAGGGTTCACAAAAGAAAGTGAATCGGTCTAGTTGGACGGGGAAGGCCAAGTTCGGGTTCCCGGGGGTGGGGTCCGTTCCTTAAAACGGTACCTAGAACTGGATTAAACAGTCCCAGGAAGGGGAATCATTTCACTTTGTCAAAGAAAGGGGGGGATGGCGTGCCACACCAAAATGAGGGGAACAAGTAAAAAAAAAAGGGTGGGAGTTCGCAAAAGCACCCTAATGGACAAAAAACGGGTTTTGGGGTAAAAAATTCCAGAACTTGGTCCTTTTCCCGTATGCAAACCCTTCCTAATAGAAAGAAAAATCAGGGGGGGAACAGATAGGGGAACGTTGCAAAAAAACAAAACTCTGGGGGGGGGCACGCGCCTGAGTGGATTTTTCCGGGGAGAGGTCTTTTGTTTTCGTCAAAGGGAAAAGGGGGTTGGGGGGGTACTTCTTTGGACTGGAAGTCCGGGCGCCCATCCCGACAATCCGCGGGGGGCTAGGGTCCAAACGTTGTTCTGCAAGAAAAAAAAAAAAAAAAAAAGAAGTCTCCTGTAAAAGGAGGGGGGGGAAAAGATGAGGAGAAAAAACCAAACCCCGCCAGGTCGCGTGCGGGTGTGAACCGTCGCTTAGGGGGGGAAGACAAAAGGGAAGGTGTTGGTCACGCGGGAGGAAATAAAAAAAAAAGAAGCGCGAAAAACCCGAAAGGGGAAATCAACAAGGGGCGCCAATAAACGCCCCAAAAAACTATAGGACAAGCACAAACAACTGTTAAGGAGAAAAAAAAAAACACATAACCACGAAAAAGAATCACCATAGACAAAACAAAAAATAACAGGGGAATAACTTTCCCATACAGGAGACGGAGTGAAAGAGGATAAACCAGTAATACAATAACAGGAAATGACCACTGTTGGAGGGAATGAAAGACAAAATAAGCCAAAAAAAAGTACCGCGTACAAGGGGAAAATAAAAGCAATACCTATCCACAACGTCAGAGTGCAGGGTCAAGCGCTTAAACCCAAGCACCCAAGAGGGAATCCTCAGAGGAAGGGAAGATGACCTGGGTTCGGTTCGAACGTGTAACAAACACGCCCCAAAGTGAAGAGTACTTCAAAAAACAATCAAAGGCAGCCGGAAATGAATCTGGACAAGGGGTGGAGGCAGGAGAGGAAGCTAAAGGGGTTGATTGAAAAACCCCCAAATCGTTCTCACCTTACTAAAATTCCATCCAAGACTCGACTGAACGACCTTACGTAAACCCATAGTACGGGTACCGCGTACCGGATCAAGGGATTCAACCGGAGTAGAAGGAAAAGAATTACAGCATAGTAGGAGGGGGGGGGGGGTTCTGGGTTGAGGAGCAAGACCCACATTCAAAGAACTGAGGATCAAAAGTAATGCAGCCTTACCAAAAGGAATTTGGCCCCAGGCAACAGGGAAAAAGAGGGAGTCCGGCAAAGATTCATTGGACCGGGAAAAGAATAGAGGGAGGGCAGCTTCGCTGGACATCGGGGTTCGTGGTCGGCAAAAATAGGGGGCCTTCAAAGAGGCAATCAAAAGGGAAGACTATCGCTTGAAGCAGGAATGGTAACCACCCCCCCTGGGTGCAAAAATGTGGTATATTTCCGACACATCAAGGGAACAAGGGGGGGGGGGAAGGAAGTGATGGAAGGATCATCCGCCGGGGGGCAAAAATTGCACTGACCTCGTCACTCAAAAATGGGTTTGGAAAAGACAATTCGCATGAAATCGCTTAAAGAAGTCTGGCTATTACCTGGGGGGGAAAGAAAAACTGAATAGTCAAACATAATTCCAGGCGGGATAAAAAGTATAACCCCCGGTCACCTCGTAAAAATCCTAAAAAACACATGGGTTGTGGTGGGACATATGGGGAAATCAAAGGGAGGGTTCCTCCATCGAAAGAAAAGTAAAGGAGATCGACGAGCAGAGAAAAAAACAAGTGTAAGATCGCAAAGACTCAGAAAAAGAAAGAGGTAGGCATGCTGAAAATCAACTTGAAGGGGACTTTCCGACGGGCGTTACTCTCATCGATCAAAAAAAAACAAAGGAGGAGGAAAGAGATCGTACGCGAAAGTCCCCCGGGCAAGGTTGCCAGGCCGAGTTCTTTTTTCGAAAGAAAGGGGGGGGGGGACTGGCAGGGAACGAAAACGCGTAAGAGAACGTCGAGGGAGGAAACGGGGTGGTGCGATGTAGCAACTCGAAAAACGTGGATTGTTCACCATGGTCCACAAAAAAAAATGGGTCAAAGGAGGGAGGACTGGAAAAAAAAAGGGGGACGGGGGGTTTACGTACAGAGACGCGTTAATATTTGACGGGGGGAGGGGAGACCTCGTCAGGGAAGACAAGCACGTTTTCAAGCGGGGAAAAGGGAAGAAATAAGTGGACTATAAATTCAAAACCGTATGAAAAAAAAAAAAAAAAAAAAACCTTGGGAGGGAATTTTCGGGAAAAGTAAAATAGTTCCATGCAAGAAAGACAAATACTAAAAAAAATAAAGGCACAACCTAAAAGGGTGACTCCACACAAAAAATTAGGGGAGGCAAGTTGTCGGCACGCCGCACCAAAAGCAACCTGGGGGGAAAAAATTGATAAAAAATATAAAAGGTACCACACTTGGGTGTTAAGGACCATTCGAAATCTCAATAGTTGGACCTGGTGACTCCTGTGGGGGAGAAAAAAATAACTGAGGGGAAAAACTGGTTGAAAAACGAACAAAAGGATCGGTGTTCAATCTCCTGAGTGGGGGTCTCACCAATTTAAGCAAACGGTAACACTCTCTTTTTGGAGGCATGGGCACCACAGGGATAGAGGCGGGGTTGTCCAGAGAATGACAATGTCCTATCTCGGACGGATTTGAGGGACGGCGAAAAAAAAAAAACGAAACAAATACGATCAGGGTTAGGACACAAGGAGATGGGTTCATCCATTAATCAAGCAGGACCAAGTCTCGTGCGGGGGGGAAACGGAAGGGGGAAGGGCGGGCCATCGGTCTTGGAGAAGTGGCGGGAACGAAATTGTGCATGGTGAATGACTCATGCAGAAAAAAAAAAAAGGGGGAGAGGGGGGTCTTAAGTAATGGGGGGGTTTGACCGCAAGGGAAACATCACCGCTGGGACGGGTGGTCGTGTTGATTTACCGGTCGGAAAAATTCCACAGGGGAGGAGGCCGTGGCAAAAGTAAAAAAAAGAAGGGAAAGACAGCACAGAAAAATCCCAAAATTGAAAAAAAAAGAAAGTGAGGGGGTTTACAACTCTCGCAGGGGGCCAGGCCCTGAGTCTGGTGTTGCTTGTTTGGGGAAGGGCAGAACGTGAGGGTGAAACGCAACCAGGGAGTAAAAATCGCTTGTCAGGCAAGTGGTCATGCCGATAAGGGTTTCTCTAGCGGGGTCTGAAAAAAGAATGTTAATTCAAAGTCAAAGGCGAGAAAGGGATATTGGGTGTGAGATGCCGGTCCAACAGTAAATTTTTCGCGCGATTTTTCTTCCTCTCGGAGACATGGGGGAGAAAAAGGGAGGGTTGGTCGCAGAGTTTGGGGGGGGGGGTTTAGCGACAAGATTTTGAAATAAGGGGTAGATGCTCGAAAGACGGAAAATCAACGGAAGCGAATCTGACCTGTGGGGTCCGTAAAGCGAAAGAGAAACCACTACGAAACAAAAAACATTGAAATGGCAAGGACACCATTAAACGGGCAGGCAAACCGGTTTAATAGAAAAGGGAATGGGCGCAATTTAGGGAAAAACGATTGAAAAAAAGGGAACTCCGCTAATCCTGGGGGCTTCCTAAAACCCAGAAAGATAACCAGGAACCCTTGGTCTCAGAAAAAAGGAAAGTCCAAGAGGGGGGGGGGGGACAAGGAAAAAAAGATCGTCCATGATGGATGGCTGAGCGAAAGGGGAAACGTGCATTGCCACAAAGGGCTTGAATCAGATGGAAACCAGGTTCAAAAAATAATATAGGAAAAATGCACTCCTTATATCCGGAGCGAAAGGCAAAATGGGGGGGATGGTTGGGAAATGGCGCGCCATTGGGGTGGGGGGCGAAAAGCAAAAAAAAAGGTTAACTTCTCCACTCCGGCGGAGGTTATGGACAAGTCCGGTCAACAGACAAGAAATAAAAAATTCAGGGAACAACGAAACGTGAAAAGTCCGTCCTGAAAAAAAAAACTACCGATTTCGGGGTCATTTGAGGGAGCTGAACCCCCCTACCAAAATGGTGAAAAACTACTGAGAAAACACCAAAGGGGAGGGGATTCCAAAGAGTCAGTACATATTTGAAAAATTGGGGGGGGGGTGGGGGGTTTTTTGGGGAGGTTTGGGGGGGGGGGGGGGGGGGTGCGGGGGGGGGTTGTTGGTATGGTTGGTTGCATAAAGGCGCAAGTTTTTGGGGTTATCGTGGGGGTTTGGGGGTTAAGAGCTGTTGGTCTGTGTTTCCTAAAACCTTTTGAAAACACCCGAACTGACCCTCTTCCCTTTTTGTTAGTTTTCCCCGTCAAGGGCTGGGGACAGTTGGGGGACTTAATCCGGCACGGTCGTTAAGACGAAACTGGAGTAAAACCGCCGAGGGGCTCCTGGACGGGTTTCGGGGTCGACACTCTAGGCCAGTGCTGCACCCACACAGGACCGGGTCACCCACCCTTCCCACCCAGTGGGGCACCAGGGGTGACGTCGCACAGCAAAATTCCTCCTTCAAAAACGGGTAATGACAAAAAGGAAACAGCAAAATGGGGGGGGAAGGGGAAACAAGAACGTTTCCACCAACGAAAAAGAAAGCATTTCAAGATGCCTTGCCCGTTTCCAACCAAACAGAGGGGGGCCCGGAGAAGGCGTAAACGGTGGCGGGCGAGGGTCGGGTTCGGCGTAACCAATTTAAAGGGAGTGAGGAAGGGGGCGTTCTTTAAATCCGGTCAGTAAAAAAACAAAAACGTGTTCGCCAAGGAGATCCACGAAGGGAGGACTATGGCAAAAATAAATTGTGCTTCTGCAAAAACTTTCTAAAGGGTAGTTCGTTGGTCAAGGGGACGGCTTAGACTCCAGAAAGGGGATGGCATGGTTTCAGTGGTCCCCGTCGCAGCATGAATCCGGAAAAAAAAAACTTCTAAGTTGTCCAGGTATAGGGGGGACGTGGAACATAAACCATCATTGGGGAGGAAAGGGCCAAGAAGGAATGAACCAAAAGGCTTCCGATAAAAGCAAAGCATTACCGACTACACTGGTTCACACGAAGTCCACGAAACAAAAGGGGTCCGGGCCGCAGGGGGAACAGCTGAGGAACAAGATCTCCCCAGTGCGGGGAGTGAGGAAAACGCCCTTTACGAAGTTGTGCCGACAACGGAAAAAAATTCGCTGGAATAATAATGCAAGGAGAAAAAAACAAAAAACTTCAGATTAGCCGGGCCAAGAGTCACTCAGTAAACAAGAAAAAATATGGACAGAAAGTAAAAGAAAGGCCAGGGCCTGCTGCAAAGGTATGTCAGGAACGGGGAGGCACAATCCCCCCGAAAGTCTTTATAAGGACGTCCAAAAACTACCATTCTCCGAAGTCCTCGACCCCAGGTTGGTGGGGAAAGTATTAGAGACCGGATTGTTGGGTATTGCCCCCAAGGTCTTACCCCTGTTGGGACTCCAAGAGGGTCCGGGGTCCAGCTAGGACAACGAACGTCACCCGCGTACGGGGGAAGAGGATTCCGGTTGCTTTCACCGAGGCATCACATAAGGATGGGGAAAGAATCTGATGGGAGGTTTGGGTGATAGACGAACACAGGAAAGCCGGCCTGAGTAGAGCGGCCCTTCTCTGAAAACAAAACCCGACGACTGATCCATCCTGAAGGGCCAAAAAGAGGGGGCTGGACTTCAGCGGGATTCACGTTGGAAGTACCAAAAAGATTCAAAAGGAAAGCAACACAGACTCTTTCCTATGTGGTTCGGTGGTCCAGCTGGGGTGGGCAAAACATCAATACACAAAAAAAAGGGGGAATCCAGAAGACCAAGAATGATGGATTGCGTTACCCCAGCAACATTCTAAATCACAAAAAAACAAAAAAACACACAATACACAACCAAAAAAAAAAAAAAAAAAAAAGAGAGAGAGGAGGGGATAAGAAAAATTCAGGGACACAAATCCAAATTCTGCAAATTTGGGGACCAAGGTGGTCCTCGTACGAACTGGCAAAATGGGCCCTGAACATCTTCCCTCCCCCCCTGACCAGGTTGGTGGGGAAAAGGGGGGAGTCTCCAACCTCTGAAAAAGTTGACGGAGAAAAGATTCTCGAATGGAAGAAACCCCGAGCCATATCAAAGAGGCTATGGGTGACAAGGGTTGGGGACCCCCTGCCCATCAAAAAATGGAATCTGTACAGTGGGGTTGGAAAAACAGGGGTGCCCGAAGGAGAGTTTTCCTGAAGAGAAATAACCGTGGAAATCGTCCGAGCGTACGAGTGAAAAAAAAAAGACGGAAAAAACCTGCTGCGAAAAAATCCGCCTGCGCTCCTTTCGGGAAAAGAGTACGACTCGAAGAACCAACAACAACGGGTATGGAAATAGAGGGGGGGAGTCTACGGGAAGTCCAAACCGTAGGAGCCATCACTATTGACCAAAACTGTCCATCTGTCATGCAAAGAAGGGTTAGGAAAACTTAAATCAAAACTCGGAGGGTGATAGCAAGGGTGAGGTAGAAAGGGAAAAAGCGACGTGGATTGGTTACAACCAGGGAGGGGCACACCAAACCCAAAGATTGTAGGCTTTTTCCCGGATGGGTTAGGGGTTGCGATGGAGAACCCTCTCCGCAGTATGTGTGGAATTGTGGGTTCGGGGGGAGGGGGGGTCAGATCTGTGCATCCTCAGCCGGCTTTCACGAACGGTTTCGAGCGAAGGGACATCCAGGGGTAGGCCTGGGGTAGTGAAAAAAAGGTTTTCCGTTCACGGGGGGGGGGGGGAAAAAGGAAAGGAGAGAGATTACCTTGCATTTGGGTGAGGGAGGGGATGCAGTGGTACCATAGAAAAAAAGAAAAATGTGCTTGTGGAACCAGGGGGTTGACATGCGGGGGAGGAAGAGCCAAAAGGATGCAGGAGGATGGAACTGGGAGCAAGCGGGAGGGGGGCAAAACACTGATGGAACACGAAAAAGATTTACCAGCGAGTTGGTGCCAGGAATGACCCTAGAATTCGGTGGGTCCGGAAACGGAATCAAGGAAACGGGATCTATTGTTGGAACTGGGGAGGGGCCAAAGGGGAGCAGTCAGTCGGGGTGGGTCAGAGCCGGAAGAACCGATACGAAAATGAAATTGGTTTGTTACGAGACCCAAAGAAAAAAAGAAGGACGACGTCGGGGTGAAAAAATCGGAAAGGGATGACGAGGTGGCAAGAAAATGATCCACGAGAAAAGGGGTAGGCCGGGTGACTCAGGCCTTTTAAGTATAAACGGGGGCAGTCGAGAGGAGCAAAAAGAGTAAGGTGCGTGCAAAAAAAGGGGGGGCGAAAAACAAAAAATTTTTTAGGGTACCAGTCCTGAAGCAAACCGGGGGAAATTCCTTCGTCGCCTTGGCGGGGGGGAAAGCAAAATCTCTCAAACACAAAAAAAAAACAAACAACCTCCCGTTAGGGATGTACCCCTGGGACTAAATGAAGAAACAGGGGCCGGCACCGGGGGGAAGGAGGGGGGATTGCTGAACCATAGGGGGGGGAAGGGGGGGTTTACGGGAGATCGCTAAGACGAATACTGACTGTTTTCTGGGGGGTGGATAGGCCTGAGAAGGAGGCCAGCAGCCGGTCTTCACAACTCGCTTGGCGAAGGCGGAGTGGATCCTTCACACAAGCTGTGTCCGAGAATCTGGATGAAAGAAATGGTTCAGGGAAGAAGCACCAAACCCCTATACCTGCAGGGAGGTTTCTGTGAACACAGGGGCAACAATGGAGAAACAGTGCTGGCGATAATCGTAGCCATTGGGGGGGCAAAATAAGCGGTAGGGGTCGGTGGCAGGAGGGTTTTGGTTATGGCATCAGCAAAAAGAAAAGTAATGCTTGGGGAGATTTCTCCATTGGTTCGATCGAACGGAGGTGTTCTCTGACTTAAGAGGCAGGGAACAAGAAAGGAGAATTTATGGCAGAGGAAAGTTAGTGGACCCTATCAAAATCCGGGGGTGTGACAATGGCGACTTTAAAAACTGGAGATTACAAACGTCCTAAATAGAAGTTAGTCAAGAAAAACAAACGAGAGATAAACATCTGGTATACGAAAAGAGTCGCAGTGTTTTTTGTGTTGGGGGAAAAACAAAGGGGGGAAAGTGCCAGGTGGCAAAATGCTTGGTTGTATTCGGCTAGGGGGAACGGGGAAGGGCCGGGAAACAAAAAAAAGGTCTTTCTCTTGGAAGTTGGAAAAAAAAAAAAAAAAGTTTGTTTTTGCCCATAGGAGGGGAGTGTGGGTCGACAGTTCCAACTGGGGAAATGTGTTCATGGGGACCGGTTGCAAAACCCAGCAGAAAAAGTTTGAAAGCAAAGACGGGAGGTTCATTTCCAGGGGGGAAACACAAATGATCCTTAAATTCAAGGGGAATAACAAGCAAGGAAAAACTCAAAAACTGCTCCGATTGCCGGAAGTGTGGGAAAGGGGGCGCTGGAAAAAATAACAGGGGGTGACAAATCAGACAAAAAAAAAAGAGGAGAGGAAAAAGGATGTTGCACATTGTAGTTTAAACACAACCCCACAACGCGCCCTTTGAAACCAGAAAAGGAGGGGGCGCAGGTGGTGGAAGTGGGGTAAATAAGGTCGGGGGGGACTGTTTCCGATCAGGAAAACCGGGGTGTGTCTTTGAACACGAAAGGGGGAAGGACATATAAGTACATAAACCCACATACACACTTTTTCACTTAAAGGCGGGGAAAAAACCACAGAGAAAAACCAAAGGGAAACACTGTCCAAAAAAAGGGGCATGGCGAAACAAACATCATTAAGCCAGGGAAAAACCGGGTTGGAAAAGTAAACATCAATGTCCTGGGTCCCGGCCATTGATTCCAAAGGAGGAAGATAAAAAAAAGCATTTCCCAATAGCCTTAGGGCCCATCTTGGGGGGGTCCCGCCTCCTTAGGGAGAAAAAGATTTGTGGGGGGGGGGGGCATAAAGTGGTTTTGCGTAACGACGTAAGGGGTATCGCGTGAGGGATAGTTCAGGTCCCAGAGCAGGCTGGACCACATCAAGGGAATGTGCTAGACGTATCACTGGGGAGAGGAAAGAAAGTATCCTTTTAGTATTTCAAGCCGAGGAAAGGAAGGGGCGTAAGAGAGCTTTGATCTGGGGAAGCGCCAGAGGAAACAGCAGTTGGAAATAATTGAGAGGGGGAGGAAAAAATAACCAACAGCAAGGGGAAAGGGAAAACAAAAAAAAAAACAGTAAACTCTGAAATGCCCCAAGGTCAGATACTCCAGAAGAGCCGAATTTTGCCACAAGGAAAATAGCAGAAAAGAAACGAAAGTACTCTCTTCTGGTGAAAAGTCCAGTAAAGAACAGCGGCTCGACCCAGAAAATAGTAATGACAAGGAAAGGGAAAGCTCGGGGGTGGGGGCCGGGAAATTTAGCTGGTCTCCGACGATAGCCAAATCCTTTTCACGGCCTGATCCAAGCCCGACCAACCCCAGCACCCCCCTCTGCCACGAAGAGGGAAGGGAATTCCAGGACAGGGGGAGTGGGGCCTAACTTTACAAAACACCGACCACAAGCAAATCTGGGTTAGGACTTCAAAAGAGACCAATGGAGTAGTAATTAATAGTTCCCCTGGGGGGGGGGGAGGAGGAGTCAAAGAAGAAAAAATTGTTAAAATTGATGAACCCAAGTGAGGGTCCGAAACAGGACTCCCGCCAGACATATAACAAAACACGGACACATAGAGGAAACATCAAGGGTCGGGATAAAGGTTAACAACTGCGAAACACGACGATGTCGCAGACACGCTAGGGGGTAGGGGCTTGGGTGAAAGGGAGCAAGAAACCAGTAAGAATTCCTTAGCGGCTAGGATCACCCAACCCGAAAACTTAGAATTTACATTCCATTGCAAACATGGATCCTCTGGCAATGGAATGCACTGAAAGGAAAAATTAGATGGTACTGGCAACAAAGGCGCGGGCATAGTGGTCGGGGGCCAGCAGGGTTGGCCAAGATTGGGGCTCAAGAACCAAAAGACAATCATATCACACTAAATAACTCTTCCGGCCACTGGTCACAAAAAGGGGAAACCAACACCAGGAGGGGGTTGAGATGGACAAATGAGCAAAAGTGGGGGAGACAAGTGCAGAAAGAGAGAAAGAAGGCGGGAACAAAACGGGTTCCCTGACGAGGGAAAGAAAAAAGGAGGTTTGGGGAATCGACAATGAGAAGAGAAAAGTTCGAAGGAAGGGGAGGGATAACCGGGGGAGTTAAAACCAGGACAGAGGCGAGGATCAAATAGAACCACGGCACAGCGGTAAAAAAGGAAGCCAGCGAACATGGGGGGGGGGGGGGGGGGTGAATAAGTTGTGAACACATACGGGATAGGGGGGAATAAGCTGGTGGGGGAGAATCGGAAAAGTGGATGGGGAGTCAATGTGCCACAAAGCGTAGCGGGTCTGAGAAAAGAAGAGGAAGGCGAGAACTGACTCTGGTAAAAGGGGGAAGGGAGACTTAACTATCCAATTCTAACTCTTACGTTCGCAGCAACGGTCTCTTATCCGACTGGTCGTGCTGCCGGAACTCGGTGCTGCGTTCATCATTGACGGCAAAACTTACAGCTCGGAGACCTTCTGCTTTCACGTCGCCTCTTTTGTTCTTTTGCTTGTGGGGGAAGCAGCGGAAGAAAACCAAATATGGCTCAGGAAAGCTTGTCTCTCACTACCGCCATATCGGCAAGGAACAGGTCTATAATCGAGGGGTGGACAAAGCATGCCGGACTTATCAGCGTTTGGGCTTCACTTGGTTCACCCCCTTGGCTCACGACGGCGAAGGGCACAGTGAGACGCCCCCGCGGACAGTTAGTCCGGGATTTCGCTCGATCCCTCGGGGGGAAAAGGGTGCGAAGAACGCTAGTTTCTCCAAGTTCACGCACTATGCCGGTCGTCAATGCATCTTTACAAAAAGGTCTCGCTAGTCATCAACCATATGGTCCCACAAAAAAGAAAGACTCAGGGGACGGGGGGAAGAAAGGTTTACCAGCGGGGGGGGGACGGGCGTTTATTCTCGGTCGAAAAAAGATGGAAGGGGGAAAGGTGAGAAAGGTAGATAGCCCAAAAAAAAAAGAGGCCTTTTTAGTGACGAGGGGAAGGACGGTGGGGCCATCAGAGGGAAACGCAGAAGGGGAAGGGAAAAAAAATTGGGCGCAGGGGGGGTTCCATCTCAAAACAAACAACGGGGCTGGGTTACAAAGGGGGGGTGAAAAAAGGCAGATTACGTCTGGATTGAGCAGGGAGGAAAGGGAAAAATAGTAGGGAAAACAATGGCTGGCCACCAAACCACCCCTTCAGGGACAAAGAATTTTTATTTCAAACGAACTTGGGTCCGCGGGAATCATGGGGAAAAAAGGAAAAAGATATTTGGGAAAGGGGGCATTGGCAAAACATGGATCAGCGTCGGGGGTTGGCAAGAGCATAGCCCGTACTCAGGGGGAAGGCGGAAGGGGGTCGACGCAAAAGAACCAACAATATGCGAAAAAACGAGGAAAATCGTTAGGGGGAAGGAAAGAGGGTTCATCAATTTGCCCGGGAAGGGAAGGGAAGGACAGGGAAAAGGTCGTGCGGCATAAGGGAGGGGGGGGGGGAAAAAGCAGGTTTCTGGAGAAAAAGTTGGGGGTGGGAAACACCCGTTCATTATCCCGATCATGCCTCAAAAAAAAGTGGAGAGGCCTGCTCCTTATGGGAGTTTTGAACTTCAGTACTAATCGTGCCTGGGTGGCGTTGCTTGGACCCATTTCCGCCCTTGACACCAGGGGCATTCAAGGCCTTGGCCTTTCAAATGGCACTCGTTGTTTCTGCTTGTGGGTAACGGGGGCAGTCGACGCATTGGGACCACGGCCCTAACTCACAGTTTTTTCTGGGGGGTTTGTAAGACAGGGAATCTGGGAAAGGAGCAAAAACGGTCGGGGGCAAAACAAGGGCCAACCAAGGGTGGTTTCATTCACTTCCTCTACTGGGGATTAAGGGAGGGGCTGGAAGTGGCCTGGAAAGAAGTCACCTCAGGGAGAGTTAGGGTACCGGTCACATTGAGGGGGGGGATTTTCTTGCGGCCGTAGGGTACCAGGGTTGGGACGATTAAATCGCGGTGTGGGTCAGGGAGTTCGGGTGTTTTTTGCTCGGTAAGCAGATTTTTGAAAATCCTTTTAGAGGGGCGAGAAGTTGAAAGCATACACTATTCTATCGTTTCTTCGTGGCACCAGTACTCTGCCGTTCCGCCCTACCTAACTTGAGGTTGTCCTACCCCTGTGAGGAAGACGGCCCGAAAGGAAATCGGATTGCGGGGGACGGGCAAGACGTTGACTTAAACATATGAAAAAGCAGGCACCTAAGTTCCCGAATAAGAGCGGAACCATCGGGTCTACTCCTCACAGTCGCGGTGACACAATATGTTTGGGGTGCAAAGGGAAAAAAGTGCTTCGAAAAGGCTGAATGCGAGGCCTAAGCATGAAGCTTGATCGTTAAGGGAAAACAAAAAACCGGGGGGGGAAAAGGAAAAAGGGTATGGGTTTTTAAAGGAAAACTTGGTGGGGGGGAAAGGGTGTTCCCAGTGGGGGGATCATTTGGGGTTCCCATCACCATCAGCTGAGCACAAGCCCTGGGCATTAATCCAAGTGACTCCAGGAGAAGGCAAAAAGGGGCGGTAAAAAGAAAAGGGAATACAGGAAAAAGAAGAAAAAAACGAGGAAATTTCCTTGTCTGGTGTGGTCAAAGCGCTTCCAAAAGAAAAAAAAGGCTCATAGAAAAAAAAAAACAACTGAGAAAGAGAGAGATTGGGAAAAGGGGGGGTGCAGCGCCCTTACAAAAACCTAACAAGCGCAGAAGGTTTTTTTGTTAGGTGTGACAGGGAAAGGAAAAGGAGGGGCATTTGCCGTAAAAAGGGTGATGAAGGTGACCGAGGGGGAGAAACCTTACTGCAAATTGTGGCTTCTGCGTCTGTGTGGGGGGGGGGCGGGAAAAAAAAAAAGGAGAAAAGGTAACAAAAGGTCCCCCAGGGGGGTTCATGGGTCTCAAAAAAAGAACGGTAAGTTGTGGAAAAATGCCCTAAAAAAATCATGGACCTGTCCCCCGTGCCTTCAGTCCCAACTTCAGGAATAGAAGATCGTGAACGAATACCTGAACGGGGACCCCCTTGGGTCCCGTTCGCCTGCTTAGGAGAGGGTCCGGCTCTGCTTTGGTCTTTACACAAAAAGCAGGAATGGGAAAAGGGATGAGGGGGGTTCTTTAAGGGAAAGGGCGCCATTAACATCCAGAATCCTGAACTGGGAGAAGGACAGCGGATCACGTGTCTTCATGATACCAGGTATAGGGAATTTCTTACGGAAAAGAGAAAAAAAAATGCGCGCTCGATTTCCGGAAACCAAGCAAGACATAAACACAGGGGAGGGGGGTGCAAATCTGGGATGAGGGAAGAGAACCGACAGGCGATGAAAAACCAAGTGCTCGATAATCCGAAAAGCAAAGGAAGATCAATTGGTTTTCAACAAAGGCATACACGAATACGGGGGGGGCAAGGTCCGAGCTTAAAAAATCGTCAGACCGGGGGGGGACGCCAAGGAGCGGGAAGTGAAGGGGAAAACACGGGAAAGGGAGAGGGTTTACCGTATTCGCTGGAAAGACTAAAGGTCAGGGGGGAACCAAAAACGTAAGAATGTCCCAAGGCGTCCAAGAGGTCCGTAACACACACATCACCCAACCAAGTGGGCACATAAATTCCTGAACTGAAAGGGAAGGGGAAAGGACTTTGCATGTCAGAACTTGTACAATCAAACACCCACAAAATGGGGACGGACCCCCATTCATACGAGTCCTCTTTGCCCAGGGGGGGGGGGGGAAATTTTTCAGTCTCCTAAAAAATGGGGGGGGGGGATGGGCAAAACCATTTAAAACCAGAACCTAACTCATACATCAGACGCGAATGGCCCGCTACTGGAAAAGGAAGACAAAGCGTCCGTGGCGGCGGGGCTTGGGGAAAACCGGGAAATCGAGAGGGAATCAGCTCGGAAATAGGGGGGGGGGGGGTTCGGGGGGGGGGGGAGGAGCCTCCAGGAATCCTTCCGGATAGAGGCTCGTAAGGAGAACCAAAAAACAGACGACTGAGCCATCAAATACAAACTTCCTCAACAGATTACCATGGGACGTTGCGGAAAAAAAAAAATATTCGAAAGGGAACTGAAGGAAAAAAGGTGTCAAGGGTTGTGGTCCAACATGGGGGGCCACCGAGATTTTGACAGACATAAAACACAATCCGGCTGAATCTCTAGGGTCCCTGCTCAGGTCACCCCAAAATGTTTTCACAAAAAAAAGCGGGAGGGGGTGAGTGCCCAGGGCCAATGACAATTTTGAAGACAAAGGGCTGGAATCTCTAACGTTGAGGGGGCAACGGGGGGCCAATGAAACAGGACAATAAAAAGGCCAAGTGGGGGGGGGGGAAGGTCGACAATCGCGCCTCTGCAAACCTCTCTGAAACACGGGAGGAGAAGAACGAGAAAACGCTTGTCAGAGGAGGAAATCAAATTAATACCAACGGTCAAGAGAAAATGGACAAATCCGTTGGGTGGGGGGGGGGGGGGGGGAAGAATTTTGGAACCACGAGAGGGGTTAAAAAATAATCATATACATCAGGGGGGGCAGATCTACTGCGTAGATCTAAAACTCGAAAATAGGGGAAAGGCAGGGGGGAATGCAATGATGAGAGGAAGGGGAATTTACCGTCACTGAGGAAAAAAGTTACAAAAAAAACAAGTTCGAAGCCCTCTAGAATAACGGTCGGTCCCTTCCTGGAAGAGCAAGAGGAGTTGGCCTGCAAAACTGAATCGTTCAGGTTTTCTCGATGGGAGAGCTTAATCAGCGCAGCGTCAATGAAGTATTCGAGGATAGGGGGAAAAGAGACCTGGGAGGGGTTCAAATAAGTTGGGGGTCACAGAAAAAAAATGGTGACTTCGATGGACTTTTAGAAGTGTGTACCGAGCTCGGGAAGTGGGGGGAATGGGCGTTTATAAGGGTCATGACAAAACACGGAAGGGAAAAATCTAACTGTGAAGAAAGGAGAATGGCTATAGCCATTAAACAGTACCTTGTTAGGCTAGTGGGTCCAATCACAGTTTGGCATTCAAGTATATGAGGAGTTACAGAGGCAAATTCTCAGGTGATGCAGCAAACACGAGGGGCGGGGGAACCTGGTGGGGGAAACAGTTGCGTAGGGGGGAGGGAGGGGCGATTAGGCCTTGTATTGAGCTTGGGGAAAGCAAAGACTTCGGGGGAAAAAAAATGCGGGGACAAACTAAAAAAAAAAAAAACGGGAAGAGGAGTTGTGCGTGAAGGCCGCTAATCTGGGGTCAAATTTATCGTGGATGAAGGAATCTAGGGGGAAAGGAAATGGGGGGGGGGGGGGGGTGGGGGGGGGGGAAAAAGGAAATCCCTGAGGGTGTCAGATAATGAATAAGAGAACTGACATTCCATGAAAAGGGGGGGTCTCTAGAAACTGGTCAACAGGGGGGCGGGAAAGAGGGGGGGACAAAATGATAACGAAGAAAAAGGGGGACCGGTTGGACGTGGTAAAATGAACTTTAGAAAGCAATTGAAGCTAAAAGATGGAAGGAGAAATAAAAAGGGAAGAACACCAATTTTGCGTATTACATATCATGCAGAAAAAAAACAGGGAAAGGAGGACATTACGGGGGAAAATGGGGATTGTTTGGGCGTCCTTTCACCTCCCTGGGGCGGGGGGTGATGGTTGTCTTGGACCAGTGAATAAGGCAACATTTTCAGAGTGGAACATTGGGCCAGTAGTAGTGGATAATGGGCAAAGAGGGGGGGGGTTTTTTTTTAAGCGCTCTGACGCAGTGTCCAACTGAAAGGGGGGGTACTGGGTTTTGTGATCAGGATGAGTATCCAATCCGAGGAAAAAGAGATGTCCAGGGAGTTGGGAATGAATCCTATGGGGCGATGAAAGCTGTTCAAGGGAAAGAAGGCTTAGCACGCAAAGCGCGTACGGGATCACGGTTAACTTGGGGAGGCGGGACCGTCAGGGCGGAGGGGAATCGGATGACATTGGGGGAAGGAAGAGGGCACGGTTTCGCATGGCCTGTTTGTTTATTTCTCGAGGCAAGAGTTTGAAAAAAGTCCCCCGGGGCGAATGCTGCGACTGGAATCGAAAAAAAAACAAAAGAGAGGGAATTTTCAGTAAAAGGAGTGAAACCTAATAAGGAGAAGGGTCAGACTAAAGGTGGGGAGACGAGGAGCAACATGGCGGCGTTGAGGCGCCTTGGAGGAAATCTTGAACAAAAGAAGTAAGAAATCCAGTAATGGCTTCCGAAAACCAAAAGATCCCTGCAAGGTTTCTACCGGAGGGCCCAAGAAGGCGGGCAAGCTTCGGGAAAAGGAGGTAGGGGAGGATGGGGGAAGAGTGAAGGGACGGTAACAGACAAAGGGCTTGATCGTGTGAGGGTCAAACACTGGTTTTTGGGGATGGGGGGGGAAGGTGAAAAAAGGTGTTGCAAAAAACGTTTTGGTGGCACGTGCAGTCAATTTTGTGGTGGGAAAAGAAAACCTAAACATGAAATGACCAAAGTTAAAGGGAGGGCATGAATCGGGCAAACCCGGAAGGATAAACAAGTCAGTAAACAGGAATTAAAGGGAAACCCTAAAAAAGGAGACTTTGCGGGGGTGTCAAAAAAAGGTCGCTGCAACAGAAAAAAATGGGAGCTAGAGCCAACAACAAAGGGGGAGGGGGGGAAAAAAGAAGAGATTAAAAGGGGGGGTTTAGTTCAAGGCTGACTTGGGGAAACAACAAGAACGGAAATCGGCGTGGTAAGGTCCTAAGTAAAAAAGTTAGTGTTCCGGAATTCGTATCCTTCCGGGGCGTGGAAAGAGAAGGGGGAGGCAACCCTCAAGGGAAATTGGCTCAGTGAATTGGGGAGGTCGGGGGGAGGTGCAACAAACAGGACCACAGGGCCAAAAGGGTGAAAAATTGAGAAAACATTAATAAGGGAAAAAAAAAAACGGGTTTTATTCAACGAGAAAGCTCCTTGTAAAATGAAAACATGCAAGGACACCTAGAGAGAAATAAAGATTTCCCGATAGGGTGTCACGGGCCCAACACCCCCACAACACAAAACACCCCCCGTTCAATCGCCCTTTCGAGGAATGGAATCTGTTTCTGGAGATGAGGGGGTTAGTGACGCAAGACACAGGGTTAGGGACAGGGGAGGTCTTGGGGTCAGTAAAGGGGACGGCACACGGCAATAAGAAATACGAGGGGCGAAGGAATCTACCAACGTTCTGTAGGAAAGCAATTCTAATTGTTACGATGAAAAAATACGTGGGGGGTGCGAGGGATGGACAAGGATCCTCGTCCACACGGGGCGGTTAAATCGAGGGGAAAATGCCATAAAACATGGAGGGGGGGGGGGGGAAAGAAAGCCCCCAATGGACAAGAGACGGGCCAGGCACATACCGAAGACAATTTTGCAAAACACGGAAGATAACGAATACCTCCAGGAAAGAGGGCGGATGTCATGACCATCTGATCGAAACAGCCAAAGCGGGAGACAACTAAAAGAGGTTTGGGGGGAAACCGACGGATTAACTCGTGAACTCGAGGCAGAGCAACCCCGAAAAAACTCATGTCCGGGAAAGGACTTGACAGGTTCTCCTTCAAAAGAAAAAATAAAGGGCAAGATTCCTCTAAAGCCAATGGCCTGCAGGACCGTGTCATTTCAGTAAAAAGGTACAGAAAAAAACAAAACCGGGGGGAAAGGTCAAAACCTCAACATTATGTCCGAATTGAAGAGGTTCCAGGGTGTGTGCTGCATGAAAGGGGTCCTAAAAATTGGTTCAAAGGAACCGGGAGTTCCAAGGCAATCAAACTCGACTGCCCGCCTTCACGGGAAGGGGAAGGGTCACCGCGGGAAAAGTGTTCTTCTCTTGCTGTCAAAAAGCGGGCAATGAATCGCAATATGGGGGGGGGTTCTGTGTTGACGAGACGAACCAAGAGTTCAGGCCGGCTCGGGCGAGAGGCCACCAAAAACGTGCCATTTGCAGGACGTTCAAAAATAGGAGGAAGGGAGTTCATGATTCAGGTGGGAAACGTAACCCAAATATTCGAGGGCCCGCCAAATTCCGCGGTGCATAGGGGTTTCCAGCCAGTGGGTTCCCAGATTGGGCATCCAACAACCGCAAAGACAGGATCGGGAGAGGGGAACTAAGAACCGCCCCCAGGGTGGCAAAAAACATAAAGTGAGGGGGGGGGAGAGAAATTGGGAGAAACAAGGGTTGCGACAAGGTTCCTTAAAAGATCAATCGGAAAGGGCACAACGGTGGCGGAAAATAGCCGAACGGGGGGGAAAAGTCTATGCAATGAACGACTACACGCTTCTTAAGCAGTATGGGGGATAGGACTTTATACGGCCGAGATGAAAACATAGGCCGAAAAAGTATCACTAACCCACGGACCATCGGAAATCCGAAGGATGGGACAAAGTCTGGACAGGACACGTATTGGGAACCTATCATCGAGACAAAGGGGTGCCTAGAAAAGAGAATAGTACGCGGTTAAGTAAGAATCTCTAAAAAAAATAAGATTAATTGCGCTGAAGAAACTGGGCTCGTCAAGACTTAAAGGGTCAAACAGAAAAAACCGGAGGGGAGTAGTAAAGAGTAGGGGGGGAAAAGAGGGCAGTAAAGGTCCGAAGAGCAAGGGGGTGTTCAAGAAGAGTCCGGAGGGGTCGAGTTTGCCTAGCAACTAAGGGAAGACGTTGGGAAGGAGGAGGGAAACGAGGGGGGGGGGGTTCCACCAATGAAAAAAAAAAAAAGGGGCCTGGGGACTGGTATATGGTTACTGGTGTTATAAATCTCGGGGGGGGGGAAATGAGGAGGTCCAAGAAGCTTCTTTCAGGAAGGTCAGGGGGCGGGATGGGGGGGGGGTCGTAGCCTCAACTATTTGGGGCAGTTTTAGGGAGGTGCAACCGTGGCTGAAAGGCATAATAATATGGTCCAAAATGTTTGCTTGGGGGCTGGAGAATTGTAGGACAGTAGCAAAACTCAGGGAGGGGGGACAACACCCGGGGTGAACGTCTGAATCGCAGGGTTAAGTGTGGGGGAGATGGATGGGGATGAAAAAAATAGGCAGTGGGGTCAAACCTGCTGGACCAAAGAACTCATATTCTAAGGGGGGGTAAGTAAAGTTCGGGAGAAGGTGGATGGCATGCTCTATGGAAAGGTGGGGCAGGTAATGGAGCATCTGAAGGGTGGGGCAATACGATCTTTAGCCCATGAGAATTTTGGGAGGCTAAGCAAACCCGAAAAAAACTTCATGAACTCAAATAATTCCCTCAGGTCACAAGAACCGGTTTCAAAGAAAGAAAAAAACGCGGGGGGAAGGTTGCGAAGTAGCGGGAAAAAAAGAGGGATTGATGGGGAAATAGGGTGCACGGGAACGGGGGAAAAAAGGGGGGGGGTCCAACCCAATTTTGTGTAGTGCAAAAAAAAAAACAGGAGAGGGAACGTAATGGGGTTACGTACGGGCGAAACAACCGTTGGGAGGGGGCGGAGGTGTTACCCTTTCTGAAAAATGGGGCATGCAGGCCCATGGCGAGAGAACTGGCCATAGGGTGAGGTGGATGTCTCATAATGGCGTGAAACGAAAGACTTTTTTGGGAGACAAGCTAATTATACCAGGGCCGGAAGGAAAAAACAACTTGCCAAAAAGGGAGGGGGGGGTAATCCCTCCCGCTACGGGTGATCGCTCGTTTCATGAAGATGGGGTTCATTCATCCGCATCCACCCACCCCCCAAACCCACCCCCCCCCACCCACCACCGACGAGACCTTCGGGGAGACTTGTATGGGTCGGGTGGGGGAAAAAAAATCTTAGCCTCTGTGAGGCGGAATCAAACCCACAAAGGGGGGGGGGAAGACATCGTCAAAGGGCAGGGTCGCAATGCTGTTTGTGGAGAAGAGGGGGAAAAGGCCAGGGGGATATGAAAAGGAAGAACAACCCACTTGAGGGGAGGTCCGGAAGCGGAGTGACCACTTAATAACAGGGAAGTGATGGCCTCGAAAGAAAAAGAGAAGAGGAATATCAACAGCTGGCAGGTCTACCTGGGGGGAGAATGGGTAAGAAACTCCTCCAAATAAATGATGGAGTGAAACCAAACACCACAATAGACGGTGAACCGAGGGGTTCAGCGCCGGGGCTCATTAAAGGGGTTCACCTTTCAATTCTATCTGACATAAACTTATGGGGAGTTCTTCCTTTTAACAGGGAATGGAAGGGAACAGGAAAAATTCCTTTGACTTTTCAAAAAACCGTGTTTTTTAAATGGGGAGTGGGTGGAATGAAATTTTGGTGACCACGGTGTTGAAAAAAAACAAAAAAGTTTTAATCAGGCACGGAGGGGTCATGTCATCCAGAGCTGAGGTCAACTAAAAAGGAAGTATACCGGGAAAAACTGTAATTCTATGGACCGAAAAACTCCGGGGTATTTCAACCAAAAAGGGCGGGGGTCGCCTGAAAAACCAAAATGTTCAAAATCATCAGCTCAAACAAAGAAAGAGGAATCTATTGAAAAGGGGGGGGGGGAGGGGGAAGAGGCCTGTGCAAAACACCAAGAATAAAAAGGACATTTTTTGTTCAGGTTTTACCTGGGATCAAGGCGTGTGTCCCTGAAAGTGCCTTAGAAGGCACGGGGCGTGACCGCACTTGAATCCTGACGGCTCAAGACTGTGTCGTCTCGTTCTGGGCGTTAAAAAAACAAGGAGGCCAGACGGTAACCACATTAAAAAAAAGTGGGGTTGGCAAAAAAAGAAAGCCTCAAATTTCAAAAAACCGGTGTGGGGGAAAAAATCCGAGCAAGCCCTTGTTAATGGTTCACGGCCAGGAACAGCGTAAATCCAAAGAGAAAGCATGTGAACCGATCCGGTGAAAGACCAAAACGAGGGGGGTCCCTGTCGCCTGCGGAGGGTCGATGGTTTAAGGGGGATCGAAAAAGTGGTGCGTGACTCTCCAGGGGTCTGTAATCGGACAAGTAGAAGCCGAAAAGTCGGCAGAGAAAAGAACCAAAGGCGGAAGATGCGCTGACTCACTTGGGACTGGAATAATCAAAGTTTGGTGGAACCCAGGCTTCCTGACAGAGACGGAAATGGTTAAGGTTGTTAAGAAAAAAACCCCGGAGCGCAGAAAAGGGCGAAAGGGGTCTCGGGTGGAAAAACAAACAGCATTGCAAAACCAGAGAATGACAAAAAAAAATGGGCGCAAGATACGCAGACACAAGAAGGCCAGAAAGGCCATGGGGCAAACGTACCGCTCCAAGGAAAGCTCTCTGGGGGATGAAACATCATCAAAAAAAAAGGACCAGACGGATAGCCCAATTACCGGGAAGTGAAAACACGCCCGGAAAGCGAGTGGTGATGACCAGAGAGGAAACGGATCAACCAAAAAGTCCATTTAACGGAAAGGCGTCGAAGGCTGGTGACCAACATCACCACCGTCATCAAAACGAAAAACAAGGGCCTGCCAGTGGTTTTTTGAATTTCGAAGGAAAGAACACCCAAACCCGCAAGCGGGAGTTAACGTCCGTTCAACCTAACCGCTTCCTGAAGTCTCTGGGGAAAAAAATGGTTTTGGCTGGGGGTTGAGATAAATGGTGATGGCAAAAAGGATCCCGCGGAAGGAACAGACAAGAAGAGAATTCCCGGATTCAACAAAAAACCGGAAAACACCACTGACGGAGCACTTCAAACGGTGACAACGAAAGGCACCTCGTCTTATGGGGTGAGGGGTTGAGTATCCTAAGTACTGAAGTTAGGAACTGCTACTGACCAAAAACAAAAAAAAAAAGGCCATGTGGACAAGCCCAGGTCCCCTGCGCTGAAGTCTTCCCAAGGGGGGGGGGGAACAGGGACTGCCCGCAAATAAGGGAATATGTGTTCGGGGAAACAAGGGGTGGTCACCCGAAGAGTGGGTCCATAAAGAAAGGGTAATCCGAGGAAACCCGAGAATTAAACAAAAAGGGGGGGGAAAAAAACTCCTGGGGAGTTTTTTGGAATGAAAAATTGCAGCAACAAGGTGGCGGGTCCTGAAAATCCTATAAAGTGCCGGCACCAACAGGGTACCTGACCCCACCAAAGAGTCGTTCCCTACCAACTTCCGCCACATTGGGGGACCTTCATAGGAAAGGCGAATCGGGAGGGGGTCTCGGAGAAAAAAAAAAGGAGGGCGATAGATGCCATACATATTCCATGGGGGGGAATGTCCCAAAATATAAACAAGACTAGCCCAAGGGCACACGAAAGCCGGGGGTGGTGGTGGGGGACAATAGGGGTAACCTGAAGGGTTACCTAATCCTCACCTAAAATCATAAATGAAAGCGCGTAAGCCATGATAAGGCACAACTCGCGACCCTCTTAACAGTTAAAAATAAAAGCGGAACGGTGACCACG
>Ga0179593_1501661_pt1 | contig 22663 bp, 22 predicted proteins | sample CZODoug2_1_08_16_FD_185931 | JGI IMG/M metagenome (GOLD analysis project Ga0179593, IMG submission 185931) | Vadose zone soil fungal communities from Angelo Coast Range Reserve, California, USA - CZODoug2_1_08_16fungal (PacBio error correction) | ecosystem: Environmental > Terrestrial > Soil >...
GTGAAAACTGTCGTGGAGGAGGCGGCGCCAGACTTGGCCGTAGGGAACCAACAGGGAAATTTGCTCCTTGGAGGAGGGGGGGGAAAGAAGACGACCGGGTGGGTTAAGGTGGGAAAATTTGCTTCAAAGGACGGACAGTAGGCTGGGTATCAAAAAGGTAAAAAAGGCGATACCGGGAGGGAAGGAGGTTCATCAACGCGCTGCCAGCACAAGGGGGTTTTTAAAAGGACACGAAGGAAGAGAACTCTAGAAATGGCCGGACAGAAGGGGAGGACTTGAGATAATGGGGGTCTCAGAAAGGAGTTAGGCATGAATCTATCGCGGGAGGGAACAATGCGGATTTTCCACTCGGTGGGGAGCATGATGGGAAAAAACTTAAAAGGTGTGGGGGGTAAGGGGGGGGTTGAGGACGAGGGAAAAAATCGAAGAGAAGAGGAAGCAAGGGGACGACGTAGCGGGGCACTGAAAGCAGTTTATCGAACTCCGAGCACGGAGGACACATCTAAAGGCAGCGCGAAAAAAGAAAGAATGCAACTAAAGGGAAAGGAAAATCTAGCCCACGTAAAAGGAGAAACGAAGCCCAAGTGAGGTAAACAAAAAAAAATTGGGTATCATTCAAAAAAACAACAAAAAAACCTCCACCCGGGCAAAGGTGGTATCGCGATAGGGGGGGGACACTTAAGGAGAGGGGCAGGGGGGACAAAGGGGCAGAAAAACATTAATCAGAGTGGAAATGTGTTCGGGTCAGAGGGGGGGGCCTGCAGTGGAAATTAAAAAACGCCCTGATTAGTGTTCAGGGTGAGTTGGGGAGTCCTTCCGGGTAGCCTCGTGCAAATCATGATGAGAGGAAAGAGGGGAAAAAAAAAAAAAGGTGAACGCTTCGACGCGGCGGGGAACCCAAAGGAATGGGTATTTGAAGGTCAAAAAGGGAACCTGCCAAACACCATGGGTTAGACTCGGCGCAAGGCTGATTCTGGAGACGTCAAAAGGAGTGGGAAAGGAATGGGGAAGAAAAAGGGGCTCCTTACGGCATACCGTGGAGGAAAAACCAAGGGAAGGGGCGCGAGGGCGAGAGATGGTTCTGTCATGGTGGTTAATCGCGGAACACATAGGGTCGCAACCAAAGAGAAATGTCGTCCATTCAGGAAGCTGACGTCGCGCTGGAACAACGATGCGGGAAGGATGAACCGTGGCGGAAAGACAGAGGTAATCATTGAGGGCCCGACGAAAAAACCCGGAAAGTATAAGTCTGAAGCGAGATGACTGCTTGCGGGGCTGACCTGCCGGAAGAAAAAGTCGGCGGGAGGACGGGGGGAGGAGGGGGGGAGAAGGGTCAGGGGGTGGCATACAAAGGGGCGACGAAGAAAGAGTGCGCAAAGGGGGATTGCCGGAACGGAAAATGAATGGGTCGAAGACGCTGGAATGTCGCACAGGGTGGGGAAAACGAGAGGGGGGGGGAAAAGAAAGAGTCAAAAGAGGGCCGAAAAGGAGCTAGGCAAATCCGAATGACGGGAATTCCTAAGTTGAATCATGGAGAGGTAGAGGAAAGTGGTCCAAGAAGTAGGTCGAGAGGGGGGAAAATATCGATACTCAGAAGTAAGAAGAGACTATCATGGGGGGAGGGACTCAAGGGAGAGAGAAGGAAAGGGATGAAAGGAGGGAGGTCTAGATTGGCGCGAGGAGTCCGCGAAAACGACATCTTGGGGAACAAAAAAAAAGAAAAAACACGGGATGAAAGTTTGCAAGGGTCAGGATATCCAGAGCGAATCGATTGAGAGGTGTCTCTGCAAAGATATAATAGGAAGGGGGGGGGGGGGGGGGGGGGGGGGGTGGGTGGGGTTGGGGGGGGTGAGGGGGGTGTGTGGGGGGTAGGGGTGGTTTTGGTTATGGGTGGGTGCGTGGGGGGGGTGTTTGGGTGTTGGCGGGGTGTGTTTTGGGGTGTGGTGGCGGGGGGGCGTGAGGGGGGGAAAACTCTTCCTGCCAGCTCCGTTCTCTCTTTGCTAGGGCTCTGTGGAACGAGGAGAGCCCCCAGCGACTGTCTTTCACAACTCCCTCTCCGTCGACCTAACAACCCTGTACAACATTCTTCAGGGTCTTCGAGGGGGCTCCTTCGCGGAAAACAATTTCTGAGCAGGCGCGTGCATTCACAGCGAAAAAACCACACGGGAAAGTCCGACGCAAACTCCAAAATCAAAATCGGGGCTTTGATTGCCCCTGATCACAAATGGTGGAGAAGCGGTTCCTGGAAAAGGGGAGTGCCAACCTAACAATCAAAGAGAACCGCCGACGGAGGATCAAAGGATGCGCTAAAAAACTCCCCGGGACACGGTAAAGACAATTCAGGGTAGTGGTATGGGTCCCTTTAACCATACCATTACTATTGCAGGGCTATTAACGCACTAACTCCTAAGCCGCACCGTCAGTCAGCTCAGAATGGAGTTCCGAGGGGCCCCTCGGCGTTGAAGAATCCGGGAAAAAAAAGGGGGTGTTCGGATACAAAAAAAAAAAAGAAAAAAAACTAATCTTCCTAAAACAAGCCGTGGTACACACCGAGGGAAGGGACTAAAGAAAACAGAGAAAATTCTCATGAATTTTGCAGGGGAATACAAGAATCGAACGAAAACGCCCGAAACCGGGAACTGGGGGGGGCACGTACAGGGGGGTTCAGACAGTTTACTTGTCCAAAAGCGTGAGAAGCGTAAAAGACTCTGTAGTCAAATTTTTCAAGGGAAAAGGGGGGGGAAGCAGACGCCGAAACTAAACCACTAAACCGCAAAACGGGGGAAGTGGTGGTACGAAAAAGCCGCCTAAAAGTAAAAGCTGATTTACTAGTGGATGCCGAAACCAGGGGCTTTGGAAAGGAGATAGCTAAGGCGAACGCTCGGGATAACACGCAGGGGGTCCAGTTGAGGGACCATCAAAAAGAAGACTGTGTTACCATCATGAATAAACCCACGGGTGCGTAGGGTAAAGGCTTGGAATGCTTCGGAGGGAAGTCCGGAAAGAAGATTTTGCTGGAGAACGGTGTCCTTGCACAAAGAGAACGGTGATCAACTGCTTAGTCAGTACCCTCGCCAAAAGGGGGGAATCGCTCTTCGAGTCGGGGAGAAAACAGGCAAAAAAAGCGGGGATTGGCAAATGCTCCAAGGGAAAAAAAAAAAAAATTTGTCGACGAACGCTTCAATGAGACATCCGTTCTACAGCAAAATTCTGAAGCCGATCTGTTCCCCTAAGAGGGACGGAGGAGAGTTCTAAACCCTCGGATTGGCAATCGGGGGGGGAGCACTAAAGAAAAAAAAAAGGGTATTGAACGCCTGTTTTGAGCTGGCAGAGGAAATCGAACAAAACCAACTGCAAATAAACGGCAAAAAAAAAGGGGGGAGTCTCGAGCCCCCGCCCAAGGGACAAGTTCGTGGCGGAGGTCCAAACGGCCAAATTCTGGCCTAAGGAAAAACAATTTGTACAAAGGGGCTGACATCAGATAGATCAAAAAAAGGGGATGGAAAAGGGAGAGGATGTATTTGTGACAAAACGAGGTAGGGGTAGAACTCAAAAAACAATTGAAGGAACCAGGAACGAGAAAGGGTGCTGAAAAGAAGTGAGATGTTACCTACGGGAAAGGACATTTTCATTAGTCAAAGAGGTCAGGGGAAGAAGACGTGGCCTATCAAAAGGGGATTAAAAGGCGATAGTATAGAAGGGGGAAAAAAAAAAAACTCGCGTCCAAAAATGTTACTCAAAGGTCCGACGCAAACAGACTATGGGGAAGAAATATGCGACTTGGAGGAATCCGTTAAGAAACGAGGAGAGCATGACGCAGTGACGGTAACAAAGTGAAGGGGTGTAAAGGAAGCCTTACAAGGGTTTGTTGTGGGGGATTTTTAAGAAGGGAAGACGAAAGATGAAAGTCAGGTTAAAGGAAGGGGCACTTGAAGAGAAAAAAGGAGGTGATCGGGGAAAAGGAAGGGAAGTGAAAAAGGAACTAATTCAAGAAAAAGGTCTGAGCGGGATCGGACTAGGACATCGAAGAGGAAAAGAAATACCACGAATCCCGACTCGGTTTTATCAGATGGAAAAAAATTTGCGGGAACTAAAGCAGTGACTTGGAATAAGAATATGGGGAAACGCATGAGAATTCCAGAAAAGCGGTCATCCACTGGGAACAATAAATAGTTAAGGTAAAACGGCGGAAGGGGGGACCTAGGAAAAGGGGGAAGTACAAAAACCGCGTGGAGGGGGCCCAGTGGGCATGCCAGTTGGGGGGTAGTAAGAGAAGGGGAAAAACTCACAGACCATGTGGCACTTACAAAGGAAGGGGGTGCAGAAGATATTTAAAGAACATTGGTCACTCTCAAACAAAGGGAAAAGAAAAAGGGTTACGCAAAAGGCTTCCACACCGATACGTAGAACGGTTCGTGAGGGAACGCTGATTAGGGAACCGCAAATGCCAAGAAATTCAGTGGCGATTGTCGCAGCGTAAGGGGCTGAGAAAGAAAGGGGTGTACACGGCCTTGCAGCGCCGACGGCGAAAGAAAGATTTTCTGACCGTCGTGTATTATGCGAGACCATACCTCGGGCGGATGGAAATCCAGGAGAGAGAAAAAAGCGCGGGAAAGGGGGGAAAAAAAATTCAAATGAAAAGAGATTCTTCCGGAGGAGCGGCTGATTGGGTGACAAAAAGAGGACGATTAGGGATGGCGAATAACAAAATCGTCATTGGCGCGACAAGAGGAAAAAAAAAAACCGTTGCGGTTACGGGGTCTTGAGGACGGAACAATGTGTCGGACCGGGAGTTGAAGCGGCGGTCAGTGGATGCAAGGGCAGTGGGGCAGACACAAATGGAGGGGGGAAACTAAATCTGCTCAACATGGGATTAACTTAACAGAGGGGTGGGAGGGAACGGGATTCGAAGAAGAATCATCGTCGTGACCGCGACGGGGGGGGGGCCCAAAAGTCAAATTTTGTGCGGAAGAAAAGAGCAGAGGACATCATCGGAGTTGAAAGAAGCGCTAAAAAAACCTGTGGGAACCCGCGCTGGACAAAGGCCAAGAATTTGGAGGGGCAGGCTATCAAAGCATCAAACGAATTGGGGGGATGCGCTAAGGGTCGCCAATCCCAGAGGGACGAATATAAGGCAAAACAGCTGTCGTTCGGAGTTTGCGCAATTTCCCATACACAAGGTATCTAGAAAAAACCACGAGGAAAAAGGAGAAAAGAGATCCTCTTTCAAATCGGCGCGAAACGAGACGATCGTAACGAGCAGAGGGGCTATCGGATCGGGTGTCAAGGCACAGGGGAATGGATCGAAGAGGGTCCTTCAGCAAGCACGATTCGTGACTTCTGGTGAGAGAAAAAAAAAAAACCGACGCCATGATAAAGGGGTACAGAAAAAAATCAACGGTAAAGAGGCGAGAAGGGGGAAAGTCTTCAGTGGAGGTAGTCTCATTGATCAAAAAGGGTGAAATTATCTGCGCTGATTCCATCGTCGGAACTACTGGAAGAGGACAAAGTAAACTACATCACAATCGCGTCGGCAAGGCATGCAGAAAAAAAGTGAAAGAAAGTTCTGGTCGCGGTTGCAAACTTCCCGTCCAGAACACAAAAAAAACAAAAAAAGAAAAAACGCGGGGTTGGCTGGGTACCGACACGAGAAAGAAAATTACCGCAATCACGTCAGGGTGGTGTCGGTGGTCCGAAAAAAAGAGAGGGGGCACGGAGCATCTCCACACTAAGGAAGGGGGGCAGAATCGGCCGTAACTATCCGAACGGCTATTGGGAAAACGCACGCTTGAAAATCCCCGGTAGAAAAAAAACCGGTATGGGGGAAAAGCAAAGCAAAAAAAACAACAAGGCAGAATATAGAGGGCGCCGCTGCGCAAAAAGTAGAAAAGTGGAGAAACCGACAATCGCGCCATTCGCTACCTTGACATTGGCCGTCTCCATACCCGACCACCGTCTCACACACGGGGGTGGAGCCGCGTATTGTAAAAGCATGTACTGGGGGGACGGAAGAGCCGCGAAGACTCTGGAATGACCGCATGGGGAAGGGGAAGTGAAAAAAACAAGGCGCTAGCTGACGACCCCACTAAAAGCCGTCCAAGGGGGGTACTTATCGAACTATAAGCAAAAACATTTCAAGCGGAAGGGGGGCTACTGATGCCGCCACCCTGGTCGGTGAAGAAGAGGCGTGGAAAATCTCGGGATGATGCAGTCACCGGCTTGGGGTGTCAGCGGAAGAAGGTTTTACCATCAGCAAACAAACCGAAGGGGGAGATGGAGCCATTGGACTTGAGATGCGGATCAGGTAATCAGACAAAAGAGCCTATTGCCTTCGTAGAACAGTGGACTTCACAGTGCGTCGGGGGGGGTCAGAACACTACTTTTGAGACACTCGGAGGAAAACCTTTTCCTCTTCTCAGGAGACTATGGAAAAAAAAAATGAAAAAAATATACAGAAGACACCCGGAAAAAACCTGACCATGTGGAAGAAAAAAAACTGGAACCGAGATTTCACTCTAAAAGAAAAGGAAAACTTCAAAGGAACAGTTCCGGGCAGATAGGGGCGAAGTCGAGGCGAGAGAAAACATCAGGGGCAGCGCGTTAAACGCCAAGAAGTATGCCGGGAAGAAAATGTTTGGAGGGCGGGGGGAAAGCCCTCAGGACAGAAAGAAGAGGAGGGTCCACGGCCAACCGGCACTGGAGGACTCGGAACCAAAGCCAATGAAAAGGAAGTTTCGCGGGCCTTGCCCTACGTCAAGTGGCTCGCCGGAATAAACGAAAAATTTGTCACCAATTTGACATCAGAAACAAAAAAGGAAAGAGTGAAAAGGAAGAGAGCTGTGTCAGAATTGGTGACAAACGTGGGGAGTACGACCGGCCGCAAAAGAAAGAAAAGAAAGTAACTAAATGGCTCCTTGAAATCGAGTAAAACCGGGGAGGGGCCAAGTTGGAAAAGGTGGAATTCACTTTCGCAGGAGGGCTGGGGGGACGAGATCGTTGACTTCTGCGAGGATCGTAAAAGTTGGAGACGCGCTGCCCAGGGGGGTTTTACGTCGGCCACGCCTAAGGGCGTAAAACGGCCAAAAAGGGAGTGTCTGAAAGGCCCGGTCGCCGCAAATTAGACTCATAATCTACGCGGGGGGAAAGGGCGACAAAGGGGGCAAGGAGTTTCCCTCGGGGAATCTCTTTTAAAGTTTGGGGGTATTGTGTTAGGCATAATTTAGTCAAAAGGAATTGTAAAATGGACTGAGAGCGAAGCCACAAGAAGGTGTTAGCAAAATTTAACATGGAAGACGGCTCTCCAGAGTGTCAAGGCTTCTGCCAAACTAGGTAGACGATCTTCAATTCCAAGGAAAAGAAAAGAATCCCGCCGTGAGAAGAGGGGGGAGGAAGAGAAAAAGGATTAGGATGGATCGCGAAGGGGTCCTTCCTGCGCGGAACGAGGGGGAGGGGCGAAACAGGGTAGACAGAGGTTAAATGTTGTCGGAACGGAGGGTGGGGACCGGCAGAATAGGGAAAAAATGTCCAGGCGGGGGGGACTGCACAGGCACTAGCGTTCGCTCTTCAAGAATAAAAAGAACAACGGGGGAACACAAAAAGGCGAGTGGAAACGACTTACCTCTGAGACACATTAAATTGAGGAGGGTCCAATGACACAAGGGGGGACTCTCCACACCTAGACGTGAGGGGAGGGAAAAATCTTTCGGAAGGAAAAATGACATGCGATTGGACGATTGGGGGGAGAAAAACCGACTGGGCAGGATAACTGTGGTGCTTTAAAGGCTTAAAGCCACGGCTACAAGGGTCCAAAGGGACCTTGGGACAAAGACGGCGGGAAAAGGAAAGGGGTCAGCTCGAGGGGCGGGCATGGGAGGAGGGTCTGACTGGGGGGGAACGTGCCCCGCTGCACCGGATTTTCAAGGCGGGTGTAGAAGAGTGGGGGGCATTGGGGAGGGGACCGGGACAGACGACCACGGGAACCCGGCTGTTGCGTTTACGGAGAGAAAGTGGGTTTCGAGTGGGGGAGAAACAACATCGCTTCGTGAGGTGATTGCTGACGGAATTGGGAGGTGCGGAAAAAGCGCAACATTGGATTGCCGGAGGAAGGATCTAGGGGGATTGGTGGGGAAGGAGGGAACACGCGGTCGTCCGATGAAATAGGGTTTTTACAGGATCAACTCAGCAGAGAAAATTTTGCCGATCAAGGAGCGATAGCAGATATCCGAGAAGAACCAGCGAGCCGGGGGGGTCAGATCTGGATAGGGGGGAAGGCAATCAGTGGGAAAATATCAAGATACAGAATAAGGAAAGGCGGTGGAGATAAAAAAAAAGAGGTGAGAGATCTAGTCCAAGGAAAAAAGGAAGAAAAAGGCTAGAAAGAAGAGAGTGAAAGAGATGCTCTAGGAATAAGTGAAAAATCTACCTCTTTACAAAACGAGAGAGAAAAAACGTGGAAGGAGAAGTGAAATATTCTGAGCTTACAGTTTCAAAGAGAAAAATCTCTCACGAGGGGGGGAATAAGGCGACTGACCGCGAATCAGTGGGTGGACTCGACATCATCGGAACTGAAAAGAAAAAACTAAATGATTCATGAAGGTGCTTAGGTATCGCATCAAAAGCATGGAAAACTAAGATCGCGCTTCTTGCATAAGGGGATACTCCAGGATAAAAGGGGCTGTCCCCAAGGAGGATGGATAGGTATTCCTTGTCGCGCCAACAATTCTGACAAAGGGGGAACAATTGGGAAATCGGATACTCGACAAACCCACAATCCAACAATCGCTGGACGGGTTCAGGGAGCACAGGGAAGAAGGGGCAAGGCCGCAAGGGAGGGCCACAACTGCCGTCCGAAAGAACCCAACAACGTCCAAGGGGTTGGGCTCAATGACAAGCAATCCGCCCGAACTCCCAGAGCCAGAAAAAAATACGGCGTGTCGCTGTCCGCGAACACAAAAGGAATATGGCAGTCTCAATCACTACAATCCTAACATCGAAAAACGTGCCCGGTCAATAAAGGGGGCGAAGTCAGGATATACCCCTCGCGAGGAAGCATGGTCAGGGACAGAGTATGGGCGAAGACTCAACCGGGGTCAACTTCACAAGAGAGAAGGTTCGCCGTCGAAAAATGCAAGCGGAACCAAAAACTTAAGAGAAGGACCTGCGAAACAATCGCGGCCAAATTCAGGAAGCCGGTCCTGAAAGAAAGAAAAGACGTCAAGAACTTTGGTGAAAGGGGTTTCCAACATACTTTTCTTGTCTAAGACGAAGCGTTTCCGCGAAAAACCTGGAAAGTGGGATGAGAAAAAGGGGGGGGGGGGAGGAAAAGCTACCTCGCCGGAACACCCACGGAACGAAAAGGGACGGTGTAGATCCGCGAAGACACATTTCCACTCTGTCCAAAGTGGAGGCCTCCACCCTGGAGGGAACATGAAAGGCGTTCACGAACAGGGGGACGGGTCAAACGTAGGGGGAGAGAGCCGACGTTTGTTGACAAGGGAAACGCGCGGGAAAGTGATTTTTGAAAAGGGGACGGGCAGGGGAAGCTCTCTAGCTGAACGGATGGAGCAATGTTTCCGAAAGTAAAGAGGGTCGATCACACTGGGAGGGGCCGAAAGTCCCCTGAAGTCCTCCGGAAGAGGCCGGACTTACACAATACAACAAAACGGGGGAAAGGTCAGAGGAAAGAAAAAAGGAAACAAACGGAAATTTGTACGCCAGATCAGCGACTAATCCGTGAGCCGGGAAAGGGGTCTCTCAGCGCAGCTGGGTCCTTCAAAAGAGAATAGGAAATAACGCCACGTGATGGGGGGGGGGAAGACGGTGAAGGGACAAAAAGAACAGGGACGCCGGAAAAACTTTTTGATCGCCCAAGGGATCCACCATCCCCGGAAATGAATGTCCCCAACGACCTTCAAAGGGGAAGAAACCCATAAAGGGGGAGCCATTTTTTGTCGGACTTAACTACGCAAAACGAAGAAAGAAAGATTAAACTGCACCAAAAGGAATCATAGAAACCACAACAACGGGAAGGGGGGATAAGGTCTTGTCGAGGGGGGGACTGCCTTTGCTTCGTGAAGCGAAAAAAAGCGCTAAAAAACGGCCGTAAAAAAAATTTTGAGGAAAGGTGTCTGAGATACGACCTTTACGGGTGGGGTTGCAAACGTTGGACAATTGGCACATAGGGGGGGATTGGAAAGAATTTCTGCAAAGGGCGATCCTGCAGAAAGGCGAAAAGGGAGATAAGCGAGAAAATGGGTTTAATTTCAATCCGACGGTGAAGCTATAAGTGCCGTATAGGAAAGAGAGAATTTGCAAGGGGAAAGGCAGTAATAGAACGTGTACGGCTACAAATTGAACAGGGGAGTCAAAAGAGATGAGTAAGGGTGGGGTGGTTATTTTTGGGACTAATTTAGTCGAAGAAAAAAAGGGAAGACTGGAGTGGAACTGGCATCAGTGTTATCGAACAGTCAAAAAAAGGGAAAAAACACAGAAGTGCAACTCTGAACGGATGATCAACTAAAACGCCTCAAATCCAACACGTAAAAGATCAACATCCCAGGAGGGGGGGGGTTCTAGAATGTAAAAAAAAACGACGGCGTTTGCGACTAATCTCAACCGCCGTGACATCATGAAATAGGGGACCTGCAAGTCTCATAACTCACTTGGGGGGCGGCATCCACTAGATAAAAAAGTTGGAAGGTCTAAGGAAAGCGTTAAAACTCAGGGGGCCGGCTGGTTCGGGGGGGGGGTACCAGGCGGCTATTAATCTTCAAGATTTCAGACAAAGGGTAGCAGAAGGGCTTCGCGGAAATCTTCGCCAAAAAAGGAAAATGAGGGAGGCGGAAAAATCACTGCCGCCCACACCTCAAAGTGACGGGGAAGGCCGGTTGGTCGACTGAGAAGAAGAGACAAGATCAGGACGATCGCACGCTGGTCGTCTATAGTGGGGGCCAAGCTTGAAACGCGGGGGGGACAAAGATTTTGAGGAACCGGTGGAAAGGGTGGGAAACAAACGCTTAAGATTCCGGAGGATGACTTCAACAACGAAAAAAAGGCAAAGGGAAAGAAAAGTGATGCCTTATTGAAACGGCCGATTCGGCTGTTCCCGAGGTCGTGCGAAAAAAAGGTCGGAAAGAGGGTGAGAATGCGCCCACGGTGGACTTTAGAGGCGGAAGTGAAAACGCCCTGAGGTAGAAGGCGGGGCGCGGATTGCTGACGGGACAGTGGCGAAAAAAAACTGCGGGAAAGCTGGGCTCAACAGTTGGGGGGAATTGGTACCAAAACTGAAGGGTGATTTTGGGGCTGCGGCTGGGAGAAAGTAGGACGCAGGGTACTGGGGGGGGGACAAGCTCAGATCAATAAAGGGTCGCGATCAAGGAGCTAAAGAAGAAAGGACCGACCGCGACCTTTTAGGACGGCTTTACAATGAGGCCAGAAGTATGAGAGGGGGGAACGATTACGAGCGGAAAAGCCTCCGAAAAGGAAAGATAGTGAAAAAAGGGGAAGAGAGGCGGAAGGCCAAAAGTACGAGATAAGCACGAAAAAACTCGTCGTAAAGGATTTCGGAAGTACATATTTCCGGAGACATCTTGAAAGAGGAAAGAAGCAACGGATTGAAGAAATTTTTCAAAGAATGTCGGTCAGGTTAAAAGAGGGCAGAGAGCTAACGCTCTATTGGAGACGCGCTTCTCTTCGTCCTGGACTGCTCGAAAAAAGGACTTGAAGGGAGGGAACGAATGAACTTCCGTTTTCGTTGCTTCGGTATCGAGATCGTAACCGGGGCGAAAGGGCCAGGAGGGGGGGGGAAGCGCGATAAAAAAAACAGTCACCTTTCGATGGAGTATATCTCCTTGATCGCGGAAAAATGATTGCTAGTTCGACCACGAAGAATTCCTCGTACTTGAAAGAAACAATCACCATCAACAAAGGACTGGGCAGCCGGCAATCAAATGGTTGAAAAAATTTTCTGGTCCCACGGTTGGTAAACCACCAACTGCCCGGGAGAAAGAACGGAAAAAGAAGCGAGGGATTTAGAAAACTTCATGGGTCCTACACAATGAATCCGCCGCGGAACGCATCAACGTCGGTCTGGGTCGGGAAGACAGAAAAGGACTACTCGTCTCATTCGCCGAAAGTCCGGCAGGGCAATGACCGGGAAACAGCCGCGAAGGTCTTTTTCCACCCGCAAAGCTCTCGAAAGAAATCGGGAATCCTTTCCAGGCGGGGTTCGAAGCCATCTGAAACGAAGACTTCGTTCGCCGTGGCGCAAGGAAGGAACAAGAGAAAGCGGAAGGGGGAAGCGCAACATGAGTCGAAGTTGGGCCGTTCTAAATAGAAAAAGGAAAACACCGACGTCGAAACGGAAGGGAGTCAAATTGTTTCGGAGCAATTTCTTGGCTCCGCCAAAGGCGGGAATTGGTCCGCTAACTCTGGAGTAGAAAAGGAGGGAAAGATAACAAATGAACGCTAGACGCGGAGCACAACAAAACCGGGGGGGGGTCCAAGGACTCAAGAAGGCCTTCAAAAACATCGACACATTTCCACTCTATGGGAGTAAAAAACGGGAGCAGAGACGGCCGACAGAAATTCCTATCCTTTAACGACGAAGATATTCCAGCAAGAATGGGGGGAAACCATCCCATAAAAGGAATGCGTGATCTTTTACGTGGGACGAAGTGGAAAAAAATCAGGGTGGGGGCCGCGCTCAATGGTCCACTGGATGGGATATAGGTTTCCTTCATTTCGAGTTTCGATCAACCACTGGTGTCGAACTCGACCACCCAGGACCCTTATTAAAGGAGTGTAACGTCATTCGACTAAAGGTCTCAATACAAAAAACTGGAGGAAAAAAGGGAACGATAAAGGGCCAAGAATGGGACAATTCAAAGAAGGGGAAGAAGGGTAAAACTAATTCCCACCCATGAATAGAGGGTCTCGAGGATATGCCATGCGTAAACCCCTCGGAAAAAACAGGGAAATCGCAAAAGAGCAATACCGGCACTTTTTGAAGAGATCTAGCAAACAGTCCCATTCAATCAGAAAAAGAAGGAATGGAAAAAAAACTAAAACTTAAAAGAGCCCAACGGAGCATGAAAGACTTTTCGCGGCAGGGGGAGTTACCCTACGGAAAAGAAGGGACACCAGGGGGTCAACGTTTTTTCAAACTGACATCATACTAGAGAGAAAAACAAGAGGAGGGGGAAAGATATGGAAAGGGGGTGAAAAAAAAGAGGTGTTCGTTAGCTCAAGGACGCATTGGACAAGGGGAAAATTGCATCCCTTGGGGCGCGGGGTAGGGGTACAACCGTGAAGTGGGCCGTTGGACAAATGGCAACAGAAAAAGATTCATGTGGACCTGCAAAAAAGGGCGATGCCGGCGATATGGGAAACGATCAAAAAAACACTGGTTGTAAGTCAGAACTCACAAGACGGAACAGAAAGGGGGAGGAAGGAACCCGGGTAACCCAACCCGCGGATTAGACGCGCATTCGTGGCGACAAAGGAGGTTGAAAAAGGATTCAAATTACATTTTTGGGGGTTAGATATTTTCATAAGAGAGAAGAAAGGAAAGACACGGAGAGGGGCACAGAAGTGTGGGAAACAAACAGTTGTTCACCCGAAACCGCTCCAGAAGTAAAGTAGCGCGTCTAGAGGGACTACCTGAGCCGACCAAAGAAGATGACCTCCCACAGTATGGTAAAACAAAAGTCGCGTTTGCTGGGAGAAGAAAAACCGCCGGGAACCGACTTTAACAGAGGGGGGCTCAGGAGCCTGCGAAAAGTAACGCCAGGTGGCGGCATCCCACGGGTTTGTTAGAAATTCAAGGGGGAAGGTGAGTGGACCGGAAGACCACCGAAGGGATTTAAACGGTTTCGTGTGTGGGGTCATGAGGAGGAGAGGGGGAAGATCTTCTCTGGAACTTGAGCGCAGACAGAGGGAACTCACAAAAACTAAGAAGCGGAAGGAAAAAAAGGAGTTTGATTAACCAAAAGAAACGTTATACGGCGGGGTCGGCCGCCTGATGTGAGGACCTTAGAAATTGAAAAAAGAACGAAGGGAGAGAGTGTCCGGTTACGGCGATACCCGGGGGTTACCAGCCTTGGGGAAAAAAAGCTAGGAAAATTTTCGGACTTGGGACCGTGATGCTCTAGTAGGAAAAGATTCCAAGTCTGTCAGCGCGAGGGGCGGCCTTCGAAAAAAGTAGGGGCGTGAGGAAATCCGAGGAGCCCGGAGTGCACTGATTCAGAACTGATAAAAGCAAATCGGAGAGGGGGGAACGCGCGTACAGACCGTAGACGGGGTTGACGGACGGGAGATGCTGCTATGTGCGGATACCGCCGTAGCGAAAAAAGGGTGCTCCTGCTGGGCATGTGTCCCATCAAAACAGGGAACCAGAAAAAAAAAGGGGGAAGCAACATTGTGATGCAGACGGAAGCGCGATTGTGAATGTCCATTGTCCGGACGGGGATCATCGGGGTTTTAACGGAGGAAATTTGGCCATGGAAGAGCAAATTGGTGGCGAAGCAGATATATAAGCAGAGAATGCCAAGAGCAAATTTTCAAGGCTCTGAGAAATTGTGCCAAGAGAATGCATCGGTGCACGAGCGAAGGGAGCGCAAAGCATCCGAAAAAGAGAGAGCATTTATGAAGGAAAGGGGATTGTAAAAGGCAATCCCGAAGAGGACGAGAGAAGCGCACGCAGAAAACCAGGCTAAAGAGAGGAGAGAGTCAATCAGGAATTAACAATAAGCGTCTCACACACACAAGATGGGAGAGGAAGAGATCCGATTTGGGGATTGGGTCGCGGAATCGCCTCCGCATCTCTCGAACGCAGCGCTTGCTTCTCTTCGTCAAACTCACTGATGGGGACGACAATCTCGGCCTTCCGATCCTCAAATGATCTTTCCAGGGGGGCGGACTTCCTTAAGACGAATAGCAACCCAAAGGAAGGCTTGGCCAAAAGCGGGGGATCAAAAGGTAGCGGGCGCGAAGAAAAACTTGATGAGGATTGATCTGCATATAGCCAGAATGGAGCTTGATCTGGCCGTGCCCAAGGGAAGGTCCCACTAATTCAGGAGAAAACCCACCATCAAATGAGTAAGGAACCTTGCAATAATGCATCTGGGGGAGTACTACGGTTGAGGGGGACAGACAAACAATCAATAAGCCGGATGGGCTTCTCAAAAGACTACCATAGCAAGCAAGGAGAAAAGTAAAAGCAAGCACGTGTCCGGAGGGGAGGGCTAGGACCAGCACCATGATTACAAATGGGATCCCCCACGACGACGGACAAAAGGATCGTCTGTCTGGGTCATAAGGCAGGCAGTTTCCTAAGGGCCTCCCATGAGAAGAGAAAGCACAGGAGAACTGCCGCCGAGTATGTGAAGAGGGGGAAGAACGGTAAAAACGCAGAAAAAAAGCTCAGGATCGTTGCGGCGCCATGCAAGCGTGGTAAGGCCACTGTATCGCCTGTAAGCAGGAGAAAAAGAAACCTTGGCTGTTGGCACAAAAAATCCGGGACACAAAGACTAAAAAAAAAGTTGGCAACGAGTACATAAGCCATTGTCCTGGGCTCTCGCGGCGAAGCGTTTCCGCGAAGAATCTGGTCTCATTGTTGAAAGATGGGGGGAGAAGGATTGCAAGGGACGCTAGACAACGCATAAAAACTCCGGAAAGCATGTGGGGGCTTAACTACTGACCAAGAAAGACAGGATGTCCACTGGATTTGTCTAAGAGGGAGCCGCCACCCGTGGCGGTTACTTGCTCAGGCTAACGGAAAAGCGGAAACAGATCGGGTCCGGCTGAAAATGAACGCCGACATTTGTTTAAAATCAATGATCCGGGGATGCGTGATAGGGTGAAAGATTTAGATGATCGTCAGGTGGTTATACCAAAAAACGCGGGGGGAAACTTCTGGAGAATGTCCGAATAGGAATGGTCGAATAGGGGAGTCGGAGAAGGCCCCTATCCTGACTGAATTTTCCTCTTCTCGACTAATTAACGAAACAAAGTTAAAATCAGATCAACCGAGGGAAACGAAAAGGCCCTTTGGACCACAGAATGCGGAGGAGGCGTAAGTAATGCCCGGTACGGCAATTCTCTCCTTCGCAATCTGGTTGGAAGAGTAGCCTGGGTCTTAGGATTAAAAGCTGAATGGGCAGCGCCTGACGCGAGAGCGCCGGAAAAAAAAGTGAAAAAAAGGCAGTGAACAAGGATCAGCCCCATCCACCGGCGAAAGGCCGAAAGGGTACAAACGCCGTCAAGTCAACGACCCACACCGAAAGAATTGTCGTTCGGAAGAAACGGCAAAGTCAAGGCCAGGAGCAAACAGCCACGAAGTTGGGCACCATTCAAAAGAAAAACAACAAATACTGAGAAAAAAAACTGATGTCAGTTGGGGACAGTTGCTTGCGTTAGCGAGGGAAGGAACAACAAAGACCGGAATTTTGGCGTCCCGGGTGGGGCTCGAAAAGCGACAAAGGAGGTGCAATTGCAATTCGGGCTGGGCACTTTGTCCTGCACGAAAAAAAAAAGGGCGATGCCGGCGATGACTGTGGGAGGAGAGGCAATCAAAGGGGGGACAAGCATATCCTCCGACGGAGGACTCTACGGGGACAGGTGAGAAGGGGGCAGAGAATTTTGCCCGTGGCACACACGGATTAGAAAACAAGAAAACTGGCGACAGGAACCAAAAAAACAGGTTGAGCCATGTCTGATTCCTTACGTGGGGTTGTTTTGTTATCAATTTGAAGGGGAAAAAGGTCAGGGACGGGGGTATAAAAAGCCAACAGTAAAAATCGAACTTAAAGCCATGGGAGATACAGAAAGTCAAATAATCTTCTAGAAGATAAAGAACCTGGACGAGCAGCGCAAGTCCCTAAATCGCATCCCCGCCCGGGGGCATAAACAAAAAATTTGGAAAAATACGAAGATCGGGGTATGCGAGAGTGTAAAGCAATGTAGAACGGACACCGCACAGCGAAAAACTATTAGAAGGAATGTGAGGAGGGTGGGCCGGCATGAGATAGGGAAAACGTCTCAGGGGTTAGGTGGGGCAAGGCGGCTTTAGCCAATTAAAATAACTCAATCGATTACGGAAAAAAAAGAGCGAAGAGAGGATGACAAGAAAACGCGCCGCGAAAAAACTGGTGGTCAAACTGAAACAAAGGGGGGTTACGCCCTGATCCACACCAGTGGACGGGATGGGGAAAAGACACAAACAAAGGTTCTCACAGAAGCCGTACGTCGATCCGGGGGGTTCTGAGACGCTCCGACTCGCGCTCGATATTTTCTGGGGGGCCCGTTCGTTGTATTCGAGAAAAAGGTCCCAGAATCAAATGGAGGAGGAGCCTCACGGAAAAAGATAGGGAAAAAAGTCGAGGCTGATTGAAGGAGTGAACTTGTTCCAAGTCTGGCGGGAGAGAGTGTAATCATGGGGGCTGTCAGAAGACCGTCGTAAATTCTTTTACGAAAAGGGGCAGGACAGTGGCTAGGGGGAAACCTTTTGAGAAGCCAAGGCAAGGGTATTGGGACAGGGGTGGGCAATACAACAGTTGGGAGGAAAAAATGAAACTGTGCTCACAATTGTGAAGGGGGATGAGGTTTTATTAAAGGGAAGCGTAATGTCCGGAATCTTCGTGAAGAAGGGTGAACAAAAGAAGGTTTGGGGGGGCCGAGAGACAAGGAGCTATGAGACATCCTAAGAAGGGGGGATCGGGTCAAACTGTGATAAAGACTATTAGAGGGGGGGGCCAATATGGCGATCGGTTGCACGATCAGAAGACCGAAGCATCCGAAAAGGAAAAAGGTCATTTATTAGTGATCGGAGGAGGAAGAAGAGAAACTCCCAGAAAAGAAAGAGAAGCAACTCGCCGCGCTTGGTCTCAGAGAAAAGAAAGAAGCGACTACTCGGACTTATCTCTCCTCACAACCACAATAAGAGAGAGAGCTTGAAAGCAGTTATTCCTCGTCAATCTCTCTAACAGAGATTGGTAGACGTTCGCTTCACTGCAGGTATTGGGCAAAGGGACCTTCAAAGAGAGGGTTCCTTTCTGTGCGTCTGCAGTATCATGGCGTTGCAACCGTAGCAGGGTGATGGAAAGAACGCCTTAAGGTAACGTCAACGCACCGTAGGAGGAGGGACTTAGCAAGAGAGAAACAAGGGTCGTGATCAAAGGCGCTGAATTCCAGCGAGTCCACGGACACTCAAGAGGAGAAACAAAAAATCCAATAGCAGGTCAATTGACAAGGTGAGAAAGCTTTTCTATGGGAGAAGGAAACCAACAGGGAAGCCGCACGCTGGGGAAAAGTGGCTGGATCAAACGTAGACGAAGACAAGCCGCCAACCCGTAAAGTAAAACGTCTGTTCACTTGAGTAACGTGGACCAAAAAAAAGGAAGGGCGTCTCAGGCCAAAGCAACGACTCGTGACGGCCGGGAATATGCAGGAAGAGCAAAGACGCTTTTGTCAAAGAAAAACCAGCAAGCTTGAATACTCCGACGGAAAACAGACGATAGGGCGATAATGAACAGACGGCAGAAAAAAGGGCGGAAAGGGGAGACTGCAAGTAAAGTAAAAAACACCAACTATCGCCTTCGCAGACAAGCGGGCCATGAGGAAATGATAAATTTTGGAAACGGGCTCCAGAATAGGACACCACACCGACTCTATGGTGTAGACGGCGGAGTGGGGTTAAATAAGTTTCGGGTTGAAAAAAAAAGAAAAGCGTCGGCGAAGACTAGCGGCCGCAGGTGTTCGATGACTTCAAAAAAAAACAGGCTGTACACCACGAAAACCGCCGGCCAGACGGTTGTACTTACTCACTCCGAAACCTCCGCCGACCGATTCAATCTGATGGGGCGTAAACAAGGGCGGTATGACGGCAGGCTAAGCGTCAACCAAAAGGAGACACGTCCGGGTAAGTTTTCAGGGGTAAAAACAAACAACTCGGGTTGTTTACCACACAACCCCAGGAGGGGATCGGGATCTGGGTAAAGTGAGAGGGAGCAGAAACTCTCTGAGGAAAAACGATTTTACGGCTGGGCCTGGGGAATAATGGGGGAGCGGGATGTTACACGAAAAAAAGGGGGGGAAGGGGGGACTCAAGTGCAAAAAAAGAGGCGGACGAGTTTCCTCTTCGATTCGTCTAATAAAAACTGGAAGAAAGACAATTAAACACGGCCATTTGCAAAAACAAACGCGAGATGTCAGGGGAAGGAGAAACAAGGGACAATGAGCCATCTGTTGCCGGCCATGAAGATTTTCCGGAGATATACATGAGAAAAAAGGGGGGGAGAGCGTGGGCGGAAAAGAAAAGCATGAAGTCAGCCCTTGTTGGGAAGGAACACAGTATCTCGCAAAACCCTCAAAAAAAGGACGCAAACCGGAAGGTAATTACTCGGCAAAAGCCCGCGACAAGGGAAAGCGGCAGTTTTCTACAAAAAGTGAAAGCAGGCCGCGCTACCAAAGAAAACGGGGGGGACCGAGGAAAGAAAATATCATCAGCAACAAAAAGAAAAGCGAGAGATCTGTGTCAGTGGTCAACGCCGTGTCGGTAACGCCGTCTCGGGGGGGGAAAGGAAAGGCCGGAAAATTTTTGTCAAGGGTGGCGGGGGGCTCGAGTAAAAGGAGGGGGCAAAAGTTTACATGGGGAATTGGGGAGACGCAGAGGGCTGGGGGAGAGAGAACTGCCTGCCGATCAAAAGGGATCCCGGCGGAGGGTGGAAGAAATTCAAATAGAGGGTACAAAAATAATCCCACGCGAATCAAGACGGAAATGGGAAACTTTAAAAAAGGGGAACTCCCATACAGGGGACGCAGCGAGAGGTCTGACCCAAAGGTTAAACGTCTTTCAGCGGTGGGTCTGATTCCAGTTATCAAGGGTGGGGGGGGGGGCTCCAATAAAGGAAAAGGGGGGGCGACGAGGGAAGACAGTGGGTTATCGAACAGTTCCGAGCAATCTCTTCAGTGCATGACATGAGAGGAGGGATAGAAATTACGACTCATCCTCCAGTCAAAAAGCGAGATCAATCCGCCGCGGTGATCATGAGAAAACAAAAGGTCGATGGCTGAAAAGAAAATGGACCACGGATCGGTATCCGCTTTGTGACTCCTTAGCCTGCGCACTAAATCAAAAGAAAGAAAAGCAGGGGTAGGTTGGAGAGAAGAGAGTAGGTCCACCGGCCAGGGATTGCCGTCATTCAAAGTAGCAGGAGGAGGCGGACCGAAAACGAAAACTTCCACTTACAAATGGAAAGCAGGAAAGAGCTGCGCGGACATCGCAAGCGGCAATTAGTCTGAAACATTTTCCTGCTAAAAAACCCAATTGACGGTAAAAACGCAGGTCAGTTAAGAGATCTGGACGTCACCCAAGCAGGCGACTATTTCGAGGGATGACGCGATACACGTTTAGGTACCACAAAAGGGATCGACCACGGCGAACGATCGAGGGGGAAAAGTTGACTGGAGCGCGAGAACACATACTCAGTTAATCCACGGGGAGGGGGGGGGGGGGGGGGAAATCTTCCTAAAAAAGACTTAGAAAAATAGATTAATCCTGCTGATTGAAACCTCTAACTCTTTAACGTGGGACTGGATTAGTACCAATCGGAAAGGGTGCTGTCAATCTAACTACGCCACGGAAGGAAGGGACGTAGCTCGGCTTCTGATATTGGCGAACCGGTTGAGAAAAGAAAAACGGGTTCTCTTGGGGGGGACTGAAGGGTGGCAATGGACCATAAGAAAGCGTGTCTGATTGAAGAAGAAGACGCGTTGGGGATTTTTTACATGTCAAAAAGTGGGAAAAGTCCGAGTAATCTTGAGGGTGCGAAAGGTGGGGAATGCGCAGAGCAAGAAATGGTTGGGCGAATCAGGTAGCTATAGAAAATCAAGCTGATACTTTTTACAAGGTGCAGGGGAAAAAAGTTATCATTCGACATTTACAAAAGGGGTTGCAAGAATTCTGTGAGTTTCACAAAAGAGAACAGACATCCAAAAAGGAAGCTTCATTTAATGAGCCTGAAGGAAGGTCGGTCAAATCCATATAGGAAGAGAGAAGGCCGGAGGGGATCGCTGGTCTCGAATTTTAAAGGGACGAAGATTGCACAGCGATCAGGACCAAAAAGAAATCCGCGGGGCAAAGGAAGGGCGTCGGGAAATATTCCTCGCCAATCTAGCGAAAGCGTCTTAAGTGCAGAGGCACTCGGTTTACTCTACCAGACTTCCTGAACGATAAAGAATGTAAAATTTGAGGAAGGAACATACCTGGTATCGATAGGAGAGATACTTACAGAAATTCAGTAACAGCGGGCCTGATCAAAAGGTAGGCGCTAATCTTCAAGGGGGGAGAAGCTAGGTCGACCATTGATCGGCGGTGCCCAAATTCAAAAAAAAGCAGGAGCGAGTATACGGAGAACTTCCATCGCAGCAATAAAAATCGGAAAGCCGGCAAGGTTGAAGCAAGCTTGGTCTGGCGGTTGATTTGCACCAGAAGGAAAACGCAAGGGGGGGAAGACTATAAGGGGGTCAGACACATAGCCAGAAACACCGGACGCAGAGGCCGGGGGAGACAAAAAAATGCTTACGATGTCGGCGCATCACCACGAAATCCGGGAAAAAGCAACTCATGCAGGGACTCGAATGCTAGTTGGACCGAAGGCCGCAAAGTGAAAAACGATCTTTCAGGGGGTTCGAAAAGATACGGCAAGGGCAATGTCAGGGTGCAGGATAAATTTAGCGAAGTAACGAATAACAATAGGCGGAAAGGCGCCTGCTGGGTTCAAGTTTAGAGCGGGGAAACAACACCGACGCGAAGAAAGGTGGTGGAGGCAGGCGTACACATTTGGTGGTGAATAAATAATATTTTCCGTGGGGCGAAGGAATTTGATCAGCGAATTTGGGGAAGTTTGAAAGAGGAAGAAAGGAGCAATGCATAGACGGAAGCAGCAACGGCCTCACGACGGGTGAACTCTCCGGCCGGCCAAAACAAGGACCACTCTGATTTAACTGGGACAATGATTTGCTTTCTCATTCTAGAGTGCAAACCGCTCGCGAGCGGTCAAGTGGGGGGGGGGGGGGGGGGGGGGGGGGGGGGGGGGGGGGGGGGGGGGGGGGGGGGGGGGGGGGGGGGGGGGGGGGTGGGTGATGGTAGTCAGAAAAACGAAAAGGGTGTTGTGAAAAAGAGGGAGGGGGATAATCTACAGAAGAGAACGTAGTAAGGGGTGAGACGCGCGCATCAGATGTGAGAGTGAAGAAAAAGGAAGGGTTCGAAATCAACATTCTACTTTTGACAGAAACTCTCCTGATCCAAGGGAGGACCAGGCGAGTGCACTAGAAAAAACAAACAAAACTGTAAAAGAAAAAGAGCCCACCCGAGGAAACTCCGAAAATCAAAATCCGAGATTCGCCGTAAGACGGAGGCACTCATAAGGGAATCTCCGACCATGAAGGTTTCGCGTCGAGAAAAGGGGGGAAAACCATCGTGATTGGCGCAATCGACAAGTACATCGGAGGGACGGAAGGACAAGAAAATAGGAAAAAGAAGGGAACTGAATCAAGTGTCCAAAAGGCAAAACGCACGTGATTACTCGAAAACGTCAAAAACATGGTTAGGAGTTTCAACCGTGCCAGCAAGAGAACGGAAGGCTAACGAATCAAAGATGTCAAA